>ENA-OOWZ01000624-OOWZ01000624.1-human-gut-metagenome-genome-assembly--contig:-NODE-624-length-19234-cov-2.166536_pt1 | contig 19234 bp, 5 predicted proteins | sample MGYA00241580_ERZ501329 | MGnify/ENA primary metagenome ERZ501329 (study PRJEB25962, sample SAMEA2042923) | human gut metagenome | biome: human gut; feature: human-associated habitat; material: faeces... | reverse complement strand
AAGCCGCTGCCGTGTCGGATGGCGACGAAACCGTCATCCTCGGCAGCAAGAACCCCAGCTGGTTTGACGACAAGTTCCTTGCGGATTTGAATACGCTGCTGCAAAAGCAGGGCAAGCCGGGTCAACTCACACTGGGCGAAGAAAAGCGCAACGGCGAAACAGGGATGATTCTGGCGAAAAACGGCATGGAAATCAGCTGCACGTTCGCGTCGCTGCTGGATAGTCGGCGGCTGGATATGGAAGCAGACATTGCGGCGATTCTCTTTCCGGATCGTCCGGCATAATCGCGAGAGGAGGACACGAAATGGCACAGCCAAGCGTGTATTTTTCCGCTGGGCGGCTGACGATGCTGCAACGGAATGTGCTTGATGCTGCAGGCATGGAGCGGCTTCTCTCCACGGCATCCCTGCCGGAAGCGCGCAAAACGCTCTCCGAACTCGGCTGGACGGGCGCGGACATCACCGACCCCGAACAGCTTGCCGCTGACCGGGTAAATCAGGCGGCACAGGACGCACGCGCCCTGTCACCTGACCCTGCGCTGGTGGACTGCTTCCTGTACGCTTACGACGCAGCGAACCTCAAAATGCTGCTCAAAGCGCGTCTGCTGGGGCTGTCTGCGCCCGCGCTGTCGGACTGCGGCACGATTCCGGCGGATACGCTCCGCCACGCCGTCACTGACCATCGTTACAGCACGCTGCCTGCCGCTTTCCGGGATGCGATGAATCGTCTGGAGCAGAATATCGTCACCGGCATTGACCCGATGAGCATCGACGTTGCCATTGACCGCGCTATGTACCAGCTGATTTTCAGCCGCCTGAAGGGGACGCATAGCCCAGTCACGCTGCAATATTTCCGCGGGCATGTTGATTTGCTCAATGCGGTGGCGCTCCTGCGCGTGCGGCAGATGAAGAAGGATGAAGCATTCTTCATGAGCGTACTGCTGGACGGCGGCACGATTCGCGCGCAGTCGTGGCGGCTCTGCTTTGCGCAGCCGGACATGCTGTCCGCGATGCTCGCCCCGTACGGCGCGTCGGTCACGGAAGCAGCGAAGAATGCGGTCATGGACGGCAAGCGTCTGCCTGCGCTGGAAAAGGCAATGGATGACGCGCTGCTGGAGCTGTACCGTCCGTTCCGCTTTCAAATCTGTCCGGAACGGGCGGCGGCGTATTTCCTCGCCGTGCAGCGCGAAACCGCGGCTGTCCGCCTGATTCTGGCGGGCAAGCAGAATGGTTTCGATGCGGAAAATATCCGGGAAAGGCTGCGTGATCTGTATGTTTGAAGAAACAGGGGCAATGCAGCAGGAAAAGAAGCAAATGGGCGTGGTTGGCGAACGCGACGCCGTGCTGGCATTTAAGGCCTTGGGGATGCGCGTGATTGCTGTCAGTACGCCTGAAGAAACGACGAAAGCGCTCCACCGCTTGTACAGTGAAGGCATTCCCGTCATTTTTCTGACGGAGACGTGCGCGCAGCAGGTGCCGGAAACGCTGGAACGCTACAAGACCGACCCGAAGTGCGCCGTCATCCCGATTCCGGGCAGCAGCGGCGCAAACGGCTTCGGGCTGAGCCGTGTCAAGGCCAATGTCGAAAAGGCCATCGGCGCGGATATTCTGTTCAACAATGAGAAAGAGGGGACTTGACCCAATGGCGCAGCAAGGAAGAATTGTAAAGGTCGCCGGCCCTCTGATTGTCGCGGAAAATATGGCGGACGTGCGTATGTACGATGTCGTTCGCGTCAGCAAAAACCGCCTCGTGGGCGAGGTGATTGAACTTCGCGGCGACAAGGCCTCCATTCAGGTTTATGAGGAAACGTCTGGTCTTGGCCCCGGCGAACCGGTGGAATCCACCGGCGCGCCGCTTTCCGTGGAACTTGGACCAGGGCTGATTGAATCCATTTTCGACGGCATTCAGCGCCCGCTGACTGTCATTGCCGAGAAGTACGGGATGCACATTACGCGCGGCGTGGAAGTGCCGAGCCTGAACCGCGATAAGGAATGGGGCTTTGAGGCGCTTGTGAAGCCCGGCGACAAGGTGACAGGCGGCACGATTATCGGCCAGGTGCAGGAAAGCGCCGTCGTCGAGCACCGCATCATGGTGCCGCACGGCATTTCCGGCGAGATCGTCAAGTGCGAAAGCAAGGTCGCGCGGCTGACGGACGTGGTGGCAGTTGTCCGCGATGAAAAGGGCGTGGAGCATGAACTGACCATGCTGCAAAAATGGCCGGTACGCCGTGGGCGTCCCTATGCGGAAAAGCTCGCACCGAAAGCGCCAATGGTCACGGGTCAGCGCGTTATCGACACGTTTTTCCCGATTGCCTCCGGCGGCGTGGCGGCTGTTCCCGGCCCGTTCGGTTCGGGCAAAACCGTCGTGCAGCATCAGCTGGCAAAGTGGGCGGATGCGGATATCATCGTCTACGTCGGCTGCGGCGAGCGCGAAATATATCGCGATTTCGTCGCGAATATTGCGGGAAAGCTTAAACTCAACGTCGATAAAATTGCCGAGCCGAGATGGTTTGTAAAACGGTGCGGATTCGGCGCGTGGATAAAGGACGGGCGTGTTTTACAAGACGCATTCGGTATTGAAAAAGTCAGCGTCGAAAGATATATCACCGAAAACTTGGTAAAAAACTCAAATCGCATATTCGGCACTTTATCACCGCTTATTAAGAAGTTTATCGTGTCAAAACTATCGATTATAACAAATTCGCCGTACTATTGGCAGGAAAACGGAATGAACGATAGAGTTAACGTTTTTTACGGCGGATACGACAAAATAAGGGAACTTCCTTTGAAAATTTCGGACGTTTCGATAACCCCGACGGAAGGCGGCGATCCGCCCGGATTTTACGAGAGCGAAAACTCGCCGTATCTTACCGAAAACGACCTGAAAACTTATGCGGCGGCGCGCGGCGGAAAATGTTTTGACGTGAGTACCCGTGGCGTGGATTTCAAGCGCAAAACGCTGTGGGAATGTGCAAACGGCCATACCTTTAAAATGACGCCGTACGGCGTGCTTTGCGGAGGATACTGGTGCGGCGAATGTATGACGCCCGCTCCGTGGAAGTATTTTGAAAGCGTGAAAAAATCCGATTATCACAATTTCTTTTATAAGGAAGAGTTTTTGCCGTACGAAGAATACGTCATATCCGCAAACGATTATCACGACGTAATGCGCGAAGACTCCGCCGAAAAAAACCTGAAACCCGACAAAATCAAAAAATTCAAAAAAGGCTGAAATGGAAAATATCTTATTTGTTTATGAAAATCAACTGCCCGATAACTTTTCGGAAAACGTCGAAAAAGCGGGAATAACGCCGAAAGTCTCAACGCCCGGCGACGAACTTAATTTCGACAAAATCGACGCCGTCGCGTATTTCGGCGAAAACAAGGATAATCTGAAAACCGTTGTCGAAAAAGCCGTCGAAAGCGGCGTGAAGCGCGCGGTTTACGTTGCGAGCGCAATTTGTTACTTCAACAGGCGCAATCCCGGTCAAAATCTTGAAAAACATCCGTTTGTGAAAAATCAGACCGATTGCGAAAACGCAATCCTTGCTTTTTCGGACAAAATATCGGTGTCGGTTGCGGAAATTCCTTTGGCGTATCCGCTTCCGAAAGAAATATTTACAATCGGCGGCGTACCTGCGCTGAAATGCAGGAATTTTTATCTGACTTTTGACGGGGGATATCCCGAAATCGGCGACGAAAGCGCGGCTGAGAGCGTTTTAAGCGTAATATTGAACGGCAAAAACGGCGTGATATATCCGCTTTGCGACAAAAACGCGAAGTTCAAGGCGATGCTGAACGAAAAGTATCCCGATGTAAAGGTTTACGAATTCCCCGAAGAATTGTGGTGGGTGCTTGCGTTAAGAGCAAAATCGTCGCTCAAAAAGGCGGGGTTGACCGCAAAGACCGACATAAAGACGCTTTACAAAAAAGACCTGTACGAAAACTACTTTTTCGACGATACGGAAGTAAGAAAGGCACTCGGCTACAAATAAGAATTTGATTGCCGAATAATTGAAAAATGCCCGAAAAGTGTCCCGTTGACACGAATTGGGCTTATTTTTGCCATAATATGTGTCAACAAGACAGATGAATTGACACAATATTGCGCTGCACGGCGCAAACTGCGTTTTGAAATCACGTTATCGGGGGCGATAACGCTCACTCTTATGCTTGTTTGCGCCTTTTCCCCACGGGTACACAATATCCCGCGGAGACCCCGTTTTTACGCTTGCAATGACATAAAGTACGTTGCACGGAATAGCATAACGAGTGTACGTCAATCAAACCATAGATGTGATGCAAATAAAACTACACCGATTGCGTACAAAGTACCGTGTCATTGCGAGCGTAGCGTGGCAATCTCCCGGAAGGGTAACCTTGTGAAAATGGCTGAAATTCGTGGCGGAAAAGTTTGGTTTTTGTCGGTTTTTGCGACGAAATTTGGCGTTTTTTACAACTGTCGCAAATTATTTTGGTTTCGTTTGCGGTTTTTAACGCTCGGAAAACACAACATATTGTGGTCGGAAAAATTTTGGAAGATTTTCGGTATTTTTCGTAGAAAAAAGTAACAACATTGTATTGACGGCAGGCATTTTTTCTTGTAGAATATAATTATCTATATATGTGAAATTGTGCAGGCCACGTTTCACGCACGCATATATATGCGCATAAGGAGGCTATTATGAAACGCAACTCGATTTACAAGAAAGCGTTAGTGCTTGCGGCGGTGCTCGCCCTTGCGCTGATTCTTCTCGTAGGTTGTGGGCAAACGACGAGCGGGGATTCCAACCTCAATCAGTTCGTTAAGCCCGACACCGGTTCGCAACAGCAGACCGAAACGGTAAAGACGGCATTGTCAGGCGACGCTGCCAGACAACTGTTGCTGACCTCGATTATCAACGCAAAGACGGTCGAGCCGAACTCAAGGTACATAACGTTCTCGTTCGCACCGTACGTTTACGTCGAAAAGGAAGGCAAGACGGATAAATACACCGTCAAAGTCAAAGGTTCCATCGACACTCTCGGCGGACGCGATGACAAACAATATCCCGTCAACGAAAGCGTAATGACCTTTGAAGTGCTGAAAGAAAGCGCCGACCTTACGACGGTTGTCCTTGGCATTTACGCAAAGGGCGGCGATATGTATATCGACTTCAACGACTATGAAACGGGCAAGGCGGTGCATCGTTACTACGTGTCCGATTCGGATATCGCATACGTAGTGGGGCTTTTCAAGGATATTCTCAACCAACTGAAAATCGAAGAAGTGTTGACGGATTACGACCTTGGCAGCCTTATTAACGACGCAGGCGTTAAAAACCTTATTTCCACCATTTTGGGAACGGACAGCGACGATAAACTCACGCTGTTCAATATCCTGCTTTCCCTTATTTCCGAAAGCGGCAGTTACTCTGTAACGAATGCCGACGGTTCGGTCGATCTCGTGATGCCCACGAAACTCAACGCGATTTTCACGAATAAGACCTTGCTTGAACAAGTCGGCAACGTCGTCAACGGCTTGCTGGGCGGACAATCCGACATTATCAAAGGCGTCGTCAACTTCCTTGTCGGCGATATTTTGTCGGGCAAAAAGACGCTTAACACGGCGCTTGTCGCGAATATCAGCAACAACCGTTTCCAGAAACTTGCATTGAACGTCGTCAGCACGAAAGGCGGCGTCGACAAGACGATGGAACTTGGCATAGGCGGGCTTTCCAAATCGGCGGACTTCGCAAACGAAGTCAAAAATTCCATGCCCGAACTTGTCAAAACGGACAGGAAGAATTACAGCTTCACGACGCTCAGTGCCGACCTTAACATAAATCTCGACATTGCAAAACAAGAGTACAGCATCGAAAACATCGACGGCGCCGTTGGCGGCGCAATTGCCAAAGCTCTTGAAGGCATTACCGGCACGGAAATTTATAAAAAATCCGATGCTATTCAGATTCTCGAACCGCTCCAAATCAGCCTCCACCTCAAATTGCGTGCGGAAATCAACCTTAAAGATAACAAGAAAACCCGTGCAGTCATCGAACTGAACGGAAAAGATAAGAAAGGCAACGACAGGACCTATCTCGGTCTTTACTACATCGGCGCGGACAACGCGCTTTATGCCGATATGTCCGGACTCGGCGGCGGCAAAGCGATGATCCCCGATATCAACCTTAATCAGATTTTGAAAGACCTTATCGCGGCGAAAATCCCCGAAATCCCCAGCATAATGGAAATTATCGGCGGCAAAGGTTCGGGCGCGGCGTCGGGCGACGTCATTAACGCAGGGCTTATCGAAGCGGTTCAAACCGCAATGGATAACGGCGAACTTGTCGTGACGCACTACGGTCTTGCGGCGGGCGACGAAGATTCGGCTGCTGTCGAAGAAACGGCAAGCCTTGACATCATGGCGCTTATCGGCTGCTTGAATATCGTCAAAGGCGACTCGACTCCGCTCACGGTGGAAAGCATTTCCGCAAGCCTTACGAAAGACGTAATCGCAGGTCTTATGGGCAAACTCGGAATGAAACTTCCCATTGACCAACTTGACCTTAAAATTTACCAAACCCGTGAAGATTATCCTCAGGGCGAAGAAGGCTGGAAAATCGACGTCGCCGTCAATATGGCGACCGAAGAACGCGGACAAATTCTCGGCGCGAACGTCGGTTTGTTCCTTAACTACGGCAACCCCGATCCTTCGCTTGACGGATATCTGGAAGGCAAGGAATTCAAGAGCGCCGAAGAAGGCGGCGAATATATCAACGCAGGCAAATTATCCTACAAAGACGGCGAATTCGACTTTGACCTGTGGGTAAGTATCGGGTTGGAACTCGAACTTGAATTCAACATCAGAGAAAACAGCGTAATTGACCTTTCCGCACTCGGAAAGCTTTTGTACAATCTTGCGTTGAAAGTGCAGTCTCCCGACGGCGTCAATGCGAAATTCAACCTTAAAATCAACGCCAACGCCAACGTAATGGCACTTGTAAACGCGATTAAGAACGGCGCGGACGTTGCAACGATCCTCGGCGCAATCGACGCACGCATCGACATTACGACGGGCGAAGGACAAAACGCAAAAACAGCCGTATTGCTGCTTGAAGACGGCATGCTTTATCTCAACAGCAGCGACGGCGAATTCAGAAATTATAAAATCAATATTTTGGAAGCCCTTGGCGGAAACTTCAAACTTTTCGGCAAAGACGTTTCTGGCACCGGCAGCGCACTCGCATCGGGCGAAGGCGATACAACCGAAGGTGAAGGCGGCGACGCTCCCGCAACCGAAGAAAAGGTGAAGTTCGATATAGTAGGATTGCTTCTTGCAAACATCAACTGCATTTCCGTAAACCGCGACAGACTGGAAGTTGCGATTGCGGATACGCTTATCACCGCGCTTCTTAACGGTCTGGGCGTCGATACGGAAATCGTGAAAGGGCTTAATTTCTCAAACAGCGGCACCGCGATTTCTCTGGAATACGACGGACTTAACCTGTCGAAACTCTGGCTGAAAGCAAACGTAGGCATTCAGCAGGGCGACAATGCGGCGCTCGGTCTCGGACTCGGTCTCGGACACATCGTGCTTACGGTCGGTCAGCGCAACCTTGCCGCACTTGGCGAACGTAATATTCTGGAAGACGAATATCAGGATCTTTTGAACGGCGGCAACGTATATCTCGGACTCGGCGCGGAAATCGACGTCGCGCTTGACGACGAAACTTACGTTCTTGAAGACTTGCTGGGCGCGCTTGTCGCGAACTTCGCGCTTGGCACGACAATCGACATCAAGGACGAAATCAAGGGCGGCTTGACCTTCAACATCGTTGCGGATATCGACATTTCCAGCAAGCCCGACCAGAACGATTCCCGTATTCTCATCGAAATCAGGAAAAAATCGAACAAAAAAGTCTTCCTTGGTCTTTACTATGACCAGAAAACCACGACGCTGTATCTCAAAACGGACGACGGCACGATTATTCAGCCCGTCGCGTTGAAATTCGACCTTATCGGGCTCCTTGAAGGGCTTATCAACAAGGGCGACGGCACGGCGTCTGCGGACATCGACTTGTCCGAACTCAATCCCGTAATACTCCTTAGCAACAAAGGCTTGCAGATTCAGGTAATGACGGGCGTTATGAAACTCCTTGTCGGCGTGCTTGTCGGCGATATGAACGATTATATCGAATACAATGCGGGCGCAACGAGCTATAAATACTACGCTTACGACGCGAACACCGATTATACGATTTTGCAAAACGCATATCCTTTGGCAAATCCCGTCGGACAAAAAGACCTGTATCAGAGAAACGTCGATAAATACGTTTACGAGAACGGCGAATTCACGCTTAATAACGATTACGTCGACAATGACTTCTTCGTAAAAGCGAAAGAAGGCAGTTTCTTCTACGTATTGAAAGACAATGCTACGGGTATCGACGAAAAATACTTTGAAAAGAACGCCGACGGAACTTTGAAAGAGTTTGCAAACTCCGGCAGAAACTTCACGCTCATCGACGCTTCTAATAAGGATATATACGCGAGCGCGCCTAAGTACTATCAATCCGAATTCAAACGTGCGGACACTCTCATGTTCGATATGGATAAGGACGTGATGGAATTTACAAAAGGCTTTATTCTCGCGTACAACAAGACAAGCGGTCTTACCACCTACGTCAAAGTGGACGCTTCCAAACAGGAAGTCGCTCTTTACGAAGTCTTCACGCAAGGCTACACGATGAAAGACGTCTTTGACGAAAACGGCAACCCCACGGGCGAAACCAAGAGAATGGAACTTAAACTGCCCGAACTCGGCGCATCAATCGTCATCGGTCAGATTGAAGACGGCGACGTGTCCGTGGTTGAAGGCGGCACAAAATTCAGTGGTATCGGCATCGGTATCTTCATCATGAGAAACGGTCAGTCCGATCCTCACGGCGTCCATTACGTAAAGATCGCGGCAGACGAAACCTACACCGGCAAGAGATACAATCTTGTCGACGGCACGTATCAGGAAGCGGCAGACGGCGAATATAAGCAAGTCGCAAACACCGCCGCAAACGTCGCAATCAAACTCGGCAACATTCAGCTTTCCGAAAAAACGTTCAAGGAAAACTACGGAGTAACCTTTGAACAGTTCATCGACGGTCTGCAAAACGAAAACCTTCCCCAAGCGGACGCGACGAATATTGCGGACCTTACCGTATACGTCAACGTGGAAGCGGGCATCGAAATCGGTGCAATCAAGACGGCGGCGGGCGGCGACACCTGGGCGATCGGCGGATTGCTTTCGGGCATTGTCAAAGGTAATGAAAAAGTCCCCAGCGCGCTTGCGGACTTCCTGAAATCGCTGCTCATTAAGTTCAACGTTCAGGAAGCATTCAAAGACGTAATCGGTCTCAGAATCGCCGGCAACGTGAACCTTGGCGCGCTTTTAAGCGGCGATACAAAAGACACGATGCAAATCGTCAAGGCGCTTTTGATGAAGAGCGACCTTGCGGTTGAGCTCACCGACGGCTATCCGTGGGCGGCAACGAAGACGGTTGTCGGAATTTACGTCACGGAAGGCACGATTTACATCAATATCGACGGCGAAAAGACCATCAAAGACACCAAACTCAAAATCGGCGTAGATAAAGTCCTGGGTATGGTGGGCGGCGCGTCTACGGGCGCACTTGCATCGGCGGATCTCGGCGTTGAAGGCATACTTTCAATCGTCAACAACATCGTCAAAGAAATCAGCATTTACAGAAACGACGAAGCGTCGGGCATGACGATTTCTCTCAGCAAGAACATGCTGGGCGCGATTCTGAAACTCGTTGCGGACATCGACGGCGTTGACCTGAAACTCAACGAAACGAACAGCTTTATCGAACTTAATACGAAAGTTACGGATAAAAAACCGTACCTTCTGAAACTCAGCGTCGGTATCGACCCCTTGGTACTTGGCATTGCTCTTGGCGGATTGAAGATCGGTCTTGCGGCAAACAACGACGTACTTAAAAACCTTAACAAAGCCGACTACAAAGGGCTTTCCGAAATCGAAACCATGGCGCTTGACGTCGAAATCGGCGTTGACCTTGGGCTGAAACAGGGCGAATTCCCCATCGGAAAACTTGTTTCCGGCATTTTGCAGGCAACGGGTACCGACCTCGAATTCCCGCTCAATCTCGATATTCAGAACGAACTTGACCTTGACCTTCGCGTAAGGCTCGCGGGGAACCTTAACCTGAAAGAATTCGGTAAATCCGACCTTATGTTGCAGGTGAGAAACGATGCTCCCGGCAAAAAAAAGACCATACTCGGTTTGTACTTCACAACCGAAAAAGACGCAACGGGGAAAGATATTCCTTGCCTGTACGTCGAAACGCAATTCTTCAGCCAGAGCGCACCCGTAAGAAGCAAGGTTGAAAACTTTGACCTGCTCGGAAGTCTGCTCGGCAAGACGGTCAGCGGCGTTATGGAATACCTTGGCGGAAAAGTCGAAGGCACAGGCGCTGCGCTTGCTTCCGACGACGGAAGCACGCCAAACGAAGCGGAAATCCTTCTGGAACTTGCGTCAAAGAGCATTCAGGTGAAGATCGCGGAAGAAACCGTGAAAGGACTGCTTGAAGCGCTTGTCGGCGACAAGGTCGGCGACGACATTATCGAAATCATCAACGGTCTGGGACTCTCCGCAGAAGTCGCGGTGAACCTGAAAGACGAAAGCAAACCTTTGCTTTCGGTCGTTGCGACGTGCTCGTATCTTGACCTTGGTATTCTTGTCAATAAGGTAAATCTCAGCACCCAAAAACAAGATATCTTCGGCACGACACTTTCGGGCAACACCTGGACAAAGACAGAAGACACAACGAAGAGTGCGCTCGGCGTACAATTCGGCGTTGAATTGAGTTACGATATCTCAAACGGCAAGCATAGTCTTGACGCAATCCTTAGCAACGTCGCGTCGGCAGCGGCTTTCGAAAAAGACGCAACAATGGCAACCGTCGGCAGCATACTGAAAGCGGTATCTCTTGACGCGATTATCAAAAACACGCACGGTTCAATCGGTATCGACGTCGTACTTAACGTCAAATCCGAAAAAATGACGGAGTATCTTGTGCCCGCAGGTCAGGCTCTTTACGAACTCATAATGGGCAAACTCGGCGCGGAATACACTGCCGGCAATGAAAAATACGATCCGCTCCAACTCCTTAATATGGTTGAAGCATTGATTAAGATCAACCTTAACGGCAACCCCGTTTTCGTGAGCTTGAAGGACGGCTACGTTTACGTTTCGCTTTCTGCGGTCGGCGGCGACAACTTCAAAGCGTCGCTTAAAAACATTATCGACCAGATCAAGAAGACGACGGGCAGCGGTTCAAGCGCGCTTGCGACGGGCGAAGGCGACGGCGAAGACAAAAAGGATGACAAGAAAACAGATTACGTGCTTGTCAACAAGATTTTGCAAAATCTGCTTGCAAGCGCAAGCATCAGCGATACGGGACTTGACCTTGCTCTTGCTCCCAACCTGATGAACGTATTGCTTGAAAACGTTGTTGCGAAACTTCTTGGCGATACGTTCGGGTTCAACGACGACGTGAAAGCAATGTTCACGCTCAGCAGCCCTTATGCAAAACTTTCGGACGGCAAAGCTTCGGTCGACGACGTCCTTTACACTGAAAAAGTCGAAGAGCGTTTCGTCCGTTATAATGCGGCGTTCGAGTCGCAACAAGGCAGCGAACAATACTTCTTCGACGCGGAAGCAAAAGTTTACAGAAAACTTTATAAAGCGGACGCCGTTGACGCGACGAAGTACGTCGTTTACACCGGCGGCGAAGTCCAGACGTTGTATTATCTCTCCGACGCGGGCGAATACGTCGCGCTTACCGCAGAACAGGTGGCGGCAGCCAGATTCGTGAAGTACACCCACACGAGTTATCTTGCGGTGTACGATTCCGCCGACAAAGCGACGAGAAATGTCGTGAAAGCGGCAGGATTCGTCGCGGGTACGACGGTTTACGACGCGAACGGCAACCCTGTCGCGGAAGATAACCTTTTCGTCAAAGTCAAACACAGCGGCATCGGCTGGACGAAAGAAAACGGCATAAGCATCGACCTTGTGTTCGACAACCCGAACACGACCAAAGCCCCCGATTTCAGCATCGGTCTGGGACTTGACGCAACCCTTGTTTTGCAGGGCGAAGTGATTGAAGTTATCCCGTACTTTGTGAAGAAAGCGGGCGCGAAACTTCTTGATAATCAGGAAGTCAAAGGCTACTTCAAGGAAGGCACGGCTCTCGTCGAAATTCCCGTTGCGGAAGTTTACACCGGCACGAGATACGACAAGGAAGGAAACGTTGACGAAAACGGCAAGTTCAGAAAAGAACTTGTTGAGGGAACGGAAGCCGAGCACGACCTTGTCCTTATCGAAAATAAATTCCCGGAAGTATCCGAAACCGTCGGCGATGAAAAGATTTATCTCTCGATGGAACTCGGGCTGACTCTTTCCGGAACGAAAGGCACAAACGACAGTATTCTTGACTTTGTCGCAGACATTATCGACGTCTCCAACCGCACCAGCACGACGATGAAATACGTCGAGTTTGCAGAAGGCGAAGATAAGGCAGGTTACGAAGGTCAAAGATATTCAAAAACCGGCGCAATGTCTTATGCACAGGATGTAAACGGCACGTTCAAGCGTGGCGCGTACTACCTTGCGGAAACAGGTTACGTCGGCACGAAATTCGTGAAAAATACGGATGGCACGTTCACGATTGACAACGCAAACGGCACGTACAAATTCGTTGACAGTGATTCGGCAAAGACTTACTTCCTGATCCTTCCGGAAGAAACCGAAACCTATCCTGCCGACAAGAAGTACAGAGAAGACGGAAAAGGCTTTGTGACCGACGCTAACGGCGATTTCAAGGCGGGCGAATACTCTGTAACCGACAGAACGAAAGGCGGTGCAAAATTCCGTCTTAACGCAAAAACGGGCAAATATTTCGTCTATGAAGCCACCGGCATAACCCTTTACAAACAAGGCAACTACTACGAAATCGACAAAGACGAACTTGCAACGTTCAAGGGCGTCAGATTCGACTATGACAGCGTAAACAAAGTCGCAACCGTCAACGCTTCCGGCAAATATCAATTCGTCGCGGAAGAAGGCGCGTATTATCCCGTGCTTGAAAACGACGGCTACACCGGCAAACTGTATCGTGTGTCCGAGGCGTCAACCCCTGATAATAAGATTTATATCGAAGACGTGATTTACAAATTCACCCCCGCGTTCACCGGCAAAGACCTGAGAGACCTTAACGCTCTTGCGAAGCTCCTTGTCAGCATCGGCGAATTCGAGGCGGAAGCGCGTATAAAAGTTACGGTTGGCGCAAACGTTGCGGAACTTGTAAAGGCGTTGTCCAATACCGCAAACATCGATATTGCGGAACTTCTGAAACACGTCGAACTCGCAATCGAGTCGCTTGATTCCAGAGGAACCGTCAAAGGCGGTATTTATCTGTATAACAGTACGTTATATATTAAATATATCAATACAAGTCGCGGTATCTTCTCGATGCCCGTGTCCGAACTCTTCGGAGCAATCGCGTCTGCAAGTGCGGAAGAACGCATGCCTTACGAAGCGGCAATGCTGCAACTGTGGGTTGGCGAATTTATCAAACTCAACGGCGTGTACACGACGGGTATCGCGCTTCAGGCAACGACAAGCCTTGTCGAAACGCTTCTTGAAACCTTGCTCGGCTTTGACAAAGGCACGATAAGCCTTGCGGCGTTCGGCGCAGTCGGCGTGGAAGTCACCATCGTTACGGCGTCTCCCATCTTCCCCGAAAACGCGGACGGCGAAGTTTACGTAAAGAAAGCGTATGACTTTGTAGCGCTCGCGGACGGCGAAGTTTACGACGGCGAGAAGTACGTATTGCTTGAAAACGGCGAATACGGCGAAATCGCAAATGGCAGCGAAGATAAATTCAGCGGTCAGACGCTGTATAAACGCGTTGCAAAGGCGGAAGCAGACGTGTCTTATGTCAAACTTTCGGAAGCCGGTATTCTTTCGGATTGCGAAGGCTATGATTCGGCATACGCGGAAGCATTGACCACAAGATATACGAAGGTCAACGGCATTTACGAAGAACTGAAATTCGGCTTCGACTTCAATTCGTTCGGTATCGGCATCGGGCTTAAAATCGGCCACGTCGGGTTCAACCTTAACATCGGCAAAATCGATATCGGATTGATTGACGGAACACAGTCCATCGTGCCCGACGAAGTTAAGAACGCGACAGTCGCACAAGAAACGGTAATCGACCTGAGCCTTGAAGTAAATCTCGGCTTGGAATTCATGGATAAAAACACCAATGCGACGACAGGATTCGACATCGGTAAATTCGTCGATGGACTTGGCGTGCTTACGGGTGTGACGCTTGGCGAAGACTGGCTGAAACTCACGGTGCCCGAAGGCGGCGCGGAAGTTAGATTGTCGCTTCGCGTTGCGTTGGCGCTCAACCTTACGAACGTCGACCACTCGGTTGCCGCAATCGAAATCGTTGGTCAGATCTTTGAAAACGGCGTCAATATCAGCGAAAACGGCGGAAAAATCCTTATCGGCGTTTACTACAAAGACGGCAACGTCCTGCTGAAACTCGACGGACTCGGATTTGACAATATCCGCATTTCGGGGCTCAGACTCAGCGATTTGCTGGGCGGCTCGAACGGCGTCGAAATCCTTAAAAAACTGCTTGGCGGCAGCGGATCTTCGTCCGCGCTTGCGTCCGAAGTCAACTTCACGGTTGTAGGAAACGACGAATTCAGTTCGCCGGCGGCTGCGGCTGCGCTTATCCTTGACAGCAACCGCATCGCAGTTGAAGTCGGCACGCTGTTCATCGAAAAACTGTTGGGAATCGCGGCGCTCGGTCTTGACGAAAACACTCAAAAACTCCTGGGCGGGCTTAACCTGAAAGCACTTGTCGAAGTCAACTTCGGCGAGAAATTCGTCACGGCGGAAGAAAGCTACACCGGCACGAAGTACGCATACGATAACGAAACAAAGAAATATTATATCGACGAAAATGGCACGTTTAAGCGCGAAAGCAACATTTCGCTGAAACTCAACGCGGAAGCCGCAGAACTTCTGGGCATAAACGTTGCGGTCGAAAATATCAAGATCGGCAACACAGGCGTTGAAGAAAAAGTCAAAGCAATCGATATCAACGACTACGTCGAATTCATCGAAATTCTCTTTGGAACGGAGAAAGACGAAAACGGTAACGAAATCGTCGACGCAAACGGCAAGCCCAAAAAGAAGATAGTCGGGTTCGAGCCGAAACTGGAAGCACTCACCTTGTCGCTTGACCTTGACCTTGGCGCAATGTTCACCAACGGTATGGCGATGGGTAGATCCATACTCGACAGCGAAGGCAAGACGGTTCTCACCAACGTATCGTCGGTCGGCGCAATCGGAAACGGCAACATGGGTATCCGCGCGTCGGTCAAACTTGAAATCGCCTTTGCGGCGCTTCTCAACAAACTGCAACAAGGCTTCGATTCGTCGGATATTTTCGCGGCGATCGAACAGGCGTTGCCGCTCGTAAAAGCGCAAATCTCGATTTACGCACAATCCGACGGCGACGAACTTATCGGTATCTACGTCGCAGACGGCAACGTATACCTGATGCTTGACGGACTCGGAATGCCCAACATAAAAGTTACCGGCGAATTCCTTATGGATATCATCAGGACGGCAACGGGTTCGGGCACCGCGCTTTCGTCGGACGAAGCAACCGCATCTGTCGAAACAAGTCAGATTATCGATATCGTAAAACAAATCGTCGATGGCATAAGCGTTGGAGGAAAGGCTTTGAAAGTCGCGTTCCAGAACGACTACTTCGCAAAGCTTGTCGACGCAGTATTGTCGATTGTTCTGAACAAAAACATTGATTACTACAACAAAGTATTGCCCGAAGTGCCGACCGATGTCGCATTCAGCGGACTTACGATAAATCTTGCCGGTATCGAAGACAAGTACGAGCCTATTTACCGCAAGGACGGCAAGTACTATTTCGACGCAGGATGCACAAGCCAATATTACGGCATGGTATTCTTCAAAAACACCGTAACAAATCATATCGAACTGTTCAGTGAGAAAGAATACGTCAAACAATTCGGCGAAGTTAACGAAACGACGGAGTTCTATCGAAGCATCAGAAACGGGCTTGTGGAACTCGATCTCGTCGCGTACTCGACGCACCTGAAACTTGCCGTCAATATGCCCAAACTCGGCGCACAGAAAAACATTATTTCTTCGCCGGAAGTCGCAGGCGTAGCCTTTACGGAAGCAGACGAAGTTACCGGCGTCGCGCTTGGTCTGAAAGGTCAGGTCAAGATTGACAAGCAACCGGGCATCGCTCTTGCAAACATTCTGAGCGGCGTTGTCGGCGACCTTGAAACCAAACTCGTCATCGAAGAAGATATCGACATTCGTTTCGCAATCGAAGCGGCGGTCGGCATCAAATACAGCCTGAAAGACAAGAACTTTGCGCTGAACGCGGTCGATCTCAGAATTTCCCTTACGAGAGTCGACGCGACGTTGGGCAACGTACCGCTTGCGGTTCTTACCTACATCAGTTCGGAAGGCACGCTTTACGTTGACGTATCGCACTTCTTCCAGAAACAAAACGCGGGTAACAACAAGAACCTCGGTATGCTCAAAATCACGGGCGTAAACGTGCTTGACCTTATCAACGGACTTCTCACGGGCGAAGGCTCGGCGACTTCCGTTGCGCTCGGTTCGTCCGACGCGTGGGTTGAAGACGAACAACAACCGTACACCTACGTATATTACGAAGCAAACGCCATTAACTCCGCTGCGCCTGCAAAGTTCGTGCACGTCGCACAGTTGAACGATAAAGACGAGCCGAGAATGGTTTACAGAAACTACACCGGTGCTATTTCCGCCGACTATAAGACGGAAAGCGGCAAAGACTTGTACGTACGCGACCGCGCAAACAAGGATACGGGCTACACGCTGCTCAGCGCGGAAAACGCAGAAAAGTTCAGCCACAAGGCGAAATACACGCACGAACAGGCGATGACTTATACGAAACTTACCGACTTGTACGTAAAGGTCGGGGAAGATTACGTATTGGCTGCCGGCGATGCGGACGTAACCGGGACTGCGCTTTACAAGAGAGTCGTTGGCAATTACGTAAAGATTGCGGACGGTGAAACCGTTAATGCAGAAGACAGATACGAGCAAAACGCCGACGGCACGTACACGCAAAACGCAAACGGCACCTTCAAAGCGGTTTACAAATTCGTGAAAGTGTCGGATGGCAGCGCGTGGTATATCGAAGAATACAATTCGGAAACCTGCAAGTACGAATATAACGTATACGACCCGGCAAACCCCGACCACAACGCACCCAAACTTTATCACTACGACGAAACCGAGAAGAAGTACGCAGAAGGCGCAGGCGAAGGCGGCGCGAAGTCGTACGTCAAAGTGCCCGTTTACAGCATTTCGGCGGTCTGGGCTGATCTCAGAAACTATGGTATCGCCGACAACGTTGCGGGTTATGACGTGGCAAGCAACGCAAAAGTCAATATCACGGGCAAAGCGATGCTCGGTCTTATCGGCGGACTTATGGGCAACACAGGTCTTGAAGACATTCTCGACGCATTGCTCATAAGCATCCATGCAACGAAAGATCCGTTCATCTTCGGCGCAGATATCGGCATCCTTGACGTTTACAACGATCACAAACTTGCGCTCAACGTAGGATTGAACATTTTCGGGTTCGACTTTGAAAAGAGAGAAGGCGCGGGCAACACCGACGGCAGCTATCTTGAATTCCTCGACGCCGAAAACACGATTTCGTTCAGACCCGCAAACGCGAATAGTTATCGTCAATTTGTCGACGTCGACCTTAACCGTATTCTCTCCGCATCGGAAATCATGGACGTCCTTGTCGACAGCCTTGACTTCGGTAAGAGCGGAAAGATTTATCTGAACCTGTCGCTTGACGCGGATTCGTTCGCACAAGACACCGGCGACAACTTCGTCCCGTGGGAAAAATACTTTGCGGCACTTCTCGGACTTAACGAAAACAGCGCAAGGGTATTGTATCAGGTGCTCTTCCCCGAATCCGAACTTGACGGAAAGGGCAATTTCAGCATCGACATCGCGGCGGCAATCGACGTGAAGAAACTGCTTGGCGGACTTATTGCAGGCACAGGTCTGAACCTTGAAGGCACGGAAATCCGCATTACGATCAATTCCGATACGATGTTGTTCTCGGAAGATTCGCGTAAAGACGGCAGCAAGATCGTCATCACCGCAATCGGTGAGGCGGACGGCATTTTGTCGGTCTTTATCGACAACAGCGGATACCGCGGAAAGGGCAAACACGTCGCAAGACTTGACCTGAACGCAATCCTCGGAACGGCGACGTCGAGCGCGGCATACGCAAGCGCGAACGAGAATACGGGACTTATCCCCGAAAACATCTTCGGCGTTCTGAACGCGCTCCTTGGCGAAGTACGTCTGGGCGGCGGCAAGATCTCGGTCGTTTTAAGAGAAAACTTCATCGGCGCACTTCTAAATACTTTGGTCGGCACTGATATTACGGAACAACAATCCCTTGTAAAGGGTGAAATCTATATCGACCTCAGAAACCTGGAAGTCGGCATCGAAATGATTCTCGGCGACGACAACTACGTTTCGGAAGGAGAACGCGACTTCTATATCGGACTCAGAATCGGCGGCATCAACCTGACTGCTCCCGACGGATTCGATATGACCGAATACACCTTCATCAAGAAGGCGGACCGCGCGAACTTCAAGAACATTAAACAACTGAAACTGGATATCAACTTTGAATCGGAATGGTATTACGAAGCGACCAGCGAGACGGAAGGCTTCGATATCAGTCCTGTCGTCGATATCCTTGAAACCATATTAAAGAAGGAACTCTTCCCCGACAGATTGTTGCAAGTCCTCGTAAAAGACGACAAGATCGACGCCGTTTACGCCACTGCGATAAGCGCGCACATCGACCTTGCGGACTTCAACAATATGAAACTTTCGGTTGAAATTTTCAAGTCGACCAGCGAAGAGCCCGTAAGAGAGCTTAAACTCGGCGTGTACCTTGACGGACAAAGCGTTTACGTTGATTTGTCGGGTTGGGGACTTCCCAAGATCAAACTTGGCGGTCTGAACCTTGGCAACACCATCAACGATGCATTGT
>ENA-OOWZ01000595-OOWZ01000595.1-human-gut-metagenome-genome-assembly--contig:-NODE-595-length-19556-cov-2.756013_pt1 | contig 19556 bp, 17 predicted proteins | sample MGYA00241580_ERZ501329 | MGnify/ENA primary metagenome ERZ501329 (study PRJEB25962, sample SAMEA2042923) | human gut metagenome | biome: human gut; feature: human-associated habitat; material: faeces... | reverse complement strand
TTTAATTTTAACATACTTTACATAATTAATCAATGCATCTGTTTTTCCTACACAAAAGAATAGAAAAAGAAGTACTAAAATATATTTTAGTACTTCTTTTATAACTTGTTATTTTATTCTGTTACTGTTGTGTTAGTAGTTATTTGGTTCTTGTTTGTTTTAGGTTCATTTTTTTCTATTTCTGCCTCTTTTTTCTCATCTTGTTCTACTAATGTTTGTAATTGTTCTATTAACTGTTGAAGTTTTGACATATCTTTTCCTATCATTTCCCAGTTATTGCTTTTATTTGATTCTTCTAGATTTTTGTTTGCATTTATTATTTGTTTTATAAGTTCATTTTTGTCTTCTGCTTCTACTTCTATGCTTATTGCTTCTTGTGATAGCAAGTTTGCAATAGCTTCTTCTATATTATTTCCTATTGCTACTTTGTTCCCTGATGCAACTACAACTTTTTTTAGTAGTGGTACTTGTGATTTATCATTTAACATTATTTGATATATAGGTTCAACATATAAAAGTGTGTTATTTATTGGAACTATTATAATATTTTTTTGTATTTTTGTTCCTGTTACATTTAATGAGTTTAGTTCATTTAATATTTTTTCGTCTTGTTCTACTAATGAGTCTAATTGAATTGTTCCAAGTATTGAGCTTCCTGTTTTAAATTTGTATAATGTTAATTTTTTGTTGTTGTGGCTATCGCATGTTGCAACTAAGTATGATGTTATATTTTGTTTTTCCTCTATTGTGTATGGTAATACTAATCCTAGTTGTGCTGAATTATTATTTGTTAGTTTGACCATTGTGTAATATGGTTCTATATCTGTTCCTGTTGCAGCACTAGTTGTTCTGCTAGTATTTTCTTTTGCTACATCCCATACATCATCTGCTCTATATAGTACTTCTGGTTGAACATTATGATATCTTTCTAATATTTTTGCTTGGATATTATAAAGATATTTTGGATATACTATATGTTTTGAAATTTCTTGTGGTATTTCTTCTCCTTCTTTAAATAGTTCAGGATAAATATTACTATATGCAATTGCTATTGGGTCAGATTTATCTGTTATATAAAAATCTGTTGTTCCATCGTAAGCATCTATTATTACTTTTACAGAGTTTCTAATATAATTTATTTTTTCTTTCATTCCGTTATATTCTATAATAGTTTCTTGAGAATATGGATAATCATTTGAAGTTGTGTATGCGTCTAATACCCATACTAATTTTCCTTCATCTGTTATTACCATGTATGGTTCTTCATCATATTTTAAATATGGCATTATTGTTTTTGCTCTTGTTATTATATTTCTTGTTGTTATTATTTTGCTTTCTTTTGTTACATTTCCAGAGAAAGCTATTCCAAGATTTTTTTCTTTTACTCCTAATATAACTCTATCTAAGAATCCTAGTTTTAGTCCTGCTTTTCCTTCGTATATATTTGTATTGCTTGTTGTGCTTGTTAATGGATAATCATATTCTTGTTTATTTTTTGCATTTGTTACTATTGGCTCGTTTGTTTGTAAACCAAAGTATATTCTAGGTTGTGTTATTTCTATTTTATTGTTTTCGTCGTTAAAATCACTTTGAATATATTCTAAATTTCCATTTTCATCTACTGAATTTGCAGAAGAAATAATTGCTCCATATCCGTGTGTGTATTCATAAGTTTTATTATTGTATGTTCTGGTATCGTTGCTTACAATCTCTCTTGGGCTTACATATACTAGTTTTTCTTTTCCGTCTACACTGTATATTTCTGGTTTTGTTGTAGTATATGAATAATATCCAGAGTTTGTTTGGTATTGTCCTAAATTTTCTAGTACAGTTTTTTCATTTAAGATATTTATATTGCTAATAACTTCTTGATTTTTGTTTACTTCGCCTTTTGTTATTGTTCCGCTATTTTCTATTTCTATCTCATCTACATTTATACCATATGCACTTTTTGTAAATTCAATATTTTTTTCTATATATTTCTTTTCTTTATCTAGTTCATTGCTGTTTACATAAATTAGGTCAAACCCTAGCATTACTACAAATAAAATTACTAAGTATCCTGGTATTATACAAATCCATGTCATTATTCTTTTAAAGTTTTCTTTTTTGAAATTTATCATTGCCATTATTGATGCAAATAATATTATAAAAGCAAAAATTCGATATCCCCATGTTTTTATTGTTGCTTCTATTAATCCTGCTCCATAAAGGCCTGTTCCATCTGATAGTGTTAAGAATTTGGTGTTTACTACATCTTGTACTTTAACTAGTGTAATTGCTGCGATTCCAAGTACTGCTAGTATTATATTTACTCCTAATTGTTTTATAAATGTATTCTTTTTTAGTGTTGCTCTATCTATACCTTTTTCAAAATACTTGTTAAATACTATTATGTAATAAACAGCTATATATATTGAGTAAATAGCAAGAAGTGCTATAAAGTAAATTATTATTGCTTCTATAACTGGTTTTTGAAACATATAATAGCCAATGTCCATATTGAATATTGGGTCATATATTCCGAACCATGCTGTATTTAAAGCAAGCATTATTTTTTCTGTAATAAAGTTAGATGAAATTAAACTTATTACTACACTTAAAATTAAGCTTATTGATTTGTTTGGAAGTTTTGGCATTTTCTTTTTATCATCATCGAAGAATTTTTTTAATCCTCTTTTTATAAATCTTGTAGTAATATATGTTGCAATATATAGTATTGCAAAGTTTACTAACACTACTCCTACTTTGTATTTTATGTTTTGTTTAAATACTTCTACATATTGTTCCCCAATTTCTAGGGTTTGCAAGTATTTCCCTCTTACTGTTATTGCAACATAAATTGATAACAGTATTAAGAATACTATTACTAATACTACTCTTTTTTTGTTTTTTGTTTTTTCCATAATCTGCCTCCTTAATTTTATATTATTGCATTTACAAATTCTTCGGAATTAAATATTTCCATATCATCTATTTGTTCTCCAACTCCTATGAATTTTACTGGTATTTTGTTTTCTGCAACTATTCCTATTACCACTCCACCTTTTGCTGTTCCATCTAGCTTTGTAAGCACTAATCCTGTTATATCTACTGTTTCTTTAAATGCTTTTACTTGTGATATTGCATTTTGCCCTGTTGTTGCATCTAAAACTAGTAATACTTCTTTTTTTGCATCTGGTAATTCTTTGTCTATTACTTTTTTTATTTTTAATAGCTCGTCCATTAAGTATTTTTTGTTATGAAGTCTTCCTGCTGTATCGCAAATTAAAACGTCTGCATTGTCCTTTTTTAGTTCTTGTATTGCTTCAAATACTACAGAAGCAGGGTCTGTTCCTTCATCTCTTTTTACTATTTTAGAACCGCTTCTTTTTGCCCATATTTCCACTTGTTCAACTGCTGCTGCTCTAAAGGTATCTGCTGCTGCTATAATTACACTTTTGCCTTCTTTTTTAATTCTATTTGCCATTTTTCCAATTGATGTTGTTTTTCCTACGCCATTTACTCCTACTACTAGAATAACAGTAGGTTTTTTAGATAAGTCAAGTCCGTTTTCTTCTTCGTCTAAAATCTTTTTCATTTCTTCTCTTAATGCATTCTTTACATCTTCTTCATTTTCTATTTTTTCTTTTTTTATTCTGTTTCTTAATCTTCCTATTATTTCTACAGATGTGTCTACTCCAATGTCTGACATTATTAGTATTTCTTCTAGTTCTTCTAGTAACTCTTCATCTACTTTTCTAAAGCTACTAAATACGCTATTTATCTTATCTCCAAATGAGTTTCTTGTTTTTCCAAGACCATTTTTTAATTTATCAAAAAATCCCATATTTTAAGTACCTCTTCTCCTTTGTTATTTTCCGCTAAATAGTATATCATACTTTTATAATCTTTGCAAAATTTTAGTTTGGAAGTTTATTACAACATCAAAAGCTATATAGTTCTTACTATATAGCTTTTGATATTATTCAATTATTGTTCTGTTATCTTTTATTTTATTCTTTATTTCTTCTGCTCTGTATGAATGTATTCTATATTCATTTTTGTTATCAAATTTTATTATTACTGCTTTTGTATATTCTTGATTAGAATATTCTTCAATTATAAGACTTGCTTTACATTGCTTCAAAGTTTCGAACGTTGTCATGAATCCTATTCCACTACCGCCTGTTGCTTTATGTGTTGTTGTTCTCTTTAATCCAAGCTTTGATAACGTTTCTATTTCAAACTCTCTGCCTGTATCATAAAATTTTATTTGATAATTATTGTCTTCTTTATCTAGAACAACTTTAATTCTTCTATCTTTATTTTCACTACAGTTTATTGCAATAATTGCATCTCTTATATGGTCTGCAAGCATTGTTTCTAGCTTGTTTTGTGGAATTTTTGTTTCTAGGATTTCATTAATATCAAAATCTATTTTTAGTTCAAAGCTTATTTTGTCTTTTTCTGCTTCTTGTTTCATATATTCTAATAAGTTATCTGTGCTAAAAATATTTGTTTTTGGAAGTTTAGTTTCTTTTATTACTGATGCCACTTCTTCTTTATATTCTTTTGATAGTTTCTTTATTGAAGATAATATATCTCCATATTCTTCCGCAAATTCTTCATTTGCTTGAAGTTTCGTGCCTAGCTTTATTACTGCTTTTTCCATTGCAGAAATTCTATGACTGTATTTATGATTTATTTGTAAGACATCTGCTAATTCTGTTTGTAAGTCTTTTATTTTCTCATCTTGTTGCTTAATTTGTTCTTGTTGAATTTCTACTGTTCTTTCTTTCATTTTTTCTTTATAGTATTTTGTAATACTTTTCTTGATCCAATCAAACATAGCAATAGCTCCAAATGCTATTATTAAAGTACAAGCATCGTTTACTACTGTATTTTCTATATCTTTGCCTATTAAAGTCGCAAAGAAAATTAACGTTATACTTATCATCATTCCTATTATTGTAAATTTTTTATTTTTCATATTTAAAAAAGTAAAGCCATTTTTAAATCTCTTAATTTTAAAGAATAAGCATATTAAAATTAACTGAATACTCCCCAAAGTTATATATTCTATAATTTCATTATTGATTATATTTAATTTCAATATAAAGAAATTTATAATTCCCGCAAGGAACTTGCTTGCTAAAGCCATTGCTATAGAGAAAATAATTAATCTTAACGTATCTGTTTCCTTCTCATCTATAATATTTAAAATTATAAAAGCATATATAATATATAGGATTATATTTGGTATTGCCGTGTCCTTATAGTTAAATACTATACCACAAATAACGGAATATATTATTCCTATACATATACTAAGAAAAGTAATCAGAAATATTTCTTTGTTTTCCATTTTCTTTAAATTTCTAATTTTAATAATTGAATATGTTATACACAAATTCATAAAAGTAGTTTTTTCAAACATAATATAAAAATTCATTGAGTAAATCTCCTCTTTTACGTTAAGTATTATTAAGATTATATTTTATAGTAAAAAAATAATCAAGTAAAAATATTTTTACTTGATTATTTTAATTTTTCTTGATTATTATTTTTATTAACCAAATATTTTACTTAAATATCTTACTAATTCTCTCCACATGGTCTCACATCCCCCTTTCTATTAACATATTTTTTGTTTTGGTTCTATTTTGTTTCTATAGTTCTATGTTAATAAGAAAGGTCGCATACGCGTATTCACTATTGAATTTAATATGTAACCTTTCTTTACTGTACAATGAAAAATGTTGTGCCTAGGGGCACAGGTAAAAGTCGATTTCCTTGTACAATAAAAAAATACTACTAAAATTTGTAATTTTTAGTAGTATTCTGGTTTAGAATATTTGATTAAATTTGAGTTAAATTGATTTTTTGATTTTATCTACGTAATAATAAATTAATTCTGTTGGAGTTGGAACTCCTGTATTGTAGTTTACTGCTGCTGTATAATATTTTTGTAAATCTTCTATTGATGATTTTCTCCACGCATGTTCAATTGCTGTTTGAATTGAACGTCCTATTGTACTATTTCCTTTCTTATATTCTTTTGCTAAATGTAAGAATACATTTTCTTTGTCTTTGTCATTTTCTATTATATAAATAATTGCATCATGTATATATTTTCTTCCTATTAGGTGTGAACTAATTCCTATCAAATTTAGCTCTCTATTAATTCTATCTGAAAGTTTATCTCTAAACTCGCCTTCTGTTTCTGCATTTATATTTATTTTTTCTTTTCTGTTTATTTTGCAAAGTAACAGAATATTTTCTATTATCAGTTCTGGCGAATAGTCATCTTTTAATTTGTGAAATATTAAATCCGCCCCATTGTTATGTGCATAATCATATACTGTTTTTGAAGATATGTTTGTTGTTATAACTATTACTGGTTTTACATCTAAGTCAAGTTCTTTAATTTGTTCTAGCACTTCAAGTCCAGAACCTTCTCCATTATTTAGTTCTATGTCTAGTATAATTGCATCTGGGACATAAATTTTTATATCTTTAATTGCCTCTTTTGATGAATTTGCTGTTTTTACTAGTTTAACATCATCTCTTGTATCTGCATATTCCTTAATAATTTTGCAATCTTGCATGTCATCTTCAACCAAAAGTATATTTACTATTCTGTTTTTGCTCATAATGATACACCTCTTTATATTTCAAGGAAAATATATCACACGTTACTCATTTTTTCTACTTGTTGCTCAAAAATGGCTGTGTTGCGTATTTTTATTACTTTAATAGTTATATTATGTAATTTATAATGTTTCTTTAAGTTTTTATTTCTCTATTTTAAACTCGCTTAAATTTCGCGCAAATCTTATTTACTTGTATTTTTTTATATGTTAAAATGTCTTGTATAAGGAGGATACTATGAGATTTTTAGTTCAAAGGGTTACAGAAGCCAGTGTTACGGTTGATAATATCGTTACAGGCAAAATAGGAAAAGGTTTTTTAGTTTTAATAGGCATCACTCATTCTGATACTAAAGATGATGCAGATTTTTTAATTAATAAATTGTTGAATTTAAGAGTTTTTAGTGATGAAAATGGTAAAATGAATTTAAATATTAATCAAGTTAATGGTGAGCTTTTACTTGTTTCACAGTTCACTTTATATGCTAATACTTCTCATGGAAATAGACCTGATTTTTTAGAAGCAGCTAAGCCAGCTTATGCGGAAGAATTGTATGAGTACATTATTAAAGAATGTAAAAATAGAAATATAAATGTGCAGACAGGTATATTTGGAGCTGATATGAAAGTGCATTTATTAAATGATGGACCTGTTACTATAATGTTAGAAAAATAGTTTTAAAGAGAAGAATCCTTTAATAGAATTCTTCTCTTCTTTGATTTATTTTCTAATCTTCTCTTAGTGTATACTGACTAACATCTGGTTCTACAAATATTTGATCATCTACATTGTCAAATTCATATTCTCTAGTTGCTGTTGTATCATCTATAATTGTTTTTATTACTAATCCAGTTTCTTTTTCTATATAGTATTCTGTATTATTTGTTCCATATAGCAAATATGGGCTTAGATAATTTTTTATAGCATAGCAATTTTTTTCTTCGATTTTAGCAGTTTTTATTCTTGCTGGAATACTGTATAAAAATGTTTGCCATAAATTATCTGTTTGGAAAATGTCAATTATTTGAGCACCTACCATTGAGCTTGCACTGTTTAATTTAACAGTTTTAGAATCTTTCGTTTCGGTAAATGCGTCTATTCTTGTTCCATTATTATACATTGATAATTTAGTAATTTCTCCGATTATCATCTTTTCTCTCAATAATGATAAGTTGTTTTTTGTCTTTTGTATAATAATTAGTAGTAATTGTTTGTTTATGTTCTTCATTAAATGAAACTATTTTCATATGATAATTATTGCTATTAATATAGTTTGATAGTTTTTTTTGCGTATTAGATATAATTATCATGTTTCTAACTGTATGAATTAAAATTATGATAATTATTGCAAGTAAGATGATTCCCAGTTTTTTAAATATTTTTTTCTTATTCATAAAAAGCACCTCATTTCTTTGGTGTAGCCTAGCTATCATAAGCTTTTTTGCTTTTAGACCTATGGCTTTGCGTCATAAACTTTCGCTTATTTTGCCTTTTTACTAATATACTATAATTATACCATATTTTTCTAGTTAAAGCAAAAAAGACCAGTTAACTGGTCTTTTGCTGCTTACATTTCACATTTCAAACTTTGCTTTTTCTAGCAGAGCTTTCCATTCTTCCTTACACTTTTTAGGATATGAACTTTTATCAGAAAGTGGAAAGTATATTCCTCTAGGTTGAAATCCTGCATCTTTTAGTAACTTAACAGCCTTTTGAGTATGTGGAGTAATAAATATTTCTCCATTCATAACATAGAGTATTGTTACTCCTCTTGCCACATAAAATCCTTCAAGATTATATATATCCGGAATATTAATGGCTTCTTCTTTGTTGAGATGTAGTGGTAAAACAACAACATCTCCATTTTCAACTTTGAGTCTTTTCTCTTCTGGTATTGGGTTATCCTCAATTGTAATTTTGCAAGCCATTTTTTATCCTCCTCAAAATTATTTGTTGCAATTTGTATACTGCGATTGCCAACTTGGATCTGTTTAAAAATGGTTATTCTTTATTTTAGCACATCTTATATATTTTTGTCAAAACGCTGGATATATTTTTATTTTGGAGCTTCTAGGCAGAATCGAACTGCCGACCTACGGGTTACGAATCCGTTGCTCTACCAACTGAGCTATAGAAGCATATACTATATTTTAACATATTTTTGTATAAAAACAATAGGGAAAAAACTTTTTGTTGCTTTACATAATATTGAGTGGTATAATACTATTACATATAGTTAAGCTTTGCTTAACAAAATACTATAAAGGAGGCTCGTTTTAATCCACTTGGATAAGTGACATATTTTATTCTATCAATTTTATTGGAGGAAAAAAATATGTTAAATAGGAATTTTAAACCTGCTTTTGTTGTGGTCTTTGTATTGCTTGTCGTTCTTGTTTTCTTTATACTCTATAACAGGTAGAAAAATGATTTAAAAGAAAACATTAATTTTGAAAGTATCAAGTCTCAGCAAGTAAGTCAAGAAGATAGTTTAAAAGATAACATTGTAAATGCAAATAATGTTATTTCGTCTATTAAATCAGATACTAAAATTGTTTTATGTACAGTGGATGGAAAATATTATTTGTCACATGACAAAACAAAGAAAAGCAATGCTATATTTGAATGGTTTATGACTTCTCGAATTGATTTGGTTTGTGACTATTCAATATGTTTTGCAATTGACACATCAAGTTTAAATTTTTCTGTTCAGGATGGAACTGTTTGGGTCTACTTTAGTGAAGATGATATATATATCAATTCACTAACCGTTCACAACTCTGTATCTGATGAGATTACAGCTCTATTTGGAAGTAAATACTCCTCTTCTGAAGTTCTCTCTTTGGAACAAATTATAAAAGAAAATATTCAAAGTGATGCTATGATGAAAAGAGAGAATATTATTTTAGCAAAAGCTAATTTAATAGTTTATTTATCAGATTTAGCAGAATCGTTCAATGCAGAAATAGTAATTTGTGAACAATAATTTTAGAGGGTGCACAATAGCTGCACCCTCTTTCTTTTTTCTTTATATTTATTTAAAAATGTCTTCCACCTTTTGGTCTGTCCTCTTTGTTTTGGTCTTCTTCTATTTTTTTGCTGTTTGTTTCTATTTCTTTTTTCCTGTCTTTGTAAATATCTTCTATATTGTTTGGTTCTTCATTTACTGTTATATTTTCTACTTCTGATGTTGCTTTTATTTCATTGTTATTTAAATTATTAAGTTTTCCTATTTTTCCTAATAAATCTTGATATTTTTTATAGTCTACTATTATATAGATTGATAGCCCTATTAATGCAACTATACAGAACATTAAGGCTCCAAAAACTATTTTTTCTTGATTATTTGCATACCAAGTAGAAACTCCGCCAAATATTCCTTTGAACCAATTTGATATTTTTCCTATTATTGTTGGTTCTGCATTTTTGTTAAATTTTATTGTATATGTTTTTGTTTCTTCTTGTTCTGTTGGTTCTGCTCCTTCTTCTTGGGGTTCCATAGTAATTTTATTTTTAACTGTTATTGTTATTACATTCTCGCCCTCTTTTAGTGAATCTGCCCCACTTATTTCTATTGTTGCTCCTTCTATATTAGCTAATGCTTCTATATCTAGACTTTTTACCCAATATTCTAGAGTTTCTATTGAGTATTCATATATGTTAGATATAAATTCTGGTGTTAGTGGTAATTCTACTACTTCTCCATTTTGATTTGTATATTTTATAACTAGCTTTTCTAATGCAAGTTCTTTTCTTTGTCTTGTAGCTTTTATTACATAATCAGTTTTTGTTGTTCCATCTTCTGCTGTTACTGATATTGTAATTGTATTTTCGCCTTCTTTTAGTTCTTCATATTCTGTTACTGAAACTGCTGCTTTTGAATCTGTTGGCGTTGCTGTTATATTTAATTTTGTTACTTCATTTGGTACTGTAATTGCATATTCTTTTACATCTTTATTAAATTCTGGTGTAATTGCTCCTTCTGCTATGCTCAAACTACTTAATGTGCTATCTGTTGATTTTTTTTCTTCTTTTGTTTCTGTTGGCTTCGTTGAGTTATTAGTATTTGGTTTTCTTGTCGTGTTTCCACCATTTGATGAACCACCGTTTGAATTTCCTCCTGTGTTCTTGTTTGGCTGAACAATACTTACTGTTTTTGATGCTGATTTTTGTTCATCATTTTCAGTTGAATAATCAGCAATAACCCCAGAAGCAGATATTGTAACACGTCCAGAACTTCCAGCAGTACAGGTAAATGATTTAGATGCATTATCTAAAAAAGTACTTCCCATGCTTCCGCTTCCATTAGAAGCTGTTGCACTAACATAACCAGCTCCACCGCTCACAGAAACTGTTACTGTAAAACTTTCTCCTGGTGATACCGATGATTTTGAAGTACTTATACTCAAACTTGCTGCATTTGATTTGATTGTCATTGCAAACAAAATTCCAATAATTATAGCTAATTCAAATATTATTTTTTTCAATAAATTAGTCTTCATTTTTTAATCTCCTATCTCTATAATGTGATTTTACTAGCTTGCATAATATGATTTTTTACTTTGACGTAATCTGCTGGTGTTATTTTTCCATCTCTGTTTACATCAGCTGCTTTTTCTGTAATAGCATCCATTGTTGTTGTTCCCATTATTTTATTTTTTATTTTAACATAATCTGATGGCGTTATTCTTCCATCTCCACTAGGATCGCCAAGTTTTACTATTGTATATTTCTCTACTCCGTCAATTTTTACTTTTGCCCCTGTTCCAACTAATGTATCTCCTGTTATTTCATTGCCGTTTTTGTCTACAATTACTGCATTACTATATTTTTTCTTTATTGTATTAGCTGTTGTTCCTGGTTCTGATGTAATTATATTGTTTTCGTCTGGTTCTGTTATATTATCATTTTTATTTGAGCCTATTACAACTAAATATGTTTTAGATCCGTCACTTGCTTCTCTTGCCATGTATCCTGTACCTCTTGGAGTTGAAACTTTATCCCAATAATATCCTCCAACTTTTGATGTAGCTCTTTCAGTTATTAATACTTGTGTTCCTTCGCTTATTATTGCAATGCTATTTCCATTTGGTGCATCTTTAAGTTTTAATCCTCCATTTGCATTGATATATGCCAATTCACCTGTTTCATCACCACTTATTGATGGACTTTTACATGCTGTAGATGGCATACCTGTATATAGCGGAATTACAAATGTAAAACTGCTCTCTAATAATCCCGCATCTTTATAATATCCTTTTAATATTGATCCTATACTTTGTGCATCAAATAGATTTTGTGCATATTGATTTACATAGTATGGTTTATATGTAACATTAAATTTTTGATAGTATAGTGTATCTTGTCCTCTCTTAATATATCTTTTTACTAATCCAATTCCACCCATTATTGATTTTTTAGGTGTATCCCATCCTTGCGATTTTGCATAAGCTAGTCCATTTAATATTACTGCTTCTTCACCTTTTCCAGATGCTCCAACATTAAACAAATTGTAGTAACCAACATATTGTCCTTTGTATCCTTGACCTGAGCATAATGCTGAAGCCCCGCTTCCTTGCTCTTGCAAGATTTTTCCTATTATATAAAATGGATTTATATTATATTCTGGATCATTTGCTACTTCGTATATTGCATCTATAATTGATTGATTATTTAAATATGATATTTTACTTGCCATTTGTGCAACCTGGTTTTTTGTTATACTGCTGTCATTTGATAATTGTAAATATTGAAATAAATTTGCATCATTTAAAGAATTTCTTGGATCCATTACATGTTCTATAGCTTGTCTTGAAGCACAATACCATCTTCCTGTATCTTGTTCTTCTCTTCCACATATTGAACATATCCATGCATTTGAATAACTATTTGGTACAACATTTTTTATTGAGTCTGCATGATTTTGATATTCGCTATTTATTGTTGCTTCCCAACTTAATCCTGTTTCATATAATTTAAAAGTCCAATTTGGATGTGAAGCTACAAGTGCTTGCACTAGTGTTACATATCCTGGGTATTTTTGTTCAAAATCTGATGGTAAATTGTTTGAATTTTTGGTATATGTATATGTTGCTCCATAAGATATGTTTAGAGTTTGTGGTACAAAAACAGCTGTTATATATATTAAAACAAAAAGAATTAAAACACATAAGATTTTTGTATTCAATTTATGAATTAAATTACGCTTTTGCATTTATCTCTCCTCTTTCGTATGTTCTAAAATTTATACATTTAAAGTATATCGTATTAAGAAATTCAAGTCAAGGAATTTAAGGAAAAATAAACTGGTATTTTGTGGCTTTTTGGTATATTTTAGGTACATAAGTTCACGCATATATTATTTGTTTTACATAAAACAAGAGTCATCCTAAAAATAGAATGACTCTTATTTTTAATTAAGTACTAGTTACAGCATCCTCTGTTTCCGCAACCACAGTTTGTGAATAATAATAAGAAGATTATTATAAAGAATAAGATTGAGCAGTCATCTCCTCCACATCCACCAAACATTCCATTGTTACATCCACATCCACAATTTCTTTCATCTGGCATGTTACTTTACCTCCTTGTTTTATGTTATATCGTATAATATGCAGATTAAAGATTTTGTGTTACATTTTAATTTACTCTGTTTCTATTTTTATTTCTATGCTTCCTTTTTCTTCCATGTTGTCCATATTAGTTGCCTTTATTAAGCCTTCTGACAATGTATATAAATTATTATCTATATATATTATCCTTTCTACTTCTTTTGTATAATCATAATCATTATATCCTTCCGTTATTTGCATATGTGCAATTTTTCCTTTCAAATTAAAGCCATTTTCTAAGTCTAATCCATATACTATTGCACCTTGGAATTTTAAGTTTGAATGATAGTTTTCTCCTTCTGATATTGAAATTGGAAATGCTATTATGTTTTTTTCTTTTGAAAACAACAGTGACTTGTGATTATATAATAATTCTGAATATGTTCCGCTATCTCCTATATTTGTTGAATACATTTCTTTTGGAGATGTTGGATTTGTTACGTCAAATAACGCCATTTTCATTCCTATTGTTACAACGTTTCCGTCTTCTTTGGTTTCGGTATTTTCTCCAAATCCTATTATGTGATTTTCATCATATGGATGCAAGTAAGTGCTATATCCTGGTATTTTTAGTTCTCCTAATAATATTGGATTTGTAGGCTCTGATAAGTCTATTACAAATAATGGATCTGTTTGGACAAAAGTAACCATATATGCTTTATTATCTAAAAATCTTACAGAATATATTTTTTCTCCTTTTGCTAAATTTTCTAAACTTCCAATCATTTTTAGGTTTTCATTTAATATATATAAGTTGTTTGTTCTATTTTCTTCTTTTAAATTTGTACTATTAGTTGTTGCTATTCTGAAATTTCCGTCTTTTTCATCCATAGAAAATTGATTTAACACTTCGCCTGGAACAGAACCTGTGCTAACATATTCTACTTTTGAGTTTTCTAATTTAAATTTATATATATATGTGTTTATATTGTAATTATCATAATATCCATATAATTTTTCGTCTTTGTACTCATATTTTACTTTTGCAACATATAAATTGTTTTGGCTTGCATATACTTCTGTTCCTGCTCCTAAGTATGTTTCTATATTTGCAGGTTCATTATTATTAATATTAAATCCTGCAACATTTAAAAATGTATTATCTCCGCTTTCTGGGAAATATGAAATATCTGAATATTCTATACATTTTGCTTCTTTAGAGCTTGCCGTATCTAAATATTTTGGTTTATAATCATTTTCGTTTAATTCTTCTTTGTCTTTTTCAAGCAATTCTGAATATATATATTTGTTTGACAATACATATACGTTTTCTCCAACCATTCTTGAAGATAAATAACCACCTTCTATTTGTATTTCTCTCTCCATTACAGGCTTGTTTTTATTCTCTATATTGTATACTTTTACATTTGTGTTTTCATCTGAAGGATATATCATATCATCCATAACTGAGTTTTCATTTATTTGGCCATTATACTCATATTTTTGTTCCACAATTATTAATTTATTTCCGTTAACAAAAATTTCTTTTGGTTGTGTTTGTTCTTTTTCATATTTAATTTCTGAAGTTATTTTCATGTTTGTTGGCTCTGTTGCATTTACAATAACTACCTTTTCTTCTGTTACGTAATAAATATATTCACCATCTGTTTTTACTATATCCGCTTCATCTACTCCTTCAACTTGATTGTTTGTTTTTGAATAATCATAGCTTTCTCTTAGAGCAGTATTTGTTGTATCTTCTAGTAAGTTTCCATTCTTTTGAGAGTCTTTGTTTTCATTATTTTGTTTTTCGACTATATTGTATAAGTTTTCAAAGCTTTCAACTTTAGGTAATCCATTTTCTTCTTTAACTTGCTTTATTGGGTCTGTTGTATTTTTATTATGGTTTATTGGGACTGCTATTGAAATTGCTATTATAAATACTATTGTTGCTAATGCCAAACTATATATTAGGTTTGGTTTCTTCTTTTTCTTTTTTGCATCTTTCATTTTTTGTAATGTATTATTTTTTAAGTTTTCATCTGCATTTATTTCGTTAATTGCTTCTATATAATCTTTTTTACTCATTTTCTAGCCCTCCCTCTATATCCTGCTTTAGTCTTTGTCTTGCTCGTGCAAGTCTTGATTTTACTGTGTTTTCGTTCACTCTAATAATCTTGCTAATTTGGTTTATTTTATAATTTTCGTAGTAATATAAATAGATTATTGTTCTATATTTTAGTGGTAATTTTTGAACCGCATAATATATGTCGTGTTTTTCTTTTGTTTCAAATGCTATATCTTCTTTTAACTCAGATGTATTTTTTAAAAAGCCTGATTGTAGCAAGTTTTTGCTACAATTTATTGTAACTCTAATAAGCCATGCTTTTTCATGCTCTTCGCTTTCAAATTTTGGCATCTTTTTTGCTAATTTTAAAAAAACTTCTTGATAAATATCTTCACTGTTTTCTTTTGAATTTGTCCTTGTTAAAGCTAATCTATATACCATATTAGAATATTTATTTATAACATTTTCTAAATATTGTTCTTGGTTTGTATATTCCATTTATATCACCTTTATAAATAATACCATATAATTGCAAAAAAAGTTGCATATTTTTTACTTTTTTAGAAAGTTTTTGTATTATATGAAAAAAGACTCTACTTTATAGAGTCTTTAAGGTTTATTTTTCTATGCATTTACTGTTTCTTTTTTTGCAGATTTTTTTGTAGTTTTCTTTTCTTTTTTTGGCTTGTCTTCTTCTGATTTTTCTGTTGGTAAGCAAAGATTTAATATTATACCAACTATAGCTGCTAAACTCATTCCTGATATTGTTACTGCTAAGTCTCCGCTTACTATTGATATTGTTGCTCCACCTAATCCTAAAACTAGCATTGCAGATGCAACTATTACATTTTTTGTATTGTTAAAGTCAACTTGGTTTTGTATTAAAACTTTTAATCCGTTAACTGATATAAATCCATATAGAAGTAAAGATACTCCACCTAAAACTGCTGTTGGTATTGTAGATATTAGTGCCGTAAATTTAGTAAAGAAGCCTAATACTATCGCAATTACTGCTGCTAATCCTATTACCCAAACTGATGCTACTTTTGTCATTCCTACTACTGATGTATTTTCTCCATAAGTTGTGTTTGCAGGTCCTCCTATTGCTCCTGCTACAAATGTTGCAATTCCGTCTCCTAATAGTGTTCTATCTAATCCTGGATCTTTTAATAAATCTCTATTCATTATTGCACTTAATGCTGTATGGTCACCTATGTGCTCTGCTATTGTAACTAATGCTATTGGTGCTATTGTAAGTATTGCAGAGAAGTTTGGTGTATAGCTTACGAATGGTATTAAGAAGTTTGGTACTCCTACAATTGCAGCTTCTGTTATTGGTGTGAAATCAACAATTCCTACTGCAACCCCTGCTAAATATCCTGCTACTATTCCTATTAAGAATGGTATTACTTTTAAAAATCCTTTTGCTGCTACTGCAACTATTGCTGTAGTTAAAAATGCTACTAATGCAACTACTATTGATTGCCATTCTAATGCTGCTCCACTTGATAATCCTATTTGGCTTATTGCTGATGGTGCAAGTCCTAATCCTATAATCATTATCATAGGTCCTATTACTACTGGTGGCAATAATTTATCTAACCAGTTTTTTCCTATAAGTTTAATAATTATTGCAAATATTACATAAATTAATCCTACTGCCATAATTCCTGTCATTGCTCCAGAAATTCCACCTTTTAGATATGCTGCAGTAATTGGTGCAATAAATGCAAATGAGCTTCCTAAATATACTGGTGATTTTCCTTTTGTACATAGTATGTAAATTAATGTTCCTATTCCTGATGCAACTAATGTAACTGGTATTGTAAGTACTTCTGCTCCTGCTGCTGAATTAACTAGTATTGGAACTAGTATTGTTGCCCCAAACATAGCAAAGACATGTTGAAGTGCAAGTATTATCCATTTTCCAATGCTTGGTTTTTCATTAACGTCTAAAATTAAATTGCTTTTTTTCTCCATCTTTTTCCTCCTATATATTTTTTATTTTAAGTGCAAAAAAAACACTAAAATTATTATTTTAGTGAATTACTATACTTATAAAATTAAATAAAAATACTAAATAAACCAAAAATACAGTTGTTTTTGAGTACTTCTTATTTAATTCAGTATTTAATATTTTCATCATTTTTTTACACCCTGCGAAAAATAATACTATATTAATAATATTTTTGCAAGTGTTTTTTTAAATTTTTTTAATTTTTTATGATATTTTTCCTTATAAGTTGGCACAAGTTTGCCAAACTTAAAGGATTCTAATATCAAATTGTGTTCCCAATATTAGTTTTATACTCTATAACATAAGTATGTATTCTTGCTAGTATAAACTCTTTGTTTTTTTATGCTATTTTTTTCTTTTTTTAAGCTTTTAATTTCTTGTTGTTTTTCCTCTAATTCCGTTATTAGTTTTTGAATTGCTAAGTTTATTTCTTCTGCACTTATATATGTGTAACTTTTTATGCTTGGTTCTGTTATTACCGCATTATTTAATATTTCTGTTGCCTCTTCTATACTCATAGTAAAATCCCTCCTTATGCATTTGTATAGAAAAGTTTACTTTTTTATCATTTGTTTTTTTGTCAAGCTATCCCTCCTAGTGAATTTATTTTTGGAACACAGGTTTTTTATTATAATACTTTAATACAACTATTGCAAGGAAAATTTTTATTAAATTTTAAAAACATAAAAATTAACTCTAAAGATAAATATTTAGAGTTTCCCATTAGTTCTTTTTTTCATTTTTTGTTGGCGGAGTGAGTGGGATTCGAACCCACGGGCCAGTTTTCACTGACTAACTGTTTTCGAGACAGCCTCGTTATGACCACTTCGATATCACTCCATACATTTATAATATATCAAATTTCTCAAAATATCTATAACTTTTTTTATTTTTTTGCATATTATGTTTTAGGTGATAATTATGTATAGAATTGTAACTAATACTTTTGAAAGAAAACTTTATTACAAGAATACTGTTGTACTTAAATATAAAATTGAATATCCTCAAATTTTAGGAAATAGCTTTGGTATACATAGATTCAACAGATTTAATTTTATAAAAGCAATTAAATTAAAACAATATTCTGAGAAAAATTTATTTAAAGAAGCAAAAGAGTTATATGATTTTAACGTGAGTAATGGTTACCCTGTAATGGTATATGAAATAGTTTCAGATTTTACTGTAACTTTAAATAAAAAACCATGTATAAGCATATATTCTGATGATTACATGTTTACTGGTGGGGCTCATGGAACTACTACTCGTACGTCTCAAAATTGGAATATTCAAACTGGCAATCAAATAAATTTAAATGAATTGTTTGATTGCAATTGTGATTATGTTTTGTATATTTTAAAAGATATAAATAATCAAATAGAAGAACAAATTGCAAATGGAACCAACTATTATTTTGATAATTATTGTAATTTGGTTTTGAATAGCATTGATTTAAATAGTTTTTATTTGGATAATAAATATGTAAATATTTTTACACGTTTATGTATACTTATTTTATAGTTTATTTCAATTCTTTTTTTAATTATTTTTTATTATACATTCTTATTTCTTAGTTCTCTAGCATGAGATAAAGATATTTCTGTTATTTCTCCTGATGCTATCCTTGCTATTTCTCTAATTGTTTCACTTTCGTTCAGTAATTTTACATTTGTATTTGTCTTATTTGCAGCAACTTCTTTATATATGTAATAATTATAATCCCCTTGAGCCGCAATCGTAGCCAAATGTGTAACTATTATTACTTGATGTTTTTTTGCTATTTTTTTCAATTTGCTTCCTACTGAATTTGCTGCTTTTCCACTTATTCCTGTATCGATTTCATCAAATATTAAAACCGGAACTTCATCTATATCTGATAATACAGTTTTTATTGCAAGCATGATTCTAGACATCTCTCCACCAGATGCGATTTTATTTAATTTTTTCTCTTCTTCTCCAAGATTAGTTGTAATTACAAATTCAACATGACTCTTCCCATTAATCGAAAATTCTCCATCTTCTATTACTTTTGCATTGAATCTAGCATTTTTCATCTCTAATTGTACAAGTTCTTCATTGATTTTTTCATTCAGTATTTTTGAGTTCTTTGCTCTTAATTCTTCTATCTGTTTACATAGTTCTTCCATTGTGGATACTATTTTTTCTATTTTTTCTTTTGTTTTTCTATTCTCTTCATCTAAATTCTCAATTCTATCAATTTCTTTTTCAAGTTCTTCCTTATAATCTAATATTTTTTCTATAGTATTCCCGTACTTTTTCTTCAGTGAAT
>ENA-OOWZ01000591-OOWZ01000591.1-human-gut-metagenome-genome-assembly--contig:-NODE-591-length-19618-cov-2.617288_pt1 | contig 19618 bp, 12 predicted proteins | sample MGYA00241580_ERZ501329 | MGnify/ENA primary metagenome ERZ501329 (study PRJEB25962, sample SAMEA2042923) | human gut metagenome | biome: human gut; feature: human-associated habitat; material: faeces... | reverse complement strand
ACGTATTTTTCGTGACGGCGGCGCAGTGAAAGTCAGCCGAAGCTTAAAGGAAAAGGCTATTAAGGCTCAGTCGCTTCGTGAAAAATTTATTAATGATAAAATGCGAGAGCCGACTGTCTCAGAATTGTCTAGTCTTCTTGATTGTCCGCCTGAGGAAATACCTGAAATTTTGGGCGTGATTGCTCCTATGGTATCACTCAGCACTTCAAGCGATGACGGTGAATATACTATAGATGTACCCGTTGATGAGAGTGATGAGATTTTTAATCGTTTAACCGTTCACCGACTTTTTAAATTTCTTGACGATACGGAAAAGGCAATAGTTGATATGCGCTATTATAAGGGCTTTACTCAAGCCAAAACTGCTGCCGCACTCGGCATTTCTCAGGTGCAGGTTTCTCGCAAAGAAAAATCCCTCCTCCAAAAGCTTCGTAAATATGTAGAGTAAAATAAGACACTATGCTTTTTTAACATAGTGCCTTTATTTTTTATGTGAATTTAACGGCGTGAACGACTTGTGTAAAAATCACTCTACACTTCGGTAACATATTGAACTTTTAATATGCGTATGATAAAATTTTATATTGTAATGCTATCGGTGTTGATCCAGCTGCAGCCGCAAGAGATATGCAGCTTTGCAAAATGGCATACTGCAAAACCAAAGGCTCGCAGGGCAAGCATCTGATAGTTGCGTTGAGTAAACAGGAAGAAGAAAAGGTTGTTGCTGATAATAAAGTAGAAAAAACAGCTGATAAAATTGCTGATATTATCTACAGTAATACCGGCTGTCAGGTAGCCTATGCAGTTCATGGTAATACGGACAATCTGCATATTCATTATGCTCTTAACTCTGTAAGAATAGCAGACGGATATAAAGTGCAGTTAAATTATAAAAGTAAATATCAGCTTGAAGCTGAGATTAAGAGTGCTCTGGTAAGATAAAGAAAGTATATCCATGTTGAATTATAAAAAATAAGCAGTTCTTGAAATTTGAAATAGCACGGCTTTTATTGGATAAAGAAAACCTCACGTTATGCGCGTGATTTAGAAAGATTATAGCTATGCAAAAAAATCCTCCTTTGATGAAATAGGTACAGCTCTCCAACTATACAAAATCAAAGGAGGATTTTTTATAATGTCTAGCATAAAGGCTTTTTCAGATACAATATGGAGATGTAAATATCATAATTTGTTAGGTTTAAAATATAAGATATTTTGGTAAGTAAGTAAAACGCGGCAAGACCAGAAAAAGTACGGACAGCAGATATGAAATGTCTTGCGGGGGGGTTCATAAGTGGTATAATAACAGTACCACATGTGAAAAATTTGTGGATAAAATGTGTAATAAATTTCGAAAGGAATGAGTTGTATGAGAAAAGCAAACAAAAAGCTTGCCAGTGCAATCGTACTGGGATTAATGCTGGCTGTGCCTGTTGGAGCAAGCGCAGCAGAGGTGATGGGGTCTATTAATGCATCACAAGCTAAAGAGGATTCTCTTGTAATTAATTCTGATAAAAAAGTTGATTTTACTAATGGTACTGATGCTGCATATGGTATTTATGCTAAAGATGGAGTTGATATTAAATTAACTGGAGATAGTGTAACCGTTAATTCTGACACCGGTGCATGTGACGACAATAGAGCTGTCTACGTTGCTACAAATGGTAACGTAGAACTGGGTAATACAAATTCTACAATACAGATAAATTCTACTGGTTCCAGTGGTATGGGTATGACTGCTATAGGTAAAGGCAGTTCCTTGACGGTGAAAGGCAAAGATTTAATCGTAAATGTTACTGGTGAATATGGATTTGGTATTCATGTACAGAATAATACTCAAGATGATATAGCGCCGGAACATGCGGCTAAAATAAATATTGAAGCAGACAATATTTTGGTGAATTCAACATCCTTAGGACTTTCTGCTTTTTCTAATGGGCAAATGAACGTAAATGGTAATTTGGTAGTTAACGCAGAAAATGCTATTGATGTTCGTGGCAATTCTACAGTAAATATCAATACAGATGGTGAACATTCAACAGTTTTAAATGGTGATATCGTTTTTGAAACACCAAATACTCCTGGTAATCCTCAAAATAGTGGTAATCTGATTAATGCTAATGTAAATATTAACTTTAATGGCAAAGATTCTGCATTTAATGGTAGTGCATATAAAACATATCCTAACTCTGGAGTTGAAGGAGATAGACTTATTGACCATAATGAAAATAATCATTATGGAAATGTAACAGATTTTCAACTGACTTTCAGTAATGGTGCAGCATGGAATATGACAGACGATAGTTTTGTTAATGATGTAGTGCTTGAAAATGGCGGAACTATAAATGTGCAAGATAGTGTTGAAAGATTTAATATTGATAAGGCTGATATGAACAACGGTATCATCGATATGCAGGGTTCTAAACAGTCTGTTAATATTACTGAACTAAATGGCACCGGCGTTGTGAATACCAATAGCCTTGATAATACAATGACTATTAAAGATGCTGCTGATGCAACTCTTACCGTTAACGGCAGCGGCGATATTGCAGATGCAATCTACAAAGGTGATGCAACTGCGCAGGCATTGGCTGATGTTGTTGTAACTTCTGGTGGTACTACCGCATCTGATAAAGTAACAACTGATGAAGGTATTATTGCCGGCAGATATGAATTTGATGTAGACGAAGATAGTAAAGTAGATACTGCTAATGGCAGCTATACCAAAAATACCAAAAATGAAGCTATCAGCAACATGGCAAGCATCAGCTTAATGGCATGGCGCGCAGAAAATAACGACATGAATAAACGTCTTGGTGAACTGCGCAACAGCAAAGGTGAACATGGCGTATGGGCAAGAATGGTACGTGGCGAAAGCGAGTATGGTGCACAAAGCATTAAAAACGTATACAACACCTACCAATTAGGTTATGATGAAAAACTTAGCACCAATGACCACTGGACAGTAGGTGCTGCAATCAGCTACACTGACGGACAAAGCAGCTTTGATAATGGCAGTGGCGAAAATACCAGCAAAGGTCTGTCCTTCTATGGCAGCTACCTGGGTGATAATGGTGAATTTGTAGACTTAATTGCAAAATACGCTCGCCTGGATAACGAATTTGATGTAGCAGGCGGTGTTGGCAGCGGTGACTACAGTACTAACGGCTACAGCTTCAGTGCAGAATATGGTAAACGTACTCAATTAGCAAATGACTTCTATATTGAACCTCAAGTAGAATTAACTTATGGCAGAGTTGCAGATGTAGACTTTGTAACTAAAAATGGTGCCAAAGTAAGCCAAGATTCTATGGACAGCTTGGTAGGCAGAGTAGGACTTGCAGCAGGTAAAAACATTAAAAACGGCAACGTATATGTAAGAGCATCCTATCTGTACGATTTTGATGGTGAGACTAACGTAACCTTCAGTAATGAAGGTGCTAGCGAATCCTTCTCTGAAGACCTTGGCGGCGGCTGGTTTGAGTTTGGTATTGGTACAAACATCAACCTCAGCGATGCAACCTACCTGTATTTTGATGTAGAAAAAACCTATTGCGGCAACGTTGCTACTCCGTGGCAATGGAACGCAGGTGTTCGCTGGAGCTTCTGATGAGGCTGTGAATTTATAATTTCATAGTGTGTAATTAAAAAGTCGTGAACTTTGAGTTTATCATTGCTCACGACTTTTTTGTGCAAACTTTACTAAAGATACACCTAGTCTTTACTTTATTTAAAATTATTCTAACCTTAAATGCAAAATCGCTTCAACTAAATGTAACGTAATGAACCGTGTAACAGCGATTTATGGCTATGACCACCGCAAAATTAAGGATAGACTGCAGTTGAAGGCTGCAGGATTGGCAGGAATAGAGCTGACCACGGAGAAAATGGCCAATGTTTACCATGCAGGCATCAGCGGCAGCAAGTATCTGCCGAACCGCTTCAGCCAGTATAGCCTGATTTACTGGTATGGTAATTTGAGTGGCGGTGGCAAATCTCTGGATGGTGACTACCATAAGCTGACAAGTGACCTGCTGCACGTTATTTATGATGGTAAAACGAACTACCGCGTACAGCTCAGCGGCCAAATTGCCAACCGCAACCTGGATGGCAGCGAAATGTTCTACCTGGGCGGTATGAACGGCGTGCGTGCCTACGGTGCCAGCGAGGGCAGCGGCGATATTGGCTTTACTGCTACTGCCGAGGTTCGCCGTCAGACGGGCATCAAGGGATTGGAGGCTGCAGCCTTTATTGACACAGGCGCAGTAAAATCGCATAATGCTGCTCTTATCGAGCATCTTTCCGGCTGGGGTGTGGGCCTGCGCTATAATTTGAATAATTCCTGGCATGCTCAATTGGATTATGCCCGCAAAATCAATGCGCAAAGAGACAAGGTTGAACCGCGTGACCATAGCGGCCATATGTGGTTCCAGCTTTATAAAATGTTTTAAGTGATCTTGTTTGGTGCTTTTCTGCGTCTTAAGGGAGAAGGTGCGGAAAAGCAAGCTCATAAAATAAATTGATAATTGAATATGCAGCTTAAATGAAGGGAGAAAAAAATGAAACTAAAGGATAGTCTAAATAAACGTTTAAATACGCGTCTGGCCAGTCTTGTAATGCTTTCTGTGCTTTCAGTGCCATGGGTTGCCAGCGCCGCAGGCAACAGCGTTGTTGCTAACAACATGCTTCCAGGTAATGGAAACGTAATTGCCGGTACTATTGAAGGTGGTTTTAAAGGCAGCTGGGCACAGGGCAACCAGATGAATTTGCACCAGACGACGCAAAATGCCATTGTCACCTGGGACAGCTTTTCTATCGGTGCCAATGCTACCGTAACTATCCGTGGTGACCACGATAACTTTAATATGCTGAACTATGTTACCGGCAGCGAAAGCTCGCAGATTTACGGCAAGCTGAATTCCTATGTCGGTGATAAGCAGGGCGGCAATATCTATCTTGTAAACCCCAACGGCGTGCAGATTGGCAACAGTGCGGAAATTAATGTCGGCAGCCTGCATATTGCCAACAAAAAGATAGATAATATCAACACCTGGAACGAAAATACTGATATCGCCAAGGCGCTGAAGCAGAACAAGGCGATGACCAACGCCGAGCTGATGAGCCTGGGCTATATCAACGCCAATAAGCTGGTCTTTGAGGGCGAGCGCGTGGTTATTGATATGGACCGCCTCAGCGGACTTGATACGACTAAGGCAGATGCCTTGACTATTGTCACTCAGCCCTATGATGGCGAGAGTGTTGGTGATAACCGCAAATATGATGTTGTACTTGGCAGCAGTACGCCGAAAAATGCCCAAGAATGGGGCAAATATATTGGGTTTGCTGATAATGGTACCGGAGATAGATGGCAAGGCACGGTTCAAGCCAGCAATCCTGATGCACCGAACCAGTCCGTTACGGAATTTTTTACCTACCGTTGGATTAAGGACGGCAAGGAATTAGAAAAAATAGGCCAAGAGACAGGTTGGGGCATGGGGGACCATTATGCCCTGCGCTATTCCATTGACCTGACGGGCAGTAACCAGACTCCTATTGGCACTACGAAGGAAAATGCCTTCAAGGGCAAGTTTGATGGCCTTGACAATTCTATCTTTGGCCTGAGCATTAAAAACAGTAAGAATAAATACGCTGCCACAGGCCTTTTTGGCTTTACTAACGGCGCCATCATGGGCAATGTAACGCTGATTGCCGGTGATGACGGCATATCTATACAGGGCGGCAATACTGATACCGGTGCCTTTATCGGTCATGCGGTGAATACCACGGTCAAGGGCGTCAACAGTACGCTGAAGGTCAGCGGTACAAACAATGTCGGTGGTATCATCGGTTATGCTGAGGCTGATACAGGGCGTACCTATAATTTTGCTGATGCTGCTGGTTCTGTTCAACCGGACAGCCGCAGCAGCGAGCTGTCGAACCTGACTAATACCGGTAATGTCAGCGGTGTTAGCAACGTTGGCGGCCTGGTTGGCTATATGAACGGCGGCAAGCTGTCCAATGATGAGGAAAACCGTGTCCAGTACAAGGGCTCCTATAACCTTGGTAAAATTACCGGTATAGACAAAGGCTCCAACTATTCGTATAATATCGGCGGCATGATTGGTAAAGCAGTAAATGCGACAGTTGGTGGCACGAAGAATACGCTGATTAACTATAATACTGTTGAGGGTGGTTATAATGTTGGCGGCATCGTCGGCAGTATTTCCAGTACTACCGTTGCTAATGCTTCCAACGAAGGCGTTGTCAAAGCCAACGGCTTTACTATTGACAGCTATATTTATCATACAGATAATAGCGGTTGGAAGAATAATGACGACAGTGCCCTTCCCGGCACTCATAAGGCTGAGGTACGTGCAGCCAATGTCGGCGGCATTGTTGGCAGCAGTGCTGGCAGCGAGCTGAAGGATGTAACCAACAAAGCGGATGTAAGCTCCGTGTTGGTAAAGAAAACTCTTGATGGTGTCGATAATCCTAAGGGCTTCGACCATTATGCTGCAGGCAATGTGGGCGGTATTGTCGGCCGTGCTGAGGACAGCAATATCACCAATGCCAATAACGTAGAAAGCAATATCCGCGGTGCTATGAACGTAGGCGGTATTGCCGGCTATTTTGGTTCCAAAGATGCAACCAATAAAAATAAAAATGATTACCGCATTCTGAACGCTATTAACAACGGCGGCGATATTATGGCTACAGGCGGTATCAAAAAAGATGGTAGCTTTACGAAAGAAACCACCCATAGGGAAAGTTATATTACCGGTAATATTGGCGGCATAGCGGGCTATCTGTACGGTGTGCCGGTGCATATTGAAGCCGGCGGCAACCGTGGCGATGTGCATACTGCGGCAGATACGTCGGAGCTGACGTCACAGGCTGTCAATGTTGGCGGCATCGTCGGTAAAATTGACATGCCGAAGAAAACGGATAGCAATGGGGACCGTCTGACTGATGATAAGCGACTGGAAATCATCAAGGGTAAGGCTACTGATGCTGCCGGTAAAAGAGGTTATGCCAGCGCGGCAGTTTCCAGCAGCTATAATACAGGTAATGTTACGGGTTATACCAATATCGGCGGTATTGGCGGCTTTGCCTATAATGGCAGTATTGCTGGCTCCTATAATGTAGGCGATATTAAGACAACACGCCATGATGCGGTAAAAATCGGTGTTACACCAATTAATATGGGCGGTATCCTGGGTGAAAGTACTGAAATGGCTATTGGACGTGTTATCATTTACGATACCTATAACAAGGGTACGATTGGCGACAGCAGCTACAAGACGTATGGTCGCCATGTCGGCGGCATCGTCGGCCGTTTGAGCGGAATTGTTGAAAAAAGCTATAACAACGGCGATATTTACAATGGCTTAAACGTTGTTGGTGGCATTGCCGGTTATTGGTACAGTGGTTATCTGAAAAATGTTTTCAACACCGGTAATATTACGGTAAATAACAAGAATGGTGCAGAAAGTCAGGTAGGCGGCATTGTCGGTTCTGCAGACCTGGGTGGCGGCAATCAGAGCAGTGGCGGTAATACCGATATGAGTATTAGCAATGCTTATAACCTTGGTTCTCTGCGCTCATTTAAGGATAGTAATGGTAGTGGTGATAATGTAGTTGGCGGTATCTTGGGTGCTACATATAGGTGGAGTGGACATAACACTAATGTGTATATAAGCAACGCCTATACCATGGGTAATATCTATGCTGATAGTGGTTTTGCGGGTTATACAGTAGGTGGGTATTACCATAGTACAAATCCAACTATTATTAGCAATGTTTATTACATCCGTCCGAAGGCTAGCAATGGTTATATTGATTTAACATTAAATACTTCTAATCTTACAGTTAAAGACAATGCTACGGTCATTGACTACGGTAATTTAAATAATCATGACTATTGGACTAACTTTAGCTTTTCCGGACAGACGAATGGAACAATAACAGAAGCAACGGATGATAACTGGCGCATGAGCAATGGCGCCAGCTTGCCGATACTGAACGCCTTCCTGTCAGGCTCGCATAATTACTTCAGCCAGGAAAGCAACTGGCAGGAGTTCATTAAGGATAATAAAGGTGCGAATGTGCAGTATGGCACGGCCTATGATCCGCTGCTGACGATTATCAACACCAAAAAGGATTTAACCTTCAACTGGAGCGATATGGACCTGAAGAACAATGGCTCCCTGGCAGTTTTTGGCTTGCCTAATGCTGATAATACCCTTCGTTATACACCTGGTCTGACGCTGAACAATGTAGCAATTACCAACAGCACGCATATTTTTGGCGGCACAATTTACAGCGATGGCTTGCTGGAGCTCAACGCCAAGGATGACCTGCAGGGTGGCTTACGCTTTGGTATGGACAGCGTGCTTTACGGCAGTGATGTTATGTTAAAGACCAACAGCTCCTTGGAGCTGAGCGGCAGCGTTATATCTACCGGCAATCATAATGCGCTTTCCAGCTTTAATCCGGAAAAATCGCATCAGCATGGCATTAACATCGACGCCGCTGATTTAACTGTCTATGGCAAGCTGATTACCAAGGGCAAAGAGGGAGAAAAAACCGAGGTTATTGTTCCTGGTATTAACTATGGCTATGCTGAGTCCCAGGCACCTGATAAGAATAATGTGTCAGACAAAAATAAGGCAATGACCTCTCAGGGCATGACGCATGCTTATCAGCTGCAGACTGCAACTGCCAAAACCGGTAACATCACCATCAGCATCATGGAAAACACCCTGGCTGATGGCACGCACATGAGCGGTAGCGCCAACCTGCTGTACGGTAACTATAAAAAGGGCAAGATTGAGACCAAGGGCAACCTGACTGTAAGCAGCAGTGGCGATATTTTGGTCGACAGCGACCTTGATATCGCAGGCAGCATTAACCTGAGAGGTAATGGCTCCGGCAGCAATATTACTTTGGATCTTTCCAATATCGGCGGCGAGCTGCAGGGAAATGAAAAGATAAAGGCGCTGCATGCCTTTATCGATGCGCATACAAAAGAAGAAACTGGTATTTATGGCAACACTGCTGGCAATCGTCCCATGAAAATCACTTTCAATCTTTGGGATAACATCAGGGGAGATCTGAACTTTGACAAGAATGACCTTACCGAAGGTAGTACTACCGTCAAAATGGCAGATAAGCTGAAAAAACTGTATGTGGAATCGGCCGGTACTATTTATAAAGGAAACAATATCCGCAATATTATTTATACCTGGATAAGCAACGCCGAGGAGCTGAATTCCCTGCAGCGTGTGGCTGAAAACCTGAATGATGGTAGAGATGCTTTAAGCTATAATTATATCCTGAAAAATGATATCGATGCCAGCGGCCTGGTGGATGCAGATGGCAATAGCACCTATAATACTATCGGCAGAGGCAATACAGCTTTTACAGGCACGTTTGATGGTGATGGTCACATAATTGTCGGCTTGCAGGCTAAAGGCGGTATTTTTGGCAAGCTGGGCAGTGGCGCGGTAGTTAAAAACATCAACATCGCTTCTTCCGTATTCACCGGTAATAATATTGGTGACAGTGTTGGCGCTGTAGCAGCAGAAAATAACGGCGGCAGCATCAGTGGCATTTCCGGCTATGGCAATACCATAAAAGGCAGCGGCGGTTCTATCGGTGGCCTTGTAGGCAAAAACTACGGCGGTATCAGCAACAGCAATGACCATAGCACCGTTATCGCCGGTGAAGGTACTGTAGCAGGCGGTATTGCGGGCGTTAATGGTACAAATGCAGGTAAAGATAAAGGTGGCACAATCGACAACGTCCAAAGCAACAGTGCTGTGACAACTGCTGGTTTGTCTGCAGGTCAATTTGCGTCTAATTTGGGAGGTATCGTCGGCAAGAATGAGCTGGTGTTGAATAAATACAATATTAACAATGTTTCTGCTCATGGTATTACCGGTAAAACCGGCAACACCAAAACATCCGGTGGTATTGTTGGTACAAATGAAGGCAGAATCAGTAATGCTTATAATGAAAGTATTATCCATGGTTCAGAAAATATCGGCGGTGTTGCGGGCAAAAATGGAACGCAGACGTCAAAATCCGAGCAGACGGAGCTGAATGATGTTGCCAACGCTGTAGAGATTATTGGCGATGCAGGTGGCAAAAACGTCGGCGGCCTGGTAGGTATGCAGGAACATGCTAGTACAAACCAGGGACGCAATACCGGCGCAATCACCGGCTGCACCAATGTCGGCGGCATGGTAGGCTATAATAAAGCAGACTCCTACCTCAAAAACCTGGAAAATTCTCCGCAGGCTACAATTACCGGTATTACTAATGTCGGCGGTATTGCCGGTGTCAACGAGGGCGTAATTTCCGCAGATAACCAGCTGAACCTGGTGAATAGCGGTAAAATCCACGGTTGGGAAAACGTAGGCGGCATTGCCGGCAAAAACAGCGGTAGCATTGCTAATGTCAATTCCAATATCAACCTGTATGTGATTGATAAAGAAACCAGAAATGCCTTAAAGGGCAGCACGGATATTGCAGATAATGCGCAGTTCTTCGGCGGCGTTACCGGTGAAAACGTGGGCATCATCACCAATGCGACCAACAGAGCCAGAGTGGACGCTGAGCAGGCTTCCTATGTAGGCGGCATTGTCGGCAGAAACACAAGTGAAAACGGCAAGGTAGGCCAGCTTCTGGGCATGGGCAACAGCAATGAAGGCTTTGTTATCGGCAAGAACTATGTCGGTGGTGTTATCGGCAAAAATGAAGTGGCCATTACCGGTACTGCCGATCAAAGCGTAAGTATTGTCAACTCCGGTACCGTTATTGCTTTGGCTGGTGGTGCTGGCGGCATCATCGGTGAAAACAGTGCGAATATTACGCACGTTATCATGACAAATGAGGGCGAGGTGCATGGCAATGCTTCTGATCCCGGCAGCAGGGAGGAAAATGGTACAGGTGGTATTATCGGCGTAAATGCCGATGGCGCTATTATTACCAATTCCTCCCTGATGAACAGAGTAAATGGTAATGTCAGCGGTGTAGCAAATGTCGGTGGCATCATCGGTATTAACCATGGTATTATCACCGGTGGTCGCGATGATAACGACAATTATTACAAATACCAGATTTATAACAATGGTACGATTCAGGCAGGCTCCTATAAAGCAACAAACGGTACTATTACAGCGTTTGCAGGCGAAAATATCGGCGGTCTGCTTGGCAATAACAGCGGCACGCTGACGGCAGGCTATAACACTGGCGTGGTCGATGCAGGGCAAAGCAGCAACGTTGGCGGTATCGCCGGTACTAACAGCGGCAAGCTGGACCAGGTGTTCAACAGCGTAGTAACAGTAATCAAGACCGAAACAGACGCAACTGATGCTAATGGCAGAAAGCTTTATAATTATACCTATACTGATGGCGGTGCAATCAGCGGCGCTAGCAATGTCGGCGGTATCGTTGGCAGTAATACAGGTACGTTGAGCAACGCTTATAGCACTACTGCGGTAGCAGGCAATAACAATGTGGCGAACATTGTAGGCAGCAATGCAGGCCAGGTAAGCAATATTTATGGCTATGCAGCAAATTATAACACCAACGTAAATGGTGGCACTGTCACTAATAGCTATATCATCAAGAAAGACGGAACGCTGAAAGAAAACGGCAATGATGCCAAGAAGCTGGAAAGCTATGATTTTGATAATAAGAAAACAACCTGGAAGCTTTATGATAAACGCACTAATCCGCTGCTGAAGGTTTTCCTGACCAAGGTTACGGTAGCACCTGACCTGCAGCAGGGTTGGGTTTATGATGCGACAAATCATCTTGATATCCCTGGCTGGATTGAAAACGGCAAGCTGACTACAAATGATCCGGACAACGATGCTTTTAAAGCGTATAAGAACAACAACAGCCTGCTGCAGGGCGAAGAACTGAAGAACGCCGGCACCTACAGCAGCTGGCTGTGGTCCGGGCAGATTGCCAGCGGTGACGTCGCAGGCCCCAACAACCTGGGCTATGACTTTACCGTGGGTGATATTAAGGTTGCCAAAAAGGTGCTCAATGTTACCGGTAATACTGTTAACAGAACGTATGGCGATTTGAAGAAAGACGAAAATTATGAGCTGAGCATTAATGGATTTGGCAGCTTCAATGACGCTATGAAGGCAGAGCTGGATGGCAAGGTGACTATCAATGATTCGCAGGATCCCAAGGATGAAGGTATTATTACTGTCGATTCTGAAAAGCGTACTAATAATAAGGGAACTTATAATTGGTATGCAGACGTTAAGCTGGATGACAGCCTTAAAGACAATTATGAATTCCAAAATGATGGTGTAAGCAGCGAAAAAACGACAGTTTATGGCGTATCTAATGTTTTGGCGCGCAAGGTTTACCTGAACGATATTAATGCCAGCACGAAATACGGCAGCAAGGAAGGTCTGAAAGCAGACGGCAATGTAAGTTTGAAGGAGAACAGCATCGTCTACGGCGATCAGGTAAGCCTGAAGGATGGCGCAAGCGTAAGCTATAAAGCTAGCGGAAAGTATGCGGTTAACAAGGGCGGGCGCGACACTGCGGATGCTGGCACATATGCTGACAGCCTGAAAATTGATAATGCAGAGCTTACCGGCGATGCAAATAAGTTGGGCAACTACGAGCTGGTAAATAAAGCTACAGGCAGCATTACCGTTGGCCAGGCAGAAATGCATGTTAAGCTGAACGATGTTGAACGTACCTATGGTAATAAAGCGCTGATTAATGGCACAAGATACGGCGTTAACGGATTGACTGGTAATGTCAACGGCGATAATTATGCTGCTGGCGATGTTAAGGTAACGGTTACCGGCGATGGCGCGCTGACTGGCGCGAGCACTGGCAAGGTAACCAATGATGCCGATGCTTATAAGTGGAATGCCGATGTAGCTGCAGCGAACGATAAGCTTAAGCAAAACTACAAACTGGTTGTTGATGATGGTGGTGCTTCCGTGGTTAAACAGGCAACCTTGCAGGTAAGCTTGAACGACGTAGTACGCACCTATGGTAATACAGCGATTACCAGCGGCGGTTACAGCGCAAGCGGTATCGAAGGCCTGGTAAACGACGACAACTATGACGCAAGCGCAATCACAGTAAACAAGACAAGCGATGGCGCAATTGATGGCGTAAGCGACAGCAAGGTAACGAACGATGCTGGCGGTTATACCTGGAGCGGTACTTTAACAACAGATAATTCAGGCTTGGGTAAAAACTATAATTTGGTAGTGAAAGTCAATGGCAAGTCTGTTGTAGGCAAGGCAACGCTGACATTTGTTGTAGATGACAAAACCATTACCCAAGGCGTACCGGCAGAATACACCGGCAAAGCCAACGGCCTGACCAATGGCGACACCCTGGCTGGTATCGGTGTAGGCGGTTATGAGCTGGACAGCTCGGTAAATCCGTTAATCGTCGGCGTTTACGAAGACAAAATCGGCGTCCTGATTAATGGCAGCTTGCATCTGACAGGCGGCGACGGCCTGCTCAAAAACTATAGGGTGGAAGTCAACCCCGGTACTCTGACAGTTTTGATAAGCTCTGATCCTACCAATGCTTACTGGTTCGGCACTGCTCCCTGGGATAAGGAACGTAACCTGCGTGAGCGCAAGGCTGAGTTCCATTATGTAGCTGGCGGTATGAGCCTCTAAGCAAAATTAAATATTGACGGTTAAAGCACTTTTATGGATTGTACAATCCTGATAGAAGCGCGCTAAAGCAAAACCCCGGCATTTGCCGCATCGTCAACGATGCGTCTGTGCCGGGGCTTTTGTCAGGACGCTTTGCTGCAGCATTACCTGAAGTAAAGTAAAGCTTAATGTAGGCACTCTTTTTTTGCAAGTTAACCAGAAAAACACAGCTTTTTTCAAAAAAATGTGCTACAATATATTTACGAAAAACGAAAGGAGTGTTGTTTCGTATGGCTGAAGTATCTCAAGAAACTATGATGTTCAAACGTGAGCCGGAAAAGCTGAACGTTGCTGAAACTATAAAAGAAGTATATGCTGCCCTGGAAAAGAAGGGCTATAACCCTGTGGACCAGTTGGCAGGCTACCTGCTGAGCGGTGACCCCACTTATATCACCAGCTTTGAGGACGCACGTACCAAGCTGCGCCGTCACGAGCGCTATGAGCTGATTGAAGAGCTGGTAAAGAATTATCTGCAGCAGATTAACAAGTAAAAGGAGAACGTAACTTAATGCGTAAAATGTCCCTTGATGTAGGCACACGAACTATCGGTATTGCCGTAAGCGATTTGCTGGGCATGATTGCCAACGGCGTGGAAACTATTCATCGTACTACGGAGGAACGCGACTATGCCCGCATTGCCGAGCTGATAGCCGAGCATGAGGTTGATACCTTGGTTGTAGGCTATCCCAAAAACATGAACGGCACTATCGGTGAACGCGCGCAGGCCTGTGAAGCAATGGCCGAAAAGCTCCGCACCATGTTCCCTAAGGTGCAGGTTGTGCTGTGGGATGAACGTCTGAGCACAGTGGCTGCTGAAAAGGTGCTGGTTGATGCGGATTTACGCCGCAAAAAGCGTAAGAAGGTTATTGATATGATGGCGGCAGTTGTTATTCTGCAAAATTATCTGGACAGCAAGAGCTTTAAAATTTGACAGATTAGCGTCCCTATTATACAATATGTTTAGATTAAAATTGAGCTTTTTATTTATTGAGCTATGACGAAAGAGGTGCCTTTATGGAAAAAGACATTAGAGATGAAGAATTAGCAGCTATGCAAGCTGAAGGTGAAGAAGAAGTTATCTGCGTTGTTCTGACTGACGAGCAAGGCAACGAGCACGAGTTCTATCAGGACATGGTTATCACTGTTGATGATAAACAATTCGCAGTACTGGTTCCGATGGAAGACTGCTGCTGCGAGGATGACGACTGCGATTGCCACGAGCATGATGAAGAAGAAGATACCTGCGTTATCGCACGCATGGACTTTGACGAAAACGGCGAAGCTGTTTACACCGCTCCGACTGACGAAGAATATGAAGCAGTTGCTGCTAAGTATGACGAAATGTTTGAGGACGAGGAGTAATTCACAGTCAGCAATTTTCCCGGACTTCGGTCCGGTATTTTTATGCGATGTGACGATGTTTTCTGATGGATATAGAAAAGCTTAAAACGCTGGTGCGCGACAATCCGGTGCAGGCTGCAGCAGGTGCTTTGGCGGTGCTGCTGATTGCCGGCGTGGTAGCATTTACAATTTATCTTAACGGACAGGGCAATAATAAGGGCTTTGCCGTAGAAGGCTCACGACTTATTGTTGTCAAGGACGGCATGACTACGGCGGATATCGCCGAGCTGCTGCATGAAAAAAAGCTGGTAAAAAATCCCGCTGCCTTTAAAATGGAGGCGCGCTGGAAGGGATTGGCTACTAAGCTGCAGGCAGGTGCCTACCAGATTGACGGCGGCATGAGCAATCAGCAGATTGTTGATGTTATGGTTAAGGGACGCATCAAACAGGTGCGCTTTACCGTACCGGAAGGCTACAGCGTGGCGAAAACTGCGAAGAAGCTGGAGGCCGAAGGGCTTGGCAGTGCTGATAAGTTTATGGCGGCGGCGAAGGATTATGCACCCTATCCTTACATGCAGACCGATGACAGCAATGTGCTGTTTAAGGCAGAGGGCTTTATCTACCCGGCAACCTATGATTTCCCGGTGGGAATCAGCGAGCAGGAGATGCTCAAAATGATGGTTGCGCAGTTTGATAAGGAAATGCAGAGCAGCGGTATTGCCAAAACTGTGGCAGAACGTAACCTGCCCTTGCGTGATGTAGTAAATATGGCTTCGATGGTGGAGCTGGAGGCAGTATTTGCCGAAGAGCAGCCGAAAATCGCCGGCGTTTTTCTCAAGCGTGTGGCTATCGGCATGCCTATTCAGTCGGATACGACCATCCAGTATCTTTTGGGAACGCAGAAGGAAGTAGTTACCTTTGCGGATACCAAAATTCAGAGTCCGTATAACACCTACCAAAATCCCGGCTTGCCGGGACCGATTGGCAGTCCGGGACTGACCGCGATTAAGGCGGTGCTGCAGCCGGAGCAGACAGATTATCTGTACTTTGTTGCGGAAAAGGACGGACACCATCGTTTTACCAAAACCTACGCCGAGCATCTGAAGGCGATTGAGGAAATAGGTTAATAACAGGTTATTACATATTTCTGCGCTGTCAGTGTGGCGGAGCAGAGAAGTGTTTTAAGGAGAATTAATGAGCAGAAACTTAGTTAAACCCGAATTACTGGCTCCTGCCGGTAATATGGAAAAAGGAAAAATGGCCCTGCTGTATGGTGCTGATGCTATTTATCTGGGCGGTAAGCTGTTCGGTCTGCGTGCCTTTGCCAACAATTTCTCTTTAGAGGAAATTGCGGAGATGGCAGAGTATGCGCACAGCCTCGGCAAAAAGGTTTATGTAACGGTAAATATTTTTGCGCATAACGAGGATATCGACAGACTGCCGGATTATCTGCGCGGACTGCAGCAGGCTAAGGTTGACGCACTGCTGATCAGCGATTTGGGCGTATGGAGCACTGCCCGCCAGGTTGTGCCTGATATGCCGCTGCACGTGAGCACGCAGGCTAATACCACCAACTATGCCACGGTGCAGGCGTGGGAGCAGCTGGGCGCTGAACGCGTGGTGCTGGCACGCGAGCTGTCCTTGGCAGAAATCAGTGAAATCAGCGAAAAAACCTCGGTAGAGCTGGAAACCTTCGTGCATGGCGCGATGTGCATTTCCTACAGCGGCCGCTGCCTTTTGAGCGCCTATCTGACTGGGCGCGACGGCAACCGCGGTGCCTGCACTCAGGCCTGCCGTTGGGAATATAATATGTATAAGCTGGGTGAGCAAAAGCGCCCGGGCGAATACTTCGACCTCGAAGAGGACGAACGCGGTACCTATGTGATGAACTCCAAGGACCTGTGCCTGATTGAATATCTGCCGGAGCTTATGCGTGCCGGTGTGTGCAGCCTGAAGATTGAAGGCCGCATGAAGAGCGTGCATTATGTAGCGACGGTAGTCAGCGTTTATCGCAAGGCTATCGACCAATGCTGGGCAGACATGGAGCATTACAGCGTGCCGGAAGCGTGGATTACCGAGCTGAACAAGGTTTCCCATCGCCAGTACACTACAGGCTTTGCTGTGGCTAAGCCTGACAGAAATGCGCAGGTTTACACCAGCTCGAAGTATGAGCAGACACACGATTTTGTCGGTATCGTTACAGGCTATGATGCCGAGAAAAAGCGCGCTTATTTTGAGCAGCGCAATAATGTAAAGGCAGGCGAGCCGCTGGAGCTTTTGATGCCCGACGGCAGCACTATGCCCTTTGTTTTGACAGAAATGCTGGATGAAGCAGGTACGTCGATTGACTGCGCACCGCATGCCCAGCAGAAATTTTCCGCAGCCAGCGACAAGCCGCTGCTGCAATTCAGCTTATTACGCAGAAAGGTTGTAAAAGAATGAGTGACAATGACCCCGGACCCCACAGTATGATCTACGCGCAGGTTGAGCCTGAGCGTATTGCAGATGTTAACTGGATTATGGAAGGCTATGAGCATCTGGCCATGGTGAGCACCGTAGACGGTACCAGCGGACTGATTAAGTTTTATGCTACGCCGGATACGTATTTTGATACACTGGATATTATTGAAAATATGCCGTTTAAGGTAGATGTAATCGATAATATGGAAAACGGAGTGTATCACAGACTTTGGCAGATTTAAACTGCAGGGAAAGGATTGCCGCAGGCAGTTTTCGTTTTTTCTACAATCGCATATCGTAAATAGTACAAGGCTGGGAGCGTTGCTCCCGGTCTTTTTTTAATGTTTACGGTTCCTTGCTTTTTTGATATAATGGTAACAAGAAGGCAGAAGAATACTGCTATATTGTGAAAGGAGGGAGAAAAATGGAAGCTTTATATGATTACTTGTTGAAAAACTTTGAGCCCAATAAGCCTATCTTCTTAAGTGATGTTAAGACTAGCGGTATCAATTATGCTAATATCAGAAGACAGATGAAGAATCTGGTTGATTCCGGAAAAATCAAACGGTTTGATAGTGGCATTTATTTTCTTACGACTAAGACTATTTTTAAGTCAGGTTCTGAGCTTTCTCCTGATGATGTTCTTGAATATAAATATCTTTTGAGTGACAATAAGCGCTGTGGTTATATTAGCGGCCTTATGTTTTTTAATCAGCTTGGCCTGTCTACGCAGCTGCCGATGGTTTATGAGGTGGTTTCCAACAAGGCTACAAAAGACCGCCGCGAGACTACTCTCGGAGGCTCAAAGGTTGTTGTTCGTCGCCCTAAGGTGGCTGTAACTGAGGGGAACTATAAGATCCTGCAGTTTTTGGATCTTCTCAGAGACATTGATATGTATTCTGAGGTTACTGGCGATTCTTTAAAGGAAAAGCTTTACCGGTACATGGATAAGTCTGGGCTGACTGTCAACGAAATGAAACCTTATTTTTCTTATTATCCTGATAAGCTGTATAAGAATCTTGTGGAAACGGGGGTTATCTTTAATGGTATATTTGCATGAGGATCGTGAACAATTTCTTCAGGCGCTCAGATTAACATATAAACAGACCAGGCAGATGATGCAGATTATAGAAAAAGATTATTATGTTACTGTATTGCTTAAACTGCTAGCCGAAAAAATTCCTTTTATTGTTTTCAAAGGCGGGACTTCACTCAGTAAATGTCATAAGGTAATTCGTAGATTTTCAGAGGATATAGATCTTACAATTGATGTTTCTTTATCTCAAGGACAGAAAAAGAAAGTCAAAAAAGCAATACTTGATTCAGCTGAAGAACTGGGAATGGTAATTGAAAATGTCGATGAAACCAGAAGCCGTCGTGATTATAATCGTTATGTTGTTGCGTATGATTCGGTTTTGGCTTCTTCCAGTTCCGTTGTGAAATCTGCGGTTTTATTGGAAACATCTTATACGGCAGTATCTTTCCCGACTGTTTTACTGCCTGTATATAGTTATGTTGGTGATATGATGCAGCATGAGGCTCCTGAATTTATTGATACTTTTGGATTAGCTCCTTTTATGATGAAAGTCCAGGGAGTAGACCGTACTTTAGTTGACAAAGTTTTTGCTGTTTGTGATTATTATTTATCTGGAAAGGTTGCCAAGCATTCTCGTCATCTTTATGACATTTATAAATTATTACCATTGGTATCGCAAGATGATACGTTCAAAGATTTGATTAAGGAAGTGCGTGAAGTTCGAGCACAATCCTCTATTTGTTTTTCTGCTTTGCCAGATGTTGATGTAAGTGGATTACTTAAAGAAATAATTAAGGAAAATGTTTACAGGAATGATTATGAAAATCTGACAATACAGTTATTAGAAGAAAATATTTCGTATGATATTGCTATAGAATCATTAAAAAAATTGGCTGAAAGCAAGTTTTTTGATTCTTAGCTTACCCCAAAAAACTCAACACCGCCCGACAGTATTACCAAGTAATGCTGCCGGGCTTTTTTGCTCCTGTTAAATTTTTTACCTCTAAATTGCAATAAGAAGTTGCACACTTTTTGAAAATTAAGATGCATAGATCTT
>ENA-OOWZ01000586-OOWZ01000586.1-human-gut-metagenome-genome-assembly--contig:-NODE-586-length-19691-cov-2.664799_pt1 | contig 19691 bp, 18 predicted proteins | sample MGYA00241580_ERZ501329 | MGnify/ENA primary metagenome ERZ501329 (study PRJEB25962, sample SAMEA2042923) | human gut metagenome | biome: human gut; feature: human-associated habitat; material: faeces... | reverse complement strand
AAAATGTGCAACTTGTTCTTGCAATTTACGATTAATCTGCTTATAATTACTGCTGTATCCCTTCATCGGGTCACTCTGCTCCAGCGCTACTGCAAAATTCAGCTTGTCGGCATTCAATGTCAGTGCTGCCTTCTCCCTGCCGTATTCACCCTTAGTCAGAGATAAGGTGTTGGGCATTTTCTTTTTCGTGATGATATTAATAACACCGGTAGAAGCCTCGGAACCGTAAAGAGTAGAAGCAGCGCCCTTAACTATTTCTACGCGAGCAATAGATTCTACAGGAATAGAATCCAGATAATAGGTTTCATTGATGTTGGCAGGTACACCGTCAATCATTACCACAGTGCCTTTATTCGCACCGCGCATCAGGATTTTTGCGTTCATACCGCCAAGGGACTGGCTGCCGCCATAGGAATAGGTAGTTACGCCGCTTTGCAGACGCAAAGCATCAAAAAGATTAGAAGCACCGGTTTCAACAAGCTGCTTCTGGAAAACGGTTGTAACGGAAGCAGGTGTATCAACATCACGCTTGCTTTCACGCTGTGCGGTAACAACCATGGTATCAAGATTATATGTCTGTAAATCATCGGCAAATGCCGGTACCGCAAAAGATATATTCGCAGCCAACAGCGCAGCCGTCAGGGAAATTACAGTATTTTTTCTCATAAATATTCATCCTCTCATGTACATAAAACATCTAACAAATATAAATTTATAACACTTTTAAGGATGCTTGTCAATAAAGTTTTCACGATGATGCAGGCTTTTCAAAAACAAAAAAGCTCCCGGATTTCTCCGAGAGCCGATTGCCATAGTTGGCGGAGTGGGTGGGATTCGAACCCACGCACGGGGTAAACCGTCTAACGATTTAGCAAACCGTCCTCTTCAGCCAGCTTGAGTACCACTCCATTAGACTACTTGTTTATTATAACAGATTCTTATCTAAATTGCAAGACCCTATTATAATTTTTTAATGGCGGAAAGGGTGGGATTCGAACCCACGGAAGGCTTGCACCTTCGCTAGTTTTCAAGACTAGAGCCTTCAACCACTCGGCCACCTTTCCATTAGAATTTTATTATACTTTAAAAACACGCTTACGTCAAGTACTTACAAAGCACCAAGCAATAAAGCCTTATTGCAACGCTTTATCCGTTACTGCAAGCAAACGAGTTTCCAGCGCTTCGGCATCTGCCAAAAGCTGCTTCAGGTCTGCTGCAGCCTGCGCGTTCCACGCCTCATCCTTGGTCAGTCCCAGGTTAATGCGCACGTTGTACTCCGCACAGCGCAGCGCAGCGCGCGCCAGCAAACCGCTGCAGGCAGCATCTGTAATCACGCCTGGGTTTCCTGATACTACCAGCCTGTCTGCCAGCTTCAGTACAGCAAAGGAGCTGCGGGCAATATTCAGCGGTACAGTCGCTGCCTGCTTTGCAGCGGCACGTATTGCCGCTGTACGCGCAGCCTTTTCTTCATCAGTAGTCTTAGGCAGCTTATAACAACTCATAAAGCTGTTGAATACAGCCGCATCCTCATCTACAAGCGTCAAAAGACGTACGCGTTCTGCTTCCGCTTGCTCCAGCAGTTCTTTGACCTCCGGCTCGCGGTCGGCAAACTTTTCTTTGCCAATTGTCAGATTAGCAACCATAGAAGCAAGCGCCGCCGCCAAAGCTCCGGCCATTGCAGCGCCGCCGCCGCCACCGGGGGCGGGCGCAGCGCTTGCAAGCTCAGTTAAAAATTCGTTACAGCTTAAATCGCCAAGCTTATTCATTAATCCATTTCCTCATGTTTCTTTAACCATCTGCGCACCTGCACAACAGCAGCATATGCATCGAGCGGCTCCGGCGGCACCAAAAGACCTAGCGGCACCAGCTTACGCCAACCCTTAGGAGGATTTTCCTGCCAATACAGGCTACGAGCTTCTTCCGTACTGTATGCTTCACCGACAAGCTCCGGTACCAAATCCGGATAAAGCTCACGCAAAACTGCGCCTATAGCCTTATTATTTGTGCCGTTGCCCATAATAATTCCCTGCAGCTTAGCTGAACCGACAAACTGTCGCAGCTCTGCAGCCAGATTATCCGTAATCGCAATATGCAGGCTCAGGATTTTGCCATCAGCGGCAACTAATGCCAATCCTGTTTTGCTGCGCCCCGGATCTACGCCAAGATAATTACTCATTGACCGGAAGCACCTCCAGCCTTACCCTTACAGGTCCGGCTGTCGTAATATCGCCTTTAGCATAAGCACGCAGAATAAAGCTGCCTCTGGTGCGACGCATTGAATTAGCTGCTTCAATCATAGTAGCAGCATCCATACTGCCAACCTTACCCGTCATCGGATCAGGCAGCACACCGGCCTTTACCGCATTATGGTTAATCTGCGTCAAGAATTCCATAAGCACGCTTTCATAGCTCGTGCCGTTATTACCAAGATTATACTGCTCACTGAAAATCAAGGTTCCGTCAGGATAAATGAGCTGATTATCTACCATTTCAATATCGCATACTGCCAGCTCGCCAACTATGATATTAGCAACAGCGCGGATACGGAAAAGCATATTACCCTTGCTTTTATCCAGTCTTGCTACAGCATTATCGACAACGTTTTTACCAATCCAGATAGCCTGCAGAGGCTTTTGTTCATCGTGGATAACACCCAAGCGCTGCAATGCTGCTTCATTTGCATTTTGCAGCAGCCAGTTCATCTGAATTATATTTTCTTTATGCTTCAGACCGCCACGCATAACACCGGCAAAAACAACTTCACCGGCGCGGTAATAAACCTGGCCTTCACGCATATTGATGATACCCTTACGCAGAGCCTCGGTAGTTTTTTCCAGCTCGTCAATTTCATTCGTCAGCTGCAGCTTGGAATGTGTAAGCGAATTTACCTCATTCTGTGCCTGGCTGTACATGTCATTAACCTGGGCCAGCTTGATTTCCATTGCATCATTTTCGGCAACTGCTTCCTGGATTTTAGCATCAAGCTCACTGATTTTTTTGTTCTGCTCGTTAACCTTGCCTTTAGCCTGTTCAAGTGCAGCAGTTGTATCTGCCTTTTCTTGGTTTAAAAGCTTAAGCTCCTGCTGAATTTTTTCCATGCCGAACAAAGCTGTGCGCGCACTCTGTGATGCTATTGCCATAACACTGATAGTCAGAACAGCAATAATAGTACCGCCGAGTACCGTAAGTAATATGGACGTATGCTTTGGACGCAAGCCAAATACCGACATTCTTTTTTTGCCTATTTTACTGCCCATTTTATCGGCCAGATAGGCAATCAGGCCACCTACAATGGCCATAATGATAATTAATCTTATACCTACCAAGTACTCACCTCCATGACTTACTCATCCAAGTCTTTTAGGCATTTTTCTTTTTCATCAGATAAACGCCGACACCCAAGCAAAGAATGTTAGGCAATGCGCAGGCCAGCAGCGGCGGCATTGCACCACCCTTGCCCAAACCGGTGGTGAAGGTCATTATTGCATAATAAATAAATATTACGATGATACTGATGCCCAGACCGATAGAAGAGCTGGTACGCTGCTTCTGAGTTCCCAGACAAGCACCGATCATTGCAAAGAAGAAGCTTGCCAGCGGAATATTGATTCTCATAAAGATTTCGCACCACTGACGTGCTGCCGAGGTATGCTGTTCTTCCAGCATGCTGATATATTCGCGTAATTCGCGGATAGTCATTTCCTCAGGCTCCTTTTGCTCCCAGGAAATCTGCTTCGGCGAGAAATTCAAAGGAATAATCTGTTCCTTGAATTTGGCACTGCTTTGTACGCCGTCCTTATCGTCCAGCGCAAAAACATTACCGTCTACGATACGCCAGCTGCCGTTTTCCCAATAGCCTTCCTTGGCGGTCTGAATACGGGCAATTTTGCCTTTATTAAACTCTTCGATAGTGATATCGGTCATCTTGCCAAGCTTTTCATCAAACTTATTAGCATAGGTAACACGTTGGGTATCACCGCTGATAGTTTTGATGATAATATGATTCTGAGTTGTGGGGCGCGTATTGTGGCGGATTTCCTCATTCAGGATTATCGACGCCTTCGCTTTGGAGGTGGGCACTACCTTTTCTGCCCACACCATGGAAAACATGCTGACAAAGAAGCCAACAACCAGCACCGGCGCAACAATACGGTAGTAGCTGACACCGCCGGCCTTCATTGCCGTAATCTCACTGGAGCCGGAAAGCTTGCCAAAAGCCATCAGCGCTGCCAGCAGCATAGACATCGGGAAGGTATAGTTGATAACCTCCGGCAGATTATACATAAACAAACGGGCTACAGTCTCCAACGGAGCACCGTATTTAGTCATGTATTGCGTAATTTTAAACAGCATCGTGCTGGCAATAAAAATACTGGAGAAAGCAGCAATGCCGAAAACGAAGGGGTATAAAAGCTCCTTCAGTACATAACGGTCTAATAATCGTAAGCGCACTTTTCTTCCTCCTGTTACATGCTAAAGTTATCGCCAAGGTAATATTTACGGGCAACAGGGTCATTAGCGATTGTTTCGCTGTCGCCATGCAGTAAAATATGACCTTCGGCCAAAATATAGGCCTTATCAACAATGCTCAGTGTTTCACGGACGTTATGGTCTGTAATCAGCACACCTATGCCGCGTTGCGCCAGATGCGCAATCATGCCCTGGATATCCGCTACGGCAATAGGATCGATGCCGGCAAACGGTTCGTCCAGCAGAATGAAGGCCGGGTCTGTAGCCAGCGCACGGGCAATCTCTACGCCGCCGGAAAGCGCCTTGCCATCGCTCTTGCGCACATGATTCAGACGGAACTCATCAAGCAGAGCGTTCATCTTCGCTTCTCGCTCGGATGCATTCAGATCAGTTGTTTCCAGAATCGCCATGATATTGTCTTCTACCGTCATTTTGCTGAAAATAGAAGCCTCCTGCGGCAGATAGCCGATACCTGCACGCGCTCTTTCGTACATGGGCATTGAGGAAATATCCTTGCCGTCGAGCATCACGGTACCTGCATCAGGCTTTTCAATACCGACAATCATATAGAAGGTTGTCGTCTTGCCGGCACCGTTAGGACCGAGAAGTCCTACTACGCTGCCCTGCTCTACGCTGATGCTTACTCCGTCAACAACGTGACGGGTATTATAAATTTTTACCAGATTATCTGTTGTTATAACCAAAACTTTGCCCTCCGCTTCTTAGGCTAAAGCTTTATCATCTGCGCCCTGTTTTTCTTTACCGGGCAGCGCAGGCTGCTTTTCCGGAATATAGATAATATCTACATTACCGTCAGCAATAGCCACGTTGGTATTGGTAAGACGCAGTTTATCACCGGCAACGCTGTTGCCGTTCTGAGTTGCTTTGGCATTGCCGATAAGCTCTACATAACCGCTGTTATCGGTTTTGTAGACTGCACTGTCAGCAGAAGCAGTCAGGCTGCGTGCATCACTGCGGATATCAACACCACCGTATGCATTGGCAACTCCCTGTGCCATATTATAATCAATCTTTGCCGCATTCAGCACACTGCCGTCGCTGTCGGTAAGACGTGCCCAGCCGCCGATTGTTTCGGCAAATTCGCGCGCCTTGTAATAATCAACTCTGTCAGAGCTCAGGCTTTTGCCGCCCTTGGTAATCATGGCACCGCCTACGGCAGACAAATCATTTTCATTATGCACTATAAACTCATTGCACACAATATGTGCATCATCACGGTCGGCAATAACATTGCCGGTTAAAACACCGCTCTTGCTTTTGCTGTTGAATTTGGCATAATCGGCAGTAGCTCTGCCGCCATCCTGCATCAGTACAACATTTCCTTTTGCTACAGCTTCACCGCTGCCCAGGTCATACTCCAGCTCATCAGCCTGAACGCTGAAATTGCCGGGAGCCGCAAAAGCAGTTGCTGTTATGCCTGCTGCCAGCATGGCTGCAGCCATTGTCAGCAGTAATCTATTTTTGTAAGCCATCTTATTCGCCGCCTTTCTCCACTTTAGCATTACCCTTAAGCTTAATATGCTTAAAAGCACTGGTAGTTACAGCACTATCCGCAGTTGCGGTATAGGCATCCTTATGCATTTTAAAATGTCCTGTTGCCGTAATAAGCTCTTTTTCCTGATTCCAGCTTATTTTATCGGCATAAAGCTCGCCGCCGGTATTCAGTACAGCCTTAATATTACCCTCCAGGAAAAAGTCATTGCTCTTCATGCCGGCACTGCCTTTATCGGCAGAAATATCGATAAAGCTGCCGTCCGCACGATAAACTTTGCCTTTGATGCCCTTCAGATAGGCTGTGTTTTTATCCTTATCGTTAACAACCTCTTCTACTGTAAACTCCCACAGCTTTTTGCCATCCTTTTCCCTTTTAACCATACTGTTTTTTAAGGAAGCATTAATCTGCGCTGTAACACCATCACCCGGTTTTACAGTTATAGGTTTATCGCCGCTCAGCATCAGCCAGGCAATAATTGCACCGGCAATTACAATGCCTGCCAATACTGACAGAATTACTTTCTTATTTTTCATCTGGCTGCTTTTCCTCCTCCTGTGGGGTGTATGGTGTATTCCAGCGATGCTGGAACCACAACCAGTTATCAGGATATTCCTTGATTATTTTTTCAACTTCCTGAGTCATTTTCAGGGTAACATTATAATCATCCAGCTTTTGGTCGCCGGTGAATTCATAATGGATAGGGTCGCGTACAATCGCTTTATGGCCATAGCCGTCAGGCTTACGTACTATAAAAATCGGCACAATAGGTGCTTTGAATTTACGGGAAAAATATGCCGGTCCGTTAGGCGTTGATGCCATCTTGCCCAAAAAAGGAACGAAGATGCCGTCATAGCCGCCGTCCTGGTCAGCTATCAGACCCAGCATACGGCCCTTCTTCATAGCACGCGCACAGCCGAGGATTTCACTTGTACCACGCGAAAAAATTTCTTGGCCTACGCCCTTGCGCAGCTCATTCATAAAATCGCTGTAAACACGGTTAGGCTGCGGTTTTTCTACCGCACTCAGCGGGAAGCCGTTCAGCGCCAGTGCAGCGCCCAGCCATTCCCAGTTATCCATATGGCAGGCCAGCATGACAACACCATGCTTCTCCTTTAGTGCATCCCACAGAACCTCCGGACGGTCAAAGGTTACCAGACCGCGGATATTGTCCTTGTTCAACGCCGGCATGTACATAATTTCCATAAAGGTTATGCCCAGCTTCACAAACAGCGATTTGATTGTAGCCTCGGCCTGCTCCTGACTATAGCCTAAGCGCTCGCGGATAGTTTCCTCAGCACGCACACGCTGCTTTTTGGCAATTTTATGATAGAGGTGGCCCATACCCTTACCGATAACCACAACTGCCTTATAGGGCAGCCAGGAAATTACGGTACTCATTGTTTTTAATAAATAATAAAGCCACATTATTGTCTATCTCCTTGTCCAGCTTGCTCATATGAAGCAACAATTTTTTCCCATTTATCCTGAGCAGCTAAAATATACTCTATTGCTTCGCGGACAGCACCTCTGCCGCCAGGATTATCCAAACCGATATCAGCTGCATCATACACATCTTCTGCAGCATCATCGGGAGCAAATGTCAGACCACTCTCGGCAAAGGCCGGCAAATCATTGAGGTCATCGCCTACATAAGCAACCTCTTCTACCGACAGTCCGCGCAGCCTTCTCAAGGAACGCAGCGCTTCACGCTTATCCTTCGCGCCTTCGATAATGGTTGTTATGCCCAGTTCCTCGGCTCTGCGGTGGATAATCTCGCTTTTGCGTCCGGTAATAATCGCTACCTCAAGACCATTGTGCAAAGCACAGCTGATGCCCATGCCATCCTTTGCGTTAAAGCCCTTAAAGCATTCTCCGTCTGCCGCAATATAGATAGTTCCGTCGGTCAGCACACCGTCAACATCCAATGCCAGCAGTCTGATTGCTTTAGCTGCTTCTATAAATTCGTCATCCTCATCCTGTGCATCATCTAACCAGCTTACCATTATACTACTCCTTGCCTTACAAGGTCGGTCATATGCAGCAGACCGATAACCTTATTATCTTTGTCAATAACAGGCAGCACGGTAATCGGTTTCGGCTTGTTGCTTTCCATAAGATGCAGAGCCTGTGCTGCCAGCTTGTCTTCGGTAATAGTTTTCGGAGCCTTTGTCATCAGCTCGCAAACAGGACGCTGCAGGAAATCAACACCCTTACTCAGACCGCGGCGGATATCGCCGTCGGTAAGCACACCCTGCATAACACCGTCCGCATCAACAACGGATACAGCACCCAGACCTTTGTCGGTAATAACAAACAAAGCATCCTGTACCTTGGTATCTGCCAGCACAGTCGGGTTCTCCTCGCCTTTATGCATAATGCTGCCTACGGTCAGAAGCAGCTTGCGTCCCAGGCTGCCGCCCGGATGGAAGATAGCAAACTGACTTGCTGTAAAGTTATGCTTTTTGAGCAGCGCCAAAGCCAGCGCATCGCCATACGCCAACGCTGCGGTCGTGCTGCTTGTCGGAGCAAGACCAAGCGGGCAGGCCTCCTTGCTGACACCTACATTAAGTACAACGTCGGCATTCTTGCCAAGTGTTGAATCAGGCTTGCCAACCATAGCGATAATCTTGGCACCGATGCGGCGCAAGGACGGCAGGATATTCAAAACCTCGCCTGTTTCACCGCTGTTGGAGAGAGCAATAACAACATCGCTTTCCGTAACCATGCCCAGGTCACCGTGAATACCCTCTGCAGGATGCAGATAAAAGGACGGTGTGCCGGTGCTGGCAAAGGTTGCAGCCATTTTGCGGCCGATCAGGCCGGATTTACCCATACCAGTAATAACGGTACGGCCCTGACAATCTAAAATCAATTTTACTGCCGCAGCAAAATTTTCATCTACACGCGGCACCAGCTCTAAAATTGCTTCTGCCTCCATGCGCAGAACATCCTGTGCATGCTTTAGCATTGCTTCCATATTCTCACCCTACCTTTAGCCGCGTACAATCTTGTCGATTGCCAGCACGTCGGTCAATAATTTTTCCAGATTGTCCAGCTTAACCATATTCGGGCCGTCGCTCAGTGCTTCTGCCGGATTATCATGCACCTCTAAGAACAGTGCATCAATGCCGACAGCCGCAGCAGCACGTGCCATATGCGGAACATACTGGCTCTGGCCGCCGCTGGAGGTGCCTTGGCCGCCGGGAATCTGTACGCTGTGAGTAGCATCCATAACTACGGGATAACCAAGCTCACGCATAATAGCCAGACCGCGCATATCGGTTACCAGTGTGTTGTAGCCGAAGCTTGCACCACGCTCGGTCAGCATAATGTTATGATTGCCTGCTTCCTCAACCTTTTTGATAACATTTTTCATGTCCCAAGGTGCCAGGAACTGACCTTTTTTTACATTAACAGTCTTGCCGGTTTTGGCAGCTGCATAAACCAAATCGGTCTGACGGCACAGGAAAGCCGGGATTTGCAGAATATCTACAACCTCGGCAGCCTTTTCAGCCTGCCAGGGCTCGTGGATATCGGTTACTACAGGAACGCCCAGATCCTTTTTAATCTGAGCCAAAAGCTTTAAGCCCTCTTCAATGCCGGGTCCGCGGAAGGAAGCATAAGAGGAACGGTTAGCCTTATCAAAGGAAGCCTTAAATACATAGGGAATGCCCAGCTTGTCGCAGATTGCTTTTGTACGCTGACCAATCATCAGGCTGCGCTCATAGCCTTCGAGCACGCAGGGACCTGCCATCAGCATCAGGGGATGGCCCTGACCTACTTCATAATTACCAACTTTAACGATTTGCATAAGTATCCTCCAGCTTATTTATTCATTTTAGCAAACAGCTCGTTGACTGCTGCCAAATCCTCGGGGGTATCAACACCGATGCCCTGGAAATCGCTTTCCAGAACTTTAATCTTATAACCATTTTCCAGTGCACGCAGCTGCTCCAGGCTTTCCGCTCTTTCCAGTGGTGTCGGCTGCAGTGCTGCATATTTCAGCAGGAAGCTGCGGCGGTAAGCATAAATACCTACATGCTTGTAAACCTTGTAGCCCTCCGGCTTATTGCGCGGATACGGCATCAGGCTGCGGGAGAAGTACAGTGCATAGCCGTTAAGGTCGGTTACAACCTTTACGGCAGCAGGATTGTTGTAATCCTCCTCGTTCATAGCAACCTTCAATGTTGCCATCTGCAGCTCGCTGTCACCGGTAAAGCATTCAGCCAGGCGGTCAATAACCTCAGGCGGAATCATCGGCTCATCACCCTGTACGTTAACGATAACATCAACATCGGGATAGTTCAAAGCTACCTCAGCCAGACGGTCGGTACCGCTCGGATGGTCGGGAGAGGTCATCATAGCTTTGCCGCCAAAGCCGTCTACAGCCTTTTTGACAAGCTCATTATCGGTAGCTACAACTACCTCGTCCGGCAGCTTAGCCTGGCAGGCACGCTCATAAACGTGCTGAATCATCGGCTTGCCGGCAATCAGGGAAAGCGGTTTGCCCGGAAGACGGGTAGAAGCATAACGTGCGGGAATTACGCATAAAACTTTCATTTTTTATCAAGCTCCTTTTTAATGGCATGATCAATATATTCTTTGAACTTATCCATACCCTCGGTAATGCAGATATCCATATTCAGGATATACAAAGGAATTTCGCGGGCAGAATAAATAAATTCAGTCGGTATCTTAACAGCATCCTTCGCTGTAGTAACCATTGCTACAGCCTTTAGGCTGCTGGCACGCTCGTTGATGTACTGCATTTCCAGCATACCGTAATCATGATGGTCTGGATAGCGTACAGCCTCCATGATATTCAAACCGATACTGGAGAGAGTCTGTTCGAAGGATGACGGGTTGCCGATTGCAGAAAAAACCATAACATCCTTGCCGCGCAGCTCTTCCAGATCCTTGATATTTTCGGAAATACCCTTGTACCAGTCGGCAATTTCCACAAAGTTTTTCGGATGGTGAATACTTTCTACTATCGGTGCCTTGTCATTATATTTGGCAATAGTATGACGCAGCTGAATGCGGCTCAGCTTGCTGCTCTGGTCGGTTTTGGTCAGCAGGAACAAATCGCCGCGGCTCAGGTTTTCGAGCGGCTCACGCAGAGTACCGCGCGGCAGCACACAGCCGTTGCCGAACATATTCAGCGTATCTACCAAGACGACATCCAGGTCGCGCTCCAGCTGCCAGTGCTGATAGCCATCGTCCATAATGATAACCTCGGCATTCAGCTTTTCAACGGCATAACGGCCGGTAACGGCACGGTTTTTGCCGATGATTACCGGAATACCCGGCAAAGTCTTGGCCATCAGGTAAGCTTCGTCACCTGCTTCATAGGCAGTCATGAAAATCTTATTGCCGTCGGAAACTACGCCCAGCTCCTTGCCCCAATGCGAACGGTAGCCGCGGTTCAGGATAACAACGCGATAGCCCATAGACTTGATAATTGCCGCCATCTTCTGGGCGGTAGGAGTTTTACCGGTGCCACCGACGGTAATATTACCGATAGAGATAACGCAGCAGTTCAGCTTTTCTCTGTGCAGCAGGCCGCAATTATACATAGACAGCTTGCAGCAAACGCCGAATTCGTATAAATAAGACATGCCACGCAGAACTGCCAGCAACAGCCAGCCGAAGAACGGAGTTTCCGGACCATAGGCAACCTGCATAACATATTGGATAATCGCATCACCGTGACGCAGGCGTCCGCCGCCTTCATCCGTCAGGTTACGCGTATTAATCGGATAGCTTTTGTATTCACGGGCAGGCACAGCAGTTAAATCAAGCAGTTCCTTGAGATAATGGATGCTGCGCACATCCGCTCCGCGGTTCTCTTTGATAACCTGCAGGGAAGCTGCACCCATCTGCGTGCGACGCTCGTCATTGCCCAGAATATCCAGCATTTCCTTCGTCAGTTCATCATTATTGTTAACCATCTTGCAGGCCTTAACCTTGCTCAACAGTGCATAGGAATCCTTAAAGTTCTGCATGCTCGGGCCGACGAGAATCGGTTTGGCATGGGCAGCAGGCTCCAGTACGTTATGACCGCCGGTATTGCTGAAGGAACCGCCGACGAAAACAACATCGCCGACAGCATAAATACGTCCCAGCTCACCGATGGTATCGATAATCAGCAAAGGATATTCCTTGCGCTCACCGCTTTTCTCCAGCATCTTGGAGCGGAAGCCTGTTTCATAGCCGTAATGGCTTGCCAGCTTGGCAATTTCATCTGCTCTGGCAGTTTTACGCGGTGCGATAATCAGACGTGCATGCGGATATTTTTTACGGATGCACTTGAAGGATTCAAACAGCACCTTTTCTTCGCCGGGATGCGTAGAGCCGGCAACGATAATAGGATAATCCTCTTTCAATCCCAGCTCAAAGCGGTATTTCGCCAAATCCTCCGGCGTAACCTCCGCATAGGTCTGGTCAAATTTTGTATTACCGGTAACAAAGATTTTGCTACGGTCGGCACCGAGATGCGCAATATAATCGGCATCAATGCTGGACTGCATGCAAAAACGGGTTACAGTATTTAGCATATCATCCCAGATACCATAAAGATATTTGTAATTTTTTACGGATTTTTCGGAGATACGGCCATTTACCATCATTACAGGTATATGACGTTCGCGGATAGCGCGCAGGAAATTAGGCCACAGCTCTGTTTCTACCGGCATAAAGACACCGGGGTGAATACGCTTGACCAGAGATTCCGCAACAAACGGTAAATCCAGCGGGAAGTAGATAATAGCATCTGCTTCGGGAATAATCTGCTTGGCCATGTTATAACCGCCTACGGTAAAGGCAGATACCAATACCGGGCGCTCGGGCATTTCCTTGCGGATTTGTTTAACAAGCGGGCTGGTGGCAACAATTTCGCCTACGGATGCACCATGAATCCATACGCAGTCCTTGCCGGCAACCTTGGCAATATCCTCTTCATCTACACAACCGAGGCTCTGCTTAAAGCGCAAGGCGAAGCCTTTTTCTGTAAACAGGCGGTAAGTGTAATAGGGGACAATAAAAATTACCAGCACTATTAAAATAAGAATATTGTAGAGTATATACATTTACTAACCTCTTTTCGCCTTACTTGACTTCCTTGCTGCGATACTGAATCTTATACAGATGCGCGTACAGCCCGTCCATAGCCATCAGCTCATCATGGTTACCCTGCTCGATAAGCTGACCCTTTTCCAGCACCATAATCTTATCGGCATTTTTAATCGTCGAAAGACGATGCGCAATAACAAATGATGTCCTGCCTACCATCAGGCGGTCCAGAGCCTCCTGTACCACGCGCTCGCTTTCCGTATCGAGTGCAGAGGTTGCCTCGTCGAGAATCAGAATCTGCGGGTTCTTCAATATTGCCCGGGCAATGGAAATACGCTGACGCTGACCACCGGAAATATTCATACCGCGGTCACCCAGCATTGTTTCGTAGCCGTTAGGCAATTGCATAATAAAGTCATGGGCATTCGCAGCCTTCGCTGCAGCCTCCACCTCTTCACGTGTCGCATCAAGACGGCCGTAAAGAATGTTATCATAAACAGAACCGTTGAACAGCACTGTTTCCTGCGGTACAATACCAACCTGCTCACGCAGGGAGTCCAGCGTAACCTTGCGGATATCCTGGCCATCAATCGTAATGCTGCCGTTAGTCGCATCATAGAAACGCGGCAACAGGCTGGCTACGGTAGACTTGCCAGCACCGGAAGGACCGACAAAGGCAATCATTTCGCCGGGCTTAACCTCGAAGGAAACATGGCTGAGCACCTCTTCGTTCTTATTGTAAGCAAAGCTTACATCATTGAAGCGTACATCCCCTTTTACCTTAGGCAAAGCCTTGGCATCAGGTGCATTTTTAATAGCCTCCGGCAAATCCAATACGTCGAAAACACGCTGCGCTGCAGCCAATGCCTTCTGAATATTGCCGATAACACGGCTTAAACGTTTAATCGGGTTAGAAATATTAACGGCATAGGTCAGAAAGGCTACCAGAGAGCCTGCAGTAATGCTGCCGTTGATAACGCTGTTGCCGCCGTACCAGAGAATAATGGATACGCCGACAGCTGCCACAAACTCAATCGTCGGGGTGAGCGTTGAAGAAAGCTGCGCATACTTCATGTTGGCGCGGAAGTTGTTCATGTTTTCCTTGTCGAAGCGCTCTACCTCATAGCCTTCGCGCACGAAGGATTTGATAACGCGCGGAGAGGAAGCAACCTCCTGCAGTACAGAGGTAATATCAGCAGCAGCCTCCTGAATACGGCTGCCGGATTTACGGATGCGCTTACCGAAGCTGTCAATGAAGAACAGTACAACCGGGAAGGTTGCAAAGGTTACGAGGAACAGCTTCCAGTCCAGATACAGCATCATAGCGATAGATACGATAAGAATAACGCTTTCGGTAAACATTTCCACAACGTTTTCTACCATCGCGGACTGCAACGCATTAACGTCGTTAGTAACATAACTCATAATGGTACCGGTTTTATGCTTGTCATAAAAGCTCATACTTAAACGCTGCAGCTTTTCAAAAACATCCCTGCGGATATCAATAATCACACGCTGACCGACATAGTTCATCAGATAGCTTTGTCCGTAATAGGAAACACCGCGGATAATAAAAACAACCACAATGCTGATTACAATATAGTTCAGCATGGATGTATCCTTATCTCGCAGAACCTGGTCTACCATATCCTTGATAACCCAAGGCAGATAAGCAGTACAGCCGGAGGCAATGCCGGTGCAGATAAGCGCTGCCAGCGCACGCATCCAATAGGCTTTTACATATTTCAATGCTCGAAGGTATAAATTCATTTTCTCTCCTCAGTTATTTTTAAGATTAATTGAGCAACGCGGTTTACCGCACCGGGTTCACCAAGTCTGTGCTTCATATATGCCAAATCGCTTTGCAGCTGTGCCTGACGCTCAGGCTGCAAAAGCTCTACTGCAGTTTTCGCTAATTTTTCCGGGGTGAAGTCCTCCTGCAGCAGCTCCGGCATAATTGTTCTGCCAGCTACGATATTCGGCAAGCCGATGTTAGGAATGTTAATTACCAGACGCGCTATAAAAGCGTTCAGTGCCGATGTACGATAGACAATTACACTCGGAAGTCCGCATAAAGCAGCCTCCAGCGTTACTGTGCCGCTGGTTGCCAGCGCCAGGTCCGCCACACTGAACAAATCATAGTTATGGCCTTCAGTAATTTTCACCTCAATGCCATACGCCGCTATCTTTTCCTGCAGCATGACCAGCGGAATAGTATTGGCACGCGGCATAACAAACTGCACATCTGGCATTTTCTTCTGTAAAAGCTTGGCGCCTGCCAGCAATGTCGGCAGCATTTTTTCAATCTCCATCAGACGACTGCCTGGCATCAGCAATATCAGCTTTTTGCCAGGCTGCTTGCCAGCCCACGCTTCAGCCTCAGCCTTTGCCATCGTCGGGTGCACAATATCTACCAGCGGATGACCGACAAATTCTACCGGCGCACCTGCTTCCTTATATACATCGTATTCAAAGGGGAAGATGCAGGCAACCTTATCCACTATTTTCGCAACCTTTTTGGCACGACCCTTGTTCCAGGCCCATGCCGACGGAGCAATATATGATACAACGGGAATTCCTTTATCGTGAGCCAGCTTAGCCAGCTTCATATTAAAACCGGGGTAATCGACAACTACCAGACAGTCCGGCTTGCGTTCGTCCATAATGCGCGCAAAATCACTGCGCAGACGGAATAAATCAGGCAGTTTGCGGATAACCTCCACAAAACCCATTACGCCGTGGTCCTTAATGTCCCACAGCACCTCGCCGCCGGCCTTGAGCAGAGCGTCGCCGCCCATACCAAAAACCTCGGCCTTGCTATCAAGTTTTTTTATAGCAGCAGTCACAGCAGCTGCATGGATATCGCCAGAGGCTTCTCCGGCAGATATTAATATTTTCGCCATGATGTCTCCTTGCATTTACCTATATATATTCAGTATATATTATAACACAAAAAGCGGCTGACATAAGCTATCAGCCGCTAAGAAATACGAAATTTTTCCGATATTTATTTTACAAGAATGGTAATATTATGCTCATCTGCCAGCGCTATCACCTTTTCGCGCTCCGGAATGATAGTATTACCTGCTTCAATAACAGCTCCTGTAGCACCGGCGTGAATCATTGATTCAATCGTCGTCGTACCGAAACCGGGAATATCAAAGCGTTGGTCCTGCTTCGGCTTGGCAGCCTTGGCTACGATAACGCCGCCCTTGCCTAAAAAACCGCCGCGCAGAATGCAGGCATCAGTGCCTTCAATCGCTTCTACCGCCATAACGGCACGATTTTTTACAACAACGGTCTGACCGATATCCAATCCGCCGATGGCTTTGGCCATCTCAAAACCGAATTCCATATCCGCAAGCTCTGCCTCCGTAGGCTTACGCTTGGTCAGAACACCGGGCGGCGGCAGCAGCGGTTTAATCAATAAGGTCTGATCCATAACCTCAATGCCTTCGTCCTCCAGCTCCTTGACAATCGCATTCATGATAGTATCATCCTTGCGGTCCGGAATGGTGGCCAAAATTTTTATCGCCCGCAGATCAGGAACAATCCTGCCTGCTTTGTACAAAACTTCCTTTGTTACCTTGCCGATCATTGTGACCTTGGTAACCTTATTTTTTTTCAGCGTAGAAATAATCTTGCCGATTTTGCCGATGTTGATATCGTAATAAACATCAACACTGCCGGGCAGCTCCTCGTCAATACCGGGAACAACACCTACAGCGACAACATGGTAACCCAGCTCTTTCGCTGAGCGTGCTACCTCTACCGGCAGATGTCCGACACCTGAAAGTACGCCCAGCACCTCCATAGCCTTAGCCTCTGCGTGTACGGATGATGCCGCGTTCTACATTACGCAGGAAACGCATCAGATGTTCCATAGGCTCAGAGCTTGTCAGCTCCTGCTCCATAGTGCTGATTGCTTCCTGCAGCGGCAGACCGCTGCGATAAAGAATGCGGAAAGCCTTTTTCAGCTCGCTGCGTTCTTCAACCGGCATACCTGCACGAGAAAGACCTACGCTGTTCAGACCGGAAACAAAAGCGGGGTCACCGGCGCAGATCATGAACGGAGGAACATCCTGGGTTACACGTGCCATACCGCCGATCATTGCGTTACGGCCAATCTTGCAGAACTGGTGTACTGCAGATAAGCCGCCGATAACAGCACGGTCCTCAACGATAACGTGACCTGCAAGTGTTGCAACGTTAGACATAATAACATTATTGCCCACGATGCAGTTATGTGCTACATGGGTGTAGGCCATCATCAGGATGTTATTGCCGATACGGGTTTCGTTGCCTTCACCGCATGCACGGTGAACAGTGCAGCATTCACGGAAGCTGCCGCCGTCACCGATAATGGTATAGCTTTTTTCACCTACAAATTTTAAATCCTGCGGTACTGCGCCAATAGAGCAGCCCGGGAAAAAGTGGCAATTCTTGCCGATTTTAGTATATGGATGGATAGTCACATGTGCGCCAATCACGCAGCCGTCGCCAATCTCCGTATCTTCGTCGATAACAGCATAAGGACCTACGCTTACGTCCTTGCCGATTTTAGCAGACGGATGAATGATTGCAGTTTCATGGATACCATTGGTTGGCATAATAACCGAACTCATTATTTTCACTCCCCAAACAAGATGTTAATCAAGCAATTAAATACAAATATAATACTATAATCACAGGCATCCACGATTTTTAACATTACAAAAACCACAGTTAAATGAATTTAGCATTAATTTTAGCTGTATTGCTCGCTTATACTATCAATTACAGCCTTTTTTATATTTTGCTGATTAATTTTTTTTCGGGTCCATAATAGCAAAGGTGCAGTCGCATTCACAGGCAACCTTGCCGTCAACCTTACCCTCGCAATGAATGATACCCATATTACCACGCATAATTTTAGTTACCTCAGCGGTGGTTACAACCTGGTCGCCGGGCACAACCTGCTTGCGGAAGCGTACATTGTCTATTTTAGCGAAAACAGCAATCTTGCCGCGGTTTTCTTCCGGATACAGCATAGCAACGCCGCCAACCTGAGCCATAGCCTCAATCAGCAGAACACCGGGCATAATCGGTTCATTAGGAAAATGACCTAAGAACTGCATTTCATTAGCGGTAATGTTTTTAATACCTACTGCGCGTTTCATAGGTTCAACTTCCAGAATGCGGTCAACCAAAAGCATCGGATAACGATGCGGCAGGATCTTTTTAATTTCGTTAATATCTAATACTGTCATTTATTACTCCCCCTTTGTTCTGTAAGCCTGAATTTGTTTAGCGATTTGCGAGTTAAACGCATGTCCGGTTTTTACGGCAATAACATGCGCTTTAATCGGTCCCAGCAGATACAAATCGCCAATGGCATCAAGAATCTTGTGTCTGATCAGTTCATCGTCAAAACGCGGAACCGAAAGAATTTTTTCATCATCAAAAACAACTACATTCTCTAACGAACCGCCAAGGCCCAGGCCCATCTTACGCAGCATTTCCAGCTCGGAAGTAAAAGCCACTGTTCTGGCAGCCATAATATCCTTTTTAAAGCTCTCCTTATCGAGCAGGATATCGAAATACTGGGTTCCCAGCATCGGATGACTGTTGATGGATGTAAAAGAAATTCTGTAGCCGTCATAAGGTAAAATAACGATATAACGGTCATTGTCATAAACGGAAAATGCTTTGTCAACGGCATATATATGACGCTCTGCCTCCTGCTGCATCGGTTCTGCTTTTTCAATCAGCTCGCAGAAAACCTTGGCACTGCCGTCGGTTACCGGCGGTTCCGGGGAAGACATTTCAATACGGATATTGTCAATCGCCATCATAGACAGCGCACCCATAAGATGCTCAACCGTAAAAACCTCAGCACCGTTTGCACTAAGTGTTGTTGCCTTTACCGTGGAGCTTACATTCTCCGGCAAAGCTTTTATTTCCGGTCTGCCCGGTAAATCGGTACGGACGAAGACAATACCTGTGTCAGCCTCAGCCGGCTTCAGTGTCATCAGCACATCCTTGCCGGAATGCAGACCAATGCCGGAATAGGATACCTCTTTAGCAATTGTATGCTGGTATTCCTTTTTTTGCTCGGTCATTTTGCTCCTCCTTTATCAAATTTATTTTTTTCTGCCAAAACGTTGGCGTCCGTCTTTCCAACGGTCATGCACCCAGAACCACATTTCCGGATGCGCAATAATCTCATGCTCCAGTATTGTCACCAGCTCACGGGTTACCGCATAAAAATCCTGCTCCTTGTTTTTTGTTTTCGGGGTGTACAAGGGAGGATAGATTTTAGCCGTACAGGTGCCATCTGTATTATTGTGCAAAAAGATTGGTAAAATCGGCGAACCGTAAATACGCGAAAGCGCCGCCGGTCCCATAGGGATAACAGAATCCTTCCCGAAGAGGTCGATACGTACGCCATCGTCGTTCGTATCCTGGTCATAAAGGATGCCCAGAAGATTTTTTTCGCGCAGCATACGGCTGATAGCCAGCAGGCCATGCTCGCCACGGTTATAGGTAACCTTCTGTCCCACCATCTGGCGGAATTCATTGATAAGCTTATCCATATGACCGTTGTTCTGCTTACGGGTAATAGAAAGCATCGGATAACCGTGCAGCGCTACGG
>ENA-OOWZ01000578-OOWZ01000578.1-human-gut-metagenome-genome-assembly--contig:-NODE-578-length-19810-cov-4.930600_pt1 | contig 19810 bp, 18 predicted proteins | sample MGYA00241580_ERZ501329 | MGnify/ENA primary metagenome ERZ501329 (study PRJEB25962, sample SAMEA2042923) | human gut metagenome | biome: human gut; feature: human-associated habitat; material: faeces... | reverse complement strand
GTCCATGCTGTAGTCGATGAAGCTCAGCTCCAGATTGCCCGCGTAGTCGGAGATCACATCCACATCGGAAAACACTTCCCGCAGGCCGGTCTCCAAAAACCATTTGTAGGAATCCTTCTGGATCTCCAGCAGGTTGGGCATCGCCACAACTTCCTCGTGCCGGGCAAAGTTCTTGCGAACTGTTTTGCCATAGTACTTGTCCTTGGCCATGTTAGTCCATCACGCCTTTCTGTTTGTTCTGCCGCCTGTGCCGCCCTCCGTTTCCCACCGGCGGACGGCCTTGGCCGCTGTATTTCAAATTTTTTACCAAACACATTCAGACCGCCATTTTGACACACACGGATTTGTTGCTATTTTTGCAGCAAACCTCTTGTATTTCTCTCTTGGCGGTGGTATACTGGTCATGTAAAAGGGGATATATCCCCATCATCCCAATAAGCGCGGCAAGCAAAACCACCCATGCATTCATCAGCAGGTCTTTCAGAATGCTGTGCCATTCGATTATAATTTTATTCTTCTGCATAAATCAGTTCCCCACTATAACAGTCAAAACGCTGTGACCCTCATAACCCTCTGTATCCGAAGCGTAGTAATGGACAAGATATGTGCCGTCGTTGTTGGGGTCGACCTCGGAGACCACTCTCACGGCGGGAGCTATCGCATTGCCCGAGTAATCCTCGATCGACCTCACCATTGAGGCGTAATCCGGTTGCTCGCCCTTTTTGATGTTTATCAGATATTTTGTGAGATATATCTTCGGCGCCGAGAGGCTTCTGTCCTCAACAATAAGGGGCAGTTTGATATAGGACTGATCGCCCTTGCTGTTGGTAACGACGGCTTCAACGGAGAATTCGCCCGGAGTGGAGGCAACAAAGTTGCTCGAGGTGACTATCATATCCCTCGTGATATTGCCGTCAAGGCAATCGGTGGCGTAAAGTATGTTGGAGACGCCGACACTCTCATATATCGAGAAGCAAAGATCGCCGTAAAGGCCGAAAGAAGGCGAAACATAATCAGTGTAGCGTATCTTCCTTGAAGCATTCGCAACGTGATTGTCGCCGTCGCACACGGCGTAGGTGACTTTGCAAACGCCCTTTTCTGTGAATTTTGAGATCGACTCAACGATAACTTTAGACGTGATGTCGCCGTCCTTATCGTCGTGAGCGGTAACGCCCTTGAGCAGATCCTCGTTTGTCGCCTTGATGCTGACATCAAGCATATCGCCCTCGACCGTTATTACGGGGATCGTATCGTCCCTGTTCAGCTTATTGCTGATGAAAAAGTAAGAAAAAACTATAAGCGTCACGGCAAAAAGCGCCGAAACCGCTATTCTCAAAAACCTCATCATAGGCTATAACTCCTCAAAAACCGTAAATTTCTTTATTCTCTAAAACAAGGGAAGGATTAGTTTTAAACAGCATATCCGCATAATCGCGGGAATACATCACCGATATCGCCTCATGAGCGTCGGCGAGGAACGGAGTGCGTACATATGGGCTGTGGGCGTCGCTCGCCACAAAATCGGCAAGCCCGTCGTCAAGCAAGCGATAAGCCGCTCTCTTTGCACGCATACCGAAGCTGCCCTTGAGGCTGCCTTTATTCACCTGAAGCAGGCAGCCGAGATCTTTAAGACGCATCGCCGCGTCATCTTCTTCGCAGACAAAGGCGTATCTCTCGGGGTGGGCAACTATCGGCACATAGCCCTCGGCTTTTATCTGACCGATCATGGCGTAAGCCTCCACGGAGTATTCGTAAAAATCAAATTCGACAAGCGCATAGCGAGAGCTGTTCAGCGTTATCAGCTTGCCCTCACGGAGCAATCCGGCAGTCTCGGTGGTCGTGAATATCTCCTGACCGGGGTAGACCTCGATGCCGACGCCCTCCCTTTTAAGCTCGGAATTGATAAGAGCGAGCCTTGACTCAAACTCGGCGCACCAATAGTTGCGGTAAGAGCCGGGCACGTTGCTGTGCGGGGTCGCTATCACCTTGACGGTGCCTCCCCTCTCTGCAAGGCGAAGCATTTCGACCGTCTCCGCCAAATCATCGGAGCCGTCGTCAACACCGTATAAAATATGGCAATGTATATCGACCATTCTGCACCTCAATCGGGAATTAACGGGGTTAAAAGCCCATTAACTCATTATCTTAATTATTATAATACACTATAAATACAAAATCAATATTTATGCGACAAAAAATGTTCACAATTCAGTAATTTGTTGGAAATTGCATAAAAAAAGACGACCGATGAGGCGGTTTATGCATCAGTCATTTAATCATTGCCTCGAGCGGCGGCGCATATATTCAAACGGGGTGAGAAAATGTTTGGATTTTTGGCACAGTTAATATCAAAGGGCTTTCTTTTTTTTGCGCTGCATATCAGGAATCCGGGGTCGTTCCCGCCTGCTCTGAGCGCTAAGGAGGAGCGAAAGCAGCTTGAACGCTATAAAAACGGCAGTGTTGAGGCGAAAAACATACTTATCGAGCACAATCTGCGGCTCGTGGCGCATATAGTCAAAAAATACTATTCGACCTCGGATGAGCAGGACGATCTGATCTCCATAGGCACGATAGGGCTGATAAAAGCGGTTAATACATTCGACGACTCGAAGAATATCAAGATCGCGACCTACGCCTCAAAGTGCATAGAGAATGAAATCCTCATGTTCATGCGGAGCAGGAAGAAATCGGCACATGACATCTCGATAAACGAGCCGATAGACACCGACGGCGAGGGAAACCCGCTCACGCTGATGGATATAATAAGCGTTGAGGACACCATCGCCGACGACATTGACCAAAAAATCAAGGTCAAAAGGCTGTATGAGCTGGTGGAGGATATGACCGATCCGAGGGAAAGGTCGATCCTGATAATGCGCTACGGTCTTTATTCGACTGACCCGATGACACAGCGCCAGATCGCGTCAAGGCTCGGCATATCGCGATCTTATGTCAGCCGGATTGAAAAGAAAGCCATTGAACGCCTGCGCGAGGGCTTTGGGGAATAACGGAAAAAAGGCCATCCCCCTCTCACGAGGAAGACAGCCGCTATTGCAAATCAAAAATCAGCCAACGAAAAGGACGATCAGAGTTGCGACAAGGGAAAGAATGAAGAACACGGTCGCAAGGACTTTAGTGATCCTAACGAGCTTCTGCTCAACGGTTCTGCTCTTATTTTTACCGAGGAAAGTCTCGGCACCGCCTGCGATAGCGCCCGAAAGACCTGCGGAACGACCCTCCTGGAAGAGGACGATGGCGATAAGTGCGAGCGAGGTGATGATAAGAACTATACCTAATACGATCTCATACCAATTCATGGTTGAAAACCTCCAAAAAATATTGTACTCACGAATTTTAACACATATCAGCTGCAAATGCAAGATATTTTTTAAATTCTTCTGCCAAAAAATTCATTGTATTGCCGAAAAGCGGGCGGCAATAATAGTTTTGCAGGGAAAGTCGAATTACCGTGCGTTTGCCGACTGATTCTCCGCCGCAAGCCGTTTACCGCAGCAATACAAGCGGTGAGCGGCTTTTGACTTTATTCAAAAGTCATCTGCTCCGCCTCATCCTCGCTGCTGAGCAGCGCACCGGCGGCGGGCAGATTCTTTGCCCTGTAGCGATAGGCTTTGGCGAATTCGCCCTCACGATATTTGCGGGCGCTCATCAGGCGCTGACCCTTTTTAAGCGTCATAACGCCGACGCCTATGGTATCCTTGGTAGTCTTGGGCAGAATGACAGCGGTATTGAGTAGCAGATGCCTGCCCGCGCTTGAGATAACGACTATCTCCTCGTCGGCGGCAAGCTGCATAACGGCAGCAACCGGCGATTTATCGGAGAAAGCCTTTATCAGCTTCTTGCGCTTCGTTACAGTGCGGTAAGCGTCGAGGCTTACCTTGGCGGCCTTACCGTTCTCAAAGAAGAACATCATATAGCCGCTGTAATCTGAAGTGACCGCCATATAAACAGGCAGCTCGCCCTCCTCCATCTCGAGCTTCGCCGCAACATAATCGCCGAGCACGCTTGCCTTGGTGTCATCAAAGTCACAGGCGCGGCTCTTATAAACCTGACATTTATTCGTAAAGAACAGCAGCTCCGCCGAATTGGTCGTTTCAACGGTCTGGGCGATCTCGTCGCCGTCCTTGAGCTTCTGAGTGCCGCTCATTCGCAGCGAAAGCGGGGTTATCTTTTTGAAATATCCGCCCTTAGTGAAGAAAACGGTAACGGGGTATTCCGAGATATCCGGCTCCACTGTCTCCTCCTCCAGCTCCACCGAATAAATTATCTCGGTCTTGCGGGGCTTCGCATATTTCTTGACGACTTCTTTAAGCTCATATATGATTATCTGCTTTATGCGTTTGGGATTCTCCAGAATATCGTTGAGGTCTTTTATTGCCTCCTCGAGCCTGTCGATATCCTGGAGGCGTTTGAGGATGTATTCCTTGTTGAGATGGCGTAGCTTGATCTCGGCTACATACTCCGCCTGAATCTTATCAATGCGGAAGCCTATCATCAGGTTTGGCACTACCTCGCTCTCCTCCTCGGTATTCCTGATAATGCTGATGGCTTTATCAATATCAAGCAGTATCTTTTCAAGACCTCTCAGCAAATGCAGCCTGTCGGTGGCTCGCTTGAGGTCGAACGCGGTCCTGCGGCGCACGCAGCCGCTGCGGAACTCTATCCACTCGCCGAGCAGCTCACGCACTCCGAGCACCCTCGGCATACCGTTGATGAGGACATTGAAGTTGCATGAGAACGAATCCTGGAGCGGCGTTGAAGCGTAGAGCTTCTTCATCAGCTTGTCGGGATCCGTGCCGCGTTTGACGTCAATGGTTATCTTGAGGCCGCTGAGGTCGGTCTCGTCGCGGATATCGCTTATCTCACGCAGAGAGCCTGCCTTGACCTTCTCAATTACCTTGTCGATTATCGCCTCAGAGGTTGTGGTCGGCGGTATCTCGGTTATCTCGATGCAGCTGTTTGATTTATCAAAGCTGTAGCGCGCTCTGACCTTGAAGCTGCCGCGGCCTGTATTATAAATTTCATCCATTGCCGCCTTGTCATAGACAAGCAGTCCGCCGCCTGCAAAATCAGGGGCTTTGAGGGTCTCCGAAACGTCGAATTTCGGGTCTCTGAGAAGTTCAATAGTTGTCTTACAGACCTCTTCAAGGTTAAACGAGCATATTGAGCTTGCCATACCGACCGCAATACCCGTGTTGGCGTTTACGAGCACGCTCGGGAACGTGACAGGCAGCAGAGCCGGCTCTTTCATGGAATTATCGAAGTTATCGACCATATCCACTGTGTCTTTATCAATATCGGCAAAGAGCTCGGCGCATATCTTCTCGAGCTTCGCCTCCGTGTACCTCGAGGCAGCCCACATCATATCGCGTGAGAACGCTTTACCGAAGTTGCCCTTTGAATCCACATAAGGGTGCAGCAGCGCCTCGTAGCCCTTTGACAGGCGCACCATTGTGTCATAAATCGCGGCGTCTCCGTGGGGATTCAGCTGCATGACCTGGCCGACTATCTTTGCGGACTTGGCTCTTGCGCCCGTGAGCAGACCCATTTTATACATCATATAGAGAATCTTGCGGTGCGAAGGCTTGAAGCCGTCTATCTCGGGGATCGCGCGGGACATGATAACGCTCATGGCATAGGGCATGAAGTTATTCTCGATAGTATCGACTATCTTTTGATCGACCACCTCGCCCGCGCCGAAAATATGCGTCTTGTCATCGAGCTGACGAAGTGACGAGCCTATATCTTTTTTTGACTTTTTTGCCATAAAATTTCTCCGTCCGTTAATTATGAAACATCGGTCAGATCAAGATAGAGATGACCGTTTTGGGCGATATAATCCTTCCTGCCTGCGAGGTCGTCGCCGAGCAGGAGGTCGAATTTCTGCGCCATTTCCTCCGCCATTGACGGCTCAATCTTTATAAGCCGCCTCGTTGAGGGATTCATAGTCGTGAGCGACATCATCTCGGGGTCGTTCTCACCGAGACCCTTGGAGCGCTGGATGGAGAACTTCTTGCCGCCGAGCTTAGAAACGACGTCGGCCTTCTCCTTCTCCGTATATGCAAACCAAGTCTCGTCGCCGCAGGTTATTTCGTAGAGCGGCGACTCCGCGATGAACACCTTGCCCTCGTTGATAAGCGTCGGCATCAGTCGGTATATCATGGCGAGTATCATAGTCCTGATATGGAAGCCGTCCACGTCGGCATCGGTGCAGATGATTATTTTATTCCAGCGAAGCATATCAAGGTTGAATGAAACAAGGTCTTTGCCTGATTTCGGCTTTGACTTGAGCTCGACCCCGCAGCCGATAACTTTGATAAGGTCAGTGATTATATCGCTCTTGAATATGCGGTCATACTCGCATTTGAGGCAGTTGAGTATTTTGCCTCGCACGGGCATTATCGCCTGGAATTCGGAGTTCCTTGACTGCTTACAGGCGCCGAGAGCGGAATCACCCTCAACTATAAACAGCTCGCGCACGGAGGTATCCTTGCTGCGGCAGTCGACAAATTTCTGAATTCTGTTTGTAAGATTGCTGACATTCTGTATCAGCGACTCCTTGATGCCCTGTCTCGTTTTCTCCGCCTTGACGCGGGAGCGCATATTGATGAGCACCTGATTGCCTATCTTCTCGGCCTCAAGCGGATTCTCAATAAAGTATATCTCAAGCTGATGCTTGAGGAACGCCGTCATGGAATCCTGAATGCCCTTGTTATTTATCGCCTTTTTGGTCTGATTCTCATATGAGGTCTGGGTCGAGAACGACGAAATGACTATCGCAAGGCAGTCCTCTATATCCTGGAAGCTGATCTTCGAGTCGCTTTTTTGATACTTGTTATTCTGTTTAAGATAAGAATCTATCTGCGAGAGGAAAGCCGCTCTTGTGGCTTTTTCAGGCGAGCCGCCGTTCGCAAGATAGCTTGAGTTGTGATAGAATTCCTTGAACTGCACCTTGTTGGAGAATGTAACGACCACGTTGGTGACGAGCCTGTATGTGCCGAGGTCCTCACGGTCGCGGCATTCTGACTCGTTTTTCCAGCTCTGTATGCCGGTCAGGGCGTCGTTGCCGACGCGCTCGGCGATATAATCCTCTATGCCCTTTTCATAATAATACTCATAGGTCTCAAAGCCCTTGCCGACCTGATCTTTGAGTATGAAGCGCACGCCCGCATTAACGACGGACTGATGGCGCAGCATATCCTGAAAATACTCGAGAGGTATATCTATATCTGTGAAAACTTCAAGGTCGGAGCGCCATTTGATTCGGGTACCGGTATCCCTCTTGGAGTAAGGCTCCTTGACCATCTCACCGTCGGGCTTGCCCTTTTTGAAATTAAGCGTGTACTTGAATCCGCCGGTGTGTATCTCGGCCTCCATGTATTCGGAGGCATACTGCGTGGCGCACAGACCGAGGCCGTTTGTGCCGAGTGAGAATTCATAGCTGCCGCCCGAGCTGTTGTCATACTTGCCGCTGGCATAAAGCTCGCAAAAAACAAGCTCCCAATTGTAACGCTTCTCTGTATTGTTATAATCGACGGGCAATCCCCTGCCGAAATCCTGCACCTCGACGGATTTATCGGCGAAGCGGGTAACGATTATCTTGTCACCGTAGCCCTCCCTCGCCTCATCGACGGAGTTCGAGACTATCTCAAACACGGCATGCTCACAGCCGTCAACGCCGTCCGAGCCGAATATAACGGCGGGCTTCTGGCGAACTCGCTGCTCCTCCTTGAGGGCGACTATGCTGTCATTGTTGTACTGAGGCTTTTTAGCCATTGGTCATCCTCCAAAACTCGAATTTTTACCGATATCATTATACCACATCTTGAAGCAATGTCAAGAAAAACACAATTTGTAGCCTTTTTTCGACAAAAAGAGCCGCCGCAAACGCGGCAGCCCATGCAAACATTAACCGAATTTAAAAGACGATCTTTTTCTTTTTGCCGTTTTTACCGACGGGATGTTCTTTCACCCTGATAACATAATCGAGGTTGATAACTTCCTCGCCGCCGGCGGTCTTAACGGTTATCCAATTCTCATTCAGCGAAGTGATAACGCCGTTAACGTTGGCGGCGCTCGACGCCGAAATATACACAATGCAGTCCTTGCCCACAAAGCCGGAAATAAGCTCGTTCATTCTGATTCTTCTCCTTTTCTTTTTCTTCATTATAATCCTGCGGATAGTTACGCTTTGTTCAAAAGCAAGCCACAGGAGCAGTAAAAGAGCGATAAAAGCCGTGAAATATGAAGGTCCCATACCTCAGCCGTCCTTTCTCTGCATACGCAGATACGCGCCCGCGGGCACATCGGCAGAACAGGCAAACGAGAGCTTCATCATCGGATGCGGTGCGTTCTCAATAGCTTCGCCGTCCTCATTTCTGAGGTCGCTGACCGTCACTTTGACAGGCTCAACGCCTTTTATCATTATTTCAAGCTCGTCGCCCTCAAAAAAGCGGTTGCGCTGAGAGGCATAAAGCCTGCCGCCCTCGCATCTCTCGGCAACGGCGGCAACATCCCACTCGCGCACATAGCCGCCGCCGTAATATATGCTTGCGTCGTCAGACGGCGAGCCGAAATAGAAGCCTGTGCAATACTGCCTGTTGCTCATCTTGCGGGGCTCGTCAAGTATCCACTGTGCGGGCTTATAATCACGCGAAAAGCCCGACGCGAAATAGCCGTCGAGGGCGCAGCGATAGGCATTGACGACTGAAGCGGTGTAATAAGCCGATTTTGCTCTGCCCTCTATCTTAAAGCTGTTTATGCCCGCCTCGACAAGCTCGGGGATATGCTCGATAAGGCACATATCCTTTGAATTCATTATGTAAGTGCCGCTCGCATCCTGCTCAACGGGGAAGAATTCGCCGGGGCGTTTCTCCTCCTGAAGCGAATATTTCCAGCGGCAGGGCTGAGCGCAGTCCCCTCTGTTGGAATCCCTGCCCGTTAGATAATTTGACAGTAGACAGCGGCCTGAGAAGGACACGCACATCGCCCCGTGGACGAAGCACTCAATTTCAAGTTCTTTGGGCGTTTTGGCGCGCAGCTCCGCTATCTCGGCGAGTGAAAGCTCTCTCGCCGTGACAATGCGGTTTGCGCCGAGCTCATAGAATGCGTTCGCGGCGGCGTAATTTGTGATACCCGCCTGTGTGGAGATATGGATATCCACATCGGGGGCGTATTTTTTAGCGAGCTTCAGAACGCCGATATCGGTGATGATGAAAGCGTCAACTCCGCTCTCGGCGGCATACTCAATAAATGACGGAAGCTCGGCGAGCTCGTTATTGCGCGGCACGATGTTGCAGGTCAGATAGACCTTTACGCCCTTTGAATGGGCGTAATCGCAGGCATTCCTCAGCTCGTCGCCACCGAAGCTCGCAGCCGCAGTCCTCATGCCGAAGCGGTCGGAGCCGAGATAAACCGCATCGGCTCCGTATTCGACGGCAGCGGCAAGCCTCTCCGCGTCGCCGGCGGGGGCAAGCAGCTCTGGTCTGTTCATTGAAAGCATATGATCCTCCGATAATCAGTTACTGTTGGCTCGGAGCACCTTATTGCCGTTCTCATCGTGCTCAAGCTGAGTCTTTGCCATATAGATCTTGCCGTATTTATCGTGGCGGAAAAAGTAATAGTCGGTATCATCCGGGAAGAGCGCCGCTTTGATGGCATCGTCGCCGGGGTTGCATATCGGCCCCGGAGGCAGACCCTGCGAATAGTAAGTGTTATAAGGCATCTCGTAATTCACGGAGGCCGGGTCGTTGGGGGCGATATAAGTCTTGATATAATTCTCTGTCGAGTCGCAGCCGAGGGTCGGCCATGAAACGGCGTGATTGAGCCTGTTGTGGATAACGGAGGATATTTGACCCATCTGCTCGGTATTGGCGGCCTCACGCTGGATTATCGAGGCTATTATCATTATCTCATCGCGCGTATAGCCGAGCTTATCCGCCTGCGCCTGATATTCGTCGGTCCAGCGCTTATCGGATTCGCTGAGGAACTTCCTTATAACGCTGTTCGGGTCGCTGTTCTCATAGAATTCATAGGTCTCGGGGTAGAAATAACCCTCGAGAGCAAAGGTCCTGCTTGAATTCTGCGGGATCTTTGACACAAAATCATATTCAAAGGTCGTGCCCTTGAGCGAAGCTATGAGCTTGTCCTTGGAGCAAACGCCGAATTTATCAAGGCGGTCAAACATCTGATAAATAGTCCAGCCCTCGGGGAATATCAGAGTCACCGTCTCATCGGTCTTCTGTATCTCCTTAAACTCGGTCAGATAGCCCTCAAGCCCCATATTCTTTTGAACATAATAAACGCCGCTCAGGTATACGGGCGCAGCGACGGGCTTCTTTTTGTTGATATTCTTGAAGGTGTCGACGAGCTTATAGAACATCTTGCAGAACAGCTTCTGCTTAACAAGCCCTTCATCGGCAAGAATATCAATTATTTCGTTGGTCGTTGCGTCATTCGGTATAGTTACAACGACATCCTCGTCACTCCTCGTTATTGCGAGCACGTCGTTTATACATGAGAGCGCAATGAGTGAGAGTACGGTGGTGCATATCAGCACGGCGGCGCAAAAGACGGCGAAAGCGGAGTCAAACGCCTTCTTAACGGTCTTTTTGACGCTCTGAACCGGTCGCTGCTGCTGAGCGGGCTGACGGGGCTTGACGGGCTTGCGGTTGGAGAAATATACCTCGCCGTTATACCTCGGGCGCTGATCGTCGGCATCGAAATCCTCAATGCTGTCCTCGTCAATATGCACCTCAAATTTTTTCTTTTGCGGCACGGGATCGGGAGTAAGATTATCAAGCTCCGATGGGTCAAGCAAGCCATCGTCATCGTCAATAATATGCACCTCAAAGGGCTGCTTGCGGCCTTTATCGTCGTTATTCATTCTGATATGCCTCCTTATGGAAAGTATATAAATCCGCGTTCTGTAAGCGCAAGGTGAATTCTGATATCATGGGGATCTGTCGGCAGGTAGTCATAAATGCAGCGTTCACGGCAGATAGCAAGAGCCGTAACCTCATGGGCGGCAAGGAATCTGTCATAATAACTGCCGCCGTAGCCGAGCCTGTTGCCCTGTCGGTCAAGGCCGAGTGCGGGCACGACGCATAATGCGCCGTCAAAGTTCTCAAACGGCTTCTTTCCGTCAGTCGCGACGGTCGGAATACCGAATTTTCCCGGGGAAAGAGAATCGAGAGAGTCTATCTGATAAAACAGCATTTCGCCGCTGTCGCAATTCGGCACCGCAACGGTCTTGCCGTCACGAAGCGCCGCATTAATGAAATCGCGGGTATCCGGTTCGCTGCCGACCGAAACATAGGTCAGAATTGAACGGGCGTTTGAATAAAGCTCGCAATTCAGCAGCGCCGCCGTCATGCGCCTGTCAAGCTCAAGCCGCTCCACTGCCGAAATACCGTCTCTGATCGAGCGGCAAAGCCGACGGGCGGCAGATTTATCCGTCACGGGCATTGCAAAGTCGATCTGAGCGAATCGGCGGCTGCCTGACCCTTGACTTTTGCGGCTATCGCAAGTCCGAAATCAACGGCACAGCCCATTCCTTTGGCGGTGATGAAATTGCCGTCGGTGCAGACAAAGCCGCTGTTGGGTATGGCTCCGATAAGGTCATCCTCAAAGCCGGGGAAGCAGACTGCTCTCCTGCCTTGCAGCAATCCCTTCCTGCCGAGGATCATCGGGGCGGCGCATATGGCGCATAGCAATTTGCCGCTCTCGGCACAGAAATCTATGAAAGAATTGACATCCTTACTCTTTTGCAGATTGAGCGTGCCGGGCATACCGCCGGGGAGAATAACGCCCTCAAGCTCATCGGAGAGTGAAACCTCTTCAATTGTTTTATCGCAAACAAATGTCATACCGTGTGCGCCTTTGACGGCGGGTTCGCCGCCGACGGAAACGGTCAGGACTTCAATACCGCTTCGCCTGATCACATCTATTGTCGCAACAGCTTCGACCTCTTCAAAGCCGTCAGCCATAAATATATATAACATAGTTTGAACCTCCTGATTAATCTAACGTCAAACCGAGATACGCATTATCTACATTTATTATCGCATCTGCCGCTTCGATTGTGAGCGGAAGAGCCTCACCACTGCATTCAAACGCTGCGTCAAAAGCGCAGGGAGCGGAGCATGGAAGCGAAAAATTAATCGACTCACAATCGGTATTACTAAAGATATATGACGCGAATTCTGCTGTAAAATCGCGCGAAAAGGCGAATTCCTTTACAGTACAAACGCGGCCATTTATGCTGTAAAGCGAATATCCTTTACAACATTGAAACAACTTGTCACCGCCGCAAGTGCTGAGCTTTACAGCTTTATTGACGGAGTTTTTGTCCCAAATGAAGCGATCACATCTGCCGAAAGCGGCTTCACGCAGTTCAAACAGCTCAAAATCGGTATCTTTATCGTTGAAATCCTTTAATATATCCGTTTCGGAGCGGTGAACGGTGAACACTTTCCTGCCGAAGGCAGGCAGATAACCGCGCTTCTCATAGAAATCAAACAGCTCTTTTTCGCCGGGCTTCAGGCAAATAAAGGCTTGTCCCCTGTCCGCCGCCGTTCTTGCGGAGAAATCAAGCAGCTCTGTCATCAGGCCCTTGCCTCGGTGCGATATCTTAGTGCTGGCGGCATACAGATAGTATGCAGGATATCTCTTGCCGCCAATGGACATTTCACCGCCGAGCAAGAAAAGCATTGCAGCTATCTCGCCGTCGATAACGAATACCGGCACATTTTGCGGAGTATAAAAGCTCTTGAAGAAAGCGTTTATGAAGCTCTCGTCGTCGCCGAAAGCCTCCTGCCAAAGAACGGTCATCGCAGGGATATCGTCATACAAAGAAAACCTGATCATAATTCAATGCCGAGCGCCTTTGAAACAGACTCAAAAACACGGTTGGCGATAATCTCTTTCGGGAGCGGTTCGCCGCCCTCGCCGCAGATTATCCTTGCCCAGCCGAGCTTGCGGCACGCATAGTCGGCGGCCTCGCGGCAGGAGTTGAGATAGGAGACGTCCTTCTCGTGGATATCTTTTTTAGATTCATCTCCGTGATATCTGCCTGTCATCAGCTTCTGTGAGATCTCTACAGGCATATCAAGATAGATAACGGCGTCGGGCTTCGGGATGCCCATTTTGCCGTATTCAAAGTCCTCGAGCCATTCAAGATAGCTGTCCCATTCCTCTCTCGGGGTCTTGGTGAGCTGATGATAGGCGTTAGAAGTAGTGTATCTGTCCGCAAGGAAGATGCCGCCGTTAAGGTAAGCCTCTTTCCAATAGCAGTTGTAGCTGACAAAGCGGTCAACGGCAAAGAAAGCACTCGCCGCATATGCGTTAACGTCGGTGGGCTTGCTGCCGAATCTGCCGGCAAGATACATTTTGACGGGCTCACAGGCGGGGTCGCCGTAATTCGGCAATTTAATATAATTGATATCTATATTGCGTTGAGAAAATCTCTGTTTCAGCAGCTCCTCCTGAGTGGATTTGCCGCTGCCGTCCAGACCCTCGATAACGATAAGTTTCCCTTTCATCCGCCCAACTTCCTCCATTTTACAGTACAATTATTAATATTATATCAAGGTTTTATGTACTTTTCAAGTACAAAAATCCGTTTGGGCAGCTCAAAAATCACGGGGATATGCACAGAAAACTATACATATCCCCTATATTCGGCTTATCAAAGCAGCAGCGGCTGGAGCTGAACGCCGTTGAGAGCGGCCTGCATCGACCTCTCCGTGAGGTCAAAATCGCAGATAACCGATCTCGGCTTGCCGCTCGGGTCATCCTGCTTCATAGGCACAAAATAAATATTTCTGACATTCATCAGCCTGCCGATATTGGAGGCAGCGGCTGACAGCGCGTCGTTGGTGGCAAGGCCGATAAGCACGGGGCGCTCATTCCGCAGATGAGCCTTTGCCGCAAGAGTAACGGGCGTATCGGTTATGCCGTTTGCAAGCTTTGCGAGCGTGTTTCCCGTGCAAGGCTCGATTATCAGTATATCAAGCAGCTTTTTAGGGCCTATCGGCTCGGCTGCGGTTATCGTATAAATGACCGAGCGGCCGCATATCCCCTCGATCTCGGCAATATGCTGAGCCGCCGTGCCGAAGCGGCTGTCGATGCCCGCGGCGTTAAAAGACATTATCGGCACTATCTCCGCCCCGCCGCCTTTCAGCAGCCGCATCTGCTCAACGGCTCGGTCAAAAGTGCAGAAGGATCCGCAAAGAGCGAATCCAACGTTTAGTTTACTCATATTCTCTCTCCTTGAGGATATTTATAACACCGTCCGCAATTATCCTGCCGGCTGTTTTCGGCGCTGTCTTGCCCGGCAGCGACGAGCATTGAAGAGCATTGATCCCCAGCTCGTGAGCCGCGGCGAAATCGGTGCCGTAAGGGGCCGACGCCACGTCGATTATCAGGCAATCTGGGCGCACGTTTTTAAGTATTTTGCGGTCAATGACCTGTGCGGGCACGGTGTTGATTATTATATCGTATCTGTCGGCGGACTTATAAAAATCGCTTATAAGGCAACCTCCGAGACCGTTGACGGCGGCAAGAGCTATAGCGCTCGTGCGGCGCACGCACACGGTCACATCAGCGCCGACGGCGGAAAGCACATCCGCCGTTACCTTACCGATCCTGCCGTAGCCGAATACGGCGCAATTACTCGAATGAACGGTGTATTCAATATTCTCGAGCATTGTTTTGAGTATGCCCTGAGCGGTAGGCACGGAATTCATGACCGTGACATCCTCGCGTTCAAAATAGTCATACACCTCGTCGCAGCGCTTCTCGAGCCTCGCTCTCATGCTGTGGCTGAGCATACCCGCGAATATCGGCTGATCTTTGTGAAACATAGCCGCCATTTCGTCAAACGTCTCCTTGACGGGGACTATAGAAAAAACATATCTGCCGTCACGGGTCACGGGCAGCGGCAGGATGACGGCGTCCGCCGCCTCAACGGCGCTTTTAAGCTCCGTAACGCACTTCCTGGCCCTCTCCGGCAAGCCGTAGACCGCAATGTTAAACCCTCTCTCTTCAAGATGATCCGCCATATACAGCTGCCTGCTGTCGCCGCCGATAATGAGCAGATCCTTTATCTTTTCCATATTTACACCCCCCTTTTGTAACCGTCGACCGACCCGTTTAGGCACGGCCGCCGATTACCTCGGTTTAACACTAATCATTTTATGTGCGTAGAATTATACTGTTACCGTGAATATCCGTCGGCGCGAGAAATCAAAAAAGCTGCAAATAATGAAAACTTTCTCTTTATTTTTTTAAAGATATGTAATATAATATTTTTATAACACCGTCTTGCAGCCCTTCGGGTTGAGAACGACGACGAAAGGAAATTGCGATGAAAGATATTGATGCGCTCCTCAAAAGCGTTAAAAGGATACATTTTATCGGCATCGGCGGCTCGGGAATGTGCCCGATAGCCGAGATACTGCACAAGGAGGGCTATCTGCTCAGCGGCTCCGACAACAACGAAACCGACACTCTTGCCCGCATACGCTCGCTCGGCATACCCGTCGTGCTCGGTCAAAAGGCGGAGAATATCGAGGGCGCTCAGATGATAGTCTACACCGCCGCCATACTGCCCGATAACCCCGAGCTTGTGGCCGCAAAGGCATCGGGCATCCCCACATTTGAACGCAGCGTAGTGCTCGGCGCCATCACCCGCCTTTACCCCGACTGCATCTGCATAAGCGGCACCCACGGCAAGACCACCTCAAGCTCGATGCTTACGCAAATTCTCATTGAGGCGGGCTTCGACCCCTCGGCCGTCATAGGCGGCAAGCTGCCGCTCACGGGCACAAACGGAATTGTCGGCCACAGCGAGCACATGGTCTGTGAAGCGTGCGAATTCTGCGACCATTTCTTACAGCTCTCGCCCGATATCGCCGTGATACTGAATGTTGACGAGGATCACCTCGAATACTTCAAAAATCTCGATAATATCAAACAATCCTTTGCGAAATTCGCTTCAATGGCGACAAAGGCGGTCATATATAACGGCGACGACGCAAACACGCTGCGTGCCATCGCGGGGCCGCCGCTGAGACCGACGGCAAGCAGCTTATAACCTTCGGCCTCGGCGAAAAAAACAACTTCCGCGCCGTCAATATCACGAGCAGCAGAGAATATGATTCATATGACCTCGTCAAGGACGGAGAAAAGCTCGGCAAAGTCACGCTTTCAGTTCCCGGTGAGCACAACGTATATAATTCTCTCGCCGTTATCGCTGCGGCTATGCTCACGGGCGCCGACTTTGAGCAATGCGTTAAGGGGATAGAAGATTTTCACGGCGCAGGCAGGCGATTTGAGAAGCTCGCGGAGATAGACGGCATCACGATAGCCGACGACTATGCCCATCACCCGAGGGAGCTTGAAGTTACGCTCAAAACTGCAATGAATATGGGATACCGCAAGGTTTGGGCGGTATTCCAGCCCTTCACCTACTCAAGAACGGCTATACTCTTTGATGACTTCGTCAGGGTGCTCCAGATCCCGGATCACTGCATAATGACCGAGATAATGGGTTCGAGAGAGGTCAACACCTATGATATATACACCTCGCAGCTTGCCGAGAAGATACCCGGCAGCGTGTGGTTCAACACCTTTGAAGAAGTGGCGCAATATGCCGTTGACCATGCCGAGAGCGGTGATTTGATAATCACCCTCGGCTGCGGCGATATATATAAAGCGGCAAAAATCATGATTAATAAATTAAAGGAAAGGGCGGCTGAGTAATGAAATATACAGTCAACCGAACAAACTTCAACGACTTTTCGATCTATGAGCTTAACAGGCGCGAAGGCAGAGCCTACACAATCCCCTATTCGAGCAAAGAGGCGCTTGCAAAGACCGCATTCAAAAAAGAGCGCTACTCGTCGGATATAGTCAAGGTGCTCTCGGGCAAATGGGATTTTAAATACTACGCCTCCAACAAGGAGCTCCCCGATGTCATTGACACCGATTCACTCGCTTTCGATGAAATAACCGTTCCGTCGACATGGCAGAGGACCGGCTACGACAGCCCCGCTTACATCAATTGCCCCTATGCTTTTGACGACAAGCCCCCCTACGTTCCCAATGAGCAGCCTGTCGCCGTATATAGGAAGTATTTTGAAGTCGACGGCACCGCCGGCAGCTATATCATAGCTTTTCTCGGCGTCGTGCCCTGCATTGACCTCTATATAAACGGCGAATTCGTCGGCTACGGCGAGGGCGCGCACAACACCTCTGAATTCGACATCACAAAGTACCTCAAAAAGGGCGAAAACGAGCTTTTCGCCGTGATACATAAGTGGTCAAACGGTACTTTCCTTGAGTGCCAGGATATGTTCAGGGAGAACGGCATTTTCAGAGACGTGCTGCTCTATCAGATGCCCGCCGCATACATTAACGACCTCTATTACCGCACCAAGGAGACTTCAAAGGGCTGGGAGCTGACCGTCAGCGCCGATATCGCTTCGCCATCCGACGGAATGACCCTCCGCACCGAAATTTATGACGGCAAAAAGCTCATAGCTTCAAAGACCGCCGATGCAAAGGCCGATACGGTCATATCATTCAAGGGCCTTGATGTTATCTCATGGAATGCCGAAATACCGACCCTCTACACCGCATACACCTCTCTTTACAGAGGCGATGACGAGGTTATGACGCTTCGTAACTATCTCGGCTTCAAGACTGTTAAGATCAAAAAGGATGTATTCACCGTCAACGGCAAAGCCATCAAGGCCAAGGGCGTCAACCATCACGACACTCAGTATAAGACCGGCTATGTTATGAGCTTCGACGACCTTGAGAAAGACATAAAGCTGATGAAGTCGCTCAACGTGAACGCCGTCAGGACTTCTCACTATCCCCCCGACCCCGCTTTCCTTATCCTCTGCGACATTTACGGCCTCTATGTGGTAGATGAAGCAGATATCGAAACTCACGGCTGCGGCTGCGCCCCGCACAACAACATTGATCTTATCAGCCATGACCTCAAGTGGGCGCCGAGATACCTTGACAGAGTCAAGAGAATGTATCAGCGCGACAGAAGCCGCGCAAGCATCATCATGTGGTCGCTCGGCAACGAGGCGGGCGGATATGCCTGCCAGGATAAGTGCTACGACTTCCTGCACGAATGCTGCCCTGAGATACCCGTCCACTATGAGGGCGTTATCAGGACTGCTCGTCACAGCTACGACGTGGTATCCGAAATGTATACAAACCACGCAAATGTCGAGAGATGCGGCAAACACACAAGAGGCAAGCGCTACACCCCGAAGCCCTTCTTCCTTTGCGAATACGCTCATGCAATGGGCGTAGGCCCCGGCGGACTTGAGGAATATTGGCAGATATTCTATAAATATCAAAATCTCATGGGCGGATGCATTTGGGAATGGGCGGATCACTCGGTCTACCACGCAAACGGCAAGCTGAAATACACCTATGGCGGCGACCACGGCGAATGGAGACACGACGGCTGCTTCTGCGTTGACGGCCTTGTCTACCCTGACAGACGCCTGCACACCGGCGCAAAGGAAATGAAGAATGTCTACCGCCCCGTCAGAGCCGAATACTCGGACGGAAAGCTGACCTTCACCAACACCAACAGATTTAAAAATTCATCATACATAACCGCAGTCTGGGAGGCGGTCAAGGACGGCAATATCCTCATCGCCGCAGACGAGCTGACTCTCGATATCGAGCCGGAGCAGAGCAAGACCTTTGATATAGATTTCAAGATTCCCGACGGCTCCTGCGACTGCCACATCAACGTCTATTATTATGCGGGTGAGGATGAGATAGCCTTTGAGCAGCACGCTGTCAAGGAGGAATATGTCTGCGAATCCGCTACCGAGAGCGGCAACATATCCGTTGACACCACCGCCACGACCTGCAAGCTCTCGTTCGGCGACGGCAGCGTTACCTTCTCACCTCTTTCGGGCGAAATGACAAGCTATATCCACTCCGGCAAGGAGCATGTCAACCAGTCCCCCGCCGCATTCAAGGGCTTCCTGCCGAATATCTACAGAGCTTACCTCGACAACGACACGCATTACAGGGATAAGTGGATAGCTGCGGGTTATGACGATTATGCCTGTGTTTGCAACAAATTTGACGCATCTGTTGAGGACGGCAAGGCCGTTGTGACCGTTGACTACCGTCTCAAGAGCGACAAGAGCATCAGACCGCTCGGCAAGACCGAGATAATTTATACCGTTTATGCAAACGGCGTTATTGACATCAAGGCATCGTTTGAGCCTGTCAACCACAAGCTGCTCTCCGCTCATATGCCGAGATTCGGTCTCACGCTCGAGATGCCCGAGAGCTTCGGCAACGTCCAATACTACGGCATGGGCAAGGAAGAGAACCTGAGCGACCTTTACGCTCAGTCGATCATCGGCATATATGACACCACCGTTGCCGAGATGCACGAGCCTTATATCAGACCGCAGGATGCCGGCAACCGCTGCAAAGTGCGGTACCTCACCCTCACCGACGACGAGGGTTACGGTCTCAAATTCGCTTATAAGGGCAGCTACTTCAACTTCAATGCAAGGAATTACACCCAGGAGCTGCTCCAGAAAGCGAAGCATCAGGAGGATCTGCGCAACGAGCACACCGTGGCGGTCAACATTGACGGCTTCACCAGAGGCACGGGCACGGCAAGCTGCGGCCCCGACATTCTCAAGCAGTTTGAAGTCAACGGCAGCAAGGGTCTTGAATTTAAATTCACCGTTATCCCGATGAAATAAACCGAATAAAAAAGCGAAGCCCC
>ENA-OOWZ01000575-OOWZ01000575.1-human-gut-metagenome-genome-assembly--contig:-NODE-575-length-19950-cov-6.899321_pt1 | contig 19950 bp, 23 predicted proteins | sample MGYA00241580_ERZ501329 | MGnify/ENA primary metagenome ERZ501329 (study PRJEB25962, sample SAMEA2042923) | human gut metagenome | biome: human gut; feature: human-associated habitat; material: faeces... | reverse complement strand
CCGCCGAGATACGGACCCCCGCCGAGTGCGTTAACTGCAAGCTGCGCCCGCTTTGCCCCGTCTGCGCGGCGGCGTGCAAGTGCGAGACGGGCAGGTTTGACCTTGCGCCGAAATATCTGTGCGAGATGAGCGAATACACGGCTCGGTTCATTGCCGAGCGAGCCGACGAGCTCAGGAGCAAAAAACATGAGGATCAATAAAGATTATGTGGTCAGGAGGGTCGCGGGCGAGACGATGCTCATCCCCGTGGGCAAGAGCGTTATAGAGCATAACGGCATCTTCACACTCTCAGAGAGCGGCGCTTTTATCTATGACCGCCTGTGCGAGGGCAAGACCCGCGACGAGATAGTTGAAGCAATGAAGATCGAGTTCGACGCCGACGAAGCGACGATAAGAAGCGACGCCGATGAGTTTCTGCGCGGCTTGATCGAGGCAGGTATTGTATCCGAATAATTCAAGCCGTGTGCGGCAAGCTCCGCACACGGCTTTTTATTCATAACCTTGAAGCTGAATTAAATCGAAAATGTCGGTTGTTGAAAAAGCCTGATGTCATGCTATAATCATTTTGTAAGCCTATCTTCGATAAAATGAGGGAAGCTGTATGATTGAAAGGAAAAAGAGAACTTTGATGATAGTCGGAAATGTGATGCTTGCGGTCGCCGTTGCATATACTTTCCGCTTCATCGGAAAAGGCGATTTTTATTCCTTACTGTTTTCCTATCTGCGCAGCTTTATTTATATCGGTCTTTTTACCGCATGGGGGCTTTCCGTCCGTCATCGCATAGTTCAGAAAAAGGCAACTTTGAAAACCGTGAAGCGCTGGTAGCCACCGCGATTGAAAACAAGCTGATGGTTACAACATTAAAAGATGAATAACTCAAAAAATATCCTCGGCTTCAAAGGCCGAGGTTTTTTGTGCTATTTGACAAACAGTCTCGGAAAACAAATACTTCTTCTGCATTTACTGGCACAAATGCCAGTGACAAACGGGAAAAAATAAGTACAATTATAAATGAAAAAGAAAATGTGTTATAAGGCGGTGATGGGAATGAGAAAGATCGTTTTGGACATTCAAAGTGCCATTCATGCGCACAATATGGAAAGAATGCTCATGCAGGAGTTGGAGGATTGCCAGGTTGTTGTTTCCGAATCGCCCGATTCAACCACCGAATGGTGCAAATTGCATAAATCCGACGTGCTTTTGATGGAAGTAAAGGATTACTCTCCTTGGATGTTCCCGGAACGAATGGAAATAACAAAAAAGGTCAGAAAAAGCACCCCGGAATGTCGTATTATTTTATTTATAAGCGACGAGAACGACGCGGCTCTTTCGGAAAGTGTCCGGCAAGCAAAGCGTGACGGCTTTATCGACGCTTTCCTGTTCGGCTCAGTTTCCGAAAACTACTTTGCTTCGGTTATCGACAGTGTATAAATGACCGATTAAATAATAATGCAAAGCTGTTTGACTGCCGAGCAGAACAGACCGGTTTGCCGAATATTTATTTGCAGGCTTAAAGAAAGGCGGATGATATGATGAAGCTAAGTAAATATATTTTAACCTTACTTATAGCTCTGGCTGTGCTTGCCGCGTTTTCGGGCTGTGAGGCGAAACCCTCCGATGATCCTGATTTGACCGAAAACAAAACAACCGATGTCTCCCACTTGACGACCGTGCAAAATGACACCGATCTTTCGAGGCTTCAAAAAACCATTCTCGATAACAACGAATCGGTTGGTGTTGCCTATATCGGTTATGTCGGCTATGAGGCGAATGAGCAGGAGGTTTACAGCTTTTTAGATAACAGTCAGTATGCGGATAAATATGATTTCCTCTGCGGCTCTCCCCTTGTAAACGTCGGCGGTGCGGAGCTGTATGCGGTAGTTATTGCCGATACTGAGTACATTGCTTCTGTTTATCGGGCGGAAATAACCGATAACGGCGAATACTCCGTAAAGACCGACGATGCAATTTATAAATACAGCGGCTACGGAATTGATTATTTTTTACTGCGCTGCAATGAAAGCGAAATACACTCAAACGTATCGCTGTTTTTTGAAAAGGGAAACAGCTCTTTTTCGGTGTTTCCGATGCTCTCCGGGATGGACGGACATCTTGTCGCTGAGAATTTTTATGATTTTTCTATATACAGTGATTACGGCGACGACAGTGAAGCCGAGGATAAAAATGTTGCAATAGCCAGAGAAATTCTTTTGGAGTCTCAAGAGGTGCAGTACTACATAAATATAGGTATGAGTGTGCAATATACAGGGCAAAGCCGGGAAATTGACGGTCGCCCGTGCTGGATTTTTGCGCTTGGCACAAACAGAGACGACCAATTCGTCAGAGAGCGCTATTACGGAGTGTGTGACAACCTTGTTTATTTTTACGATGCGTTGAATGACACATGGGAAGCTCTCGGGAACGGATAAAGGGCAAAAATTAATTGCTTGAAGGAATTTTTATAATGTGACTTACCAAAGCGTGCGAGGTTGCCGGCTTCAAGGGCGTTTTTAAGGTCAACACATACTACGGCAATTCAAAAACACAGCATTTATATTACCTTGTTGTTCCTTGCGGAGATGAAGCTTATATTGCTGACTTCAGACCGGAGAAATTATATGACGATGATATTTCCGATATGAAAGGCATTGAATAGGCTTTCTTAAAGGGCATTAAGGCGGAAAAGTATAGAAAAGTATAATTAAAGTGCATTAAAAAGGAGGAATCTTTTATGGGATTATTTGACAAAAAGTTCTGTGACATATGCGGTGATAAAGTCAATCTGCTCACTCAGAAAAAGCTTTCTGACGGGCAGCTTTGCTCAGACTGCAAGCAAAAGCTAGGCTCATTCACAAGCGGCTGGAAGCAGAGAACCGTTCAGGATGTTAAAGCTCATCTTGAACAGAGAGAGCAGAACAAGCAGAAGTATCAGCAGTTTAACTGCACCGCAGCGGCGGGCGGAAGAAACAGTACGCTTCAAGCGGATTTTAATCACCGCTGGTTTATCTTTGCTATTGATAACAGAGATTTCAGGAGCGGTAACCCTCAGGTGTTTGAGTTTTCTCAGCTTCAGGATTTCTGGATCGAGCCGGAATACAGAACACTTGACGATTCGGATAACGACGGTATCCCCGACAACAGGGATGATTTCGACAACAGACAGCTTAACAATCAGGGCGGCTTCGGCGGAAACATGAACCGAATGAACAATATGATGAATACATCCATGCTCAATATTCCGCTTGCCGCTCAGCCGTTTGTGCGTAATTCAAGCTCATATTCCTCGCCTAACGAAATCCTTGAGGTATCCAACGTAAGAGTTTGCTTCCGTGTTACCGACCAATATATAACGAACCCGATAGGTTTTGATGTAACGTCGGGCATTTCATCGGGCAATCAGATGGAGCTTATGAACGCTTATGAAACAGCCGTTCAGGTTATGCAGCTTTGCCAGCAGATGAAGCAGGGCGGAGCTTCCGTAAACCAAGGCTACAGCCAAATGAATCAGGGCTACGGTCAGCCGCAGCAGAATATGGGCGGATTTGCAGGCAACACGGTCCAAAATGTCGCCTACACCGCAGCAGCATCCGCTCAGGTTCAAAACAACGCCTATAATAATGCTGCACCCGTTACACCGCAAACAGTTGACGCTTCCTGGTTTTGCTCATCCTGCGGCACACGTAACGAAGGCAAATTCTGCCAAGGCTGCGGCTGTGCAAAGCCTGCAGCAATGCCTTCACGCTGCCCGAGCTGCGGATGGACTCCGGCAAACGGTCAGCCTATGCCGAAGTTCTGCCCCGAATGCGGAGCACGCTTGTAATTTGAAGCGAGCAGACTGCATTAAAAAAGCGAGCTTATTTTTGCTTATGCTGTTATTACCTTTAGGTCTTTTCGGCTGCGGAGCAAAGAAAAAATACACTGCGGCAGATGTGAGTGTAATCAGTTTTTCCTGTTCGTCAATGAGCTACACGGATTCTTATGTTTATTCTCTCAAAAAAGAAAATGAGGAATGGCTTTTTGATGCAAACTATTCCTACGACTATGAAAATCCAAGGGTAGAATTTGAGAATAAAAAAGTAAGCGCACAGGATGCCGCGGCAATACTTGACGTTGTGAAAGAGCAGGGCCTTATTTTACAGGCTCAGAAGTATAAATCTCCGCGAATTAAAGCCTTTGTTCTCGACGGCGGCGGATACTTTCTTTATTTTAAGATGAACGACGGCACAGAAATCAATGCGGAAATGTATAACGAGGATTTGGTAAATGAATTACGCACTTTGGCAGAAAAGTGCCGAAAATCATAACCTACCGTGTTAACTAAAGCACGGAATAATATATTGGAGGAAAAACTATGGCAGACATTAAATCAATTGCAACGGCAACAGCCCCGAGAGAGTTTGAACTCTCTTATTCAACCACCGTTGAAGAGGTATACGAAAAGCTCAGCGCACGTGCTTCGGCTTTTAAAATGCCCTTCAAAATCAAAGAGGGAATCCCCGGAAAGCGCATTTCTTTTGAGAAAGAACCGAACCTCGATGTTACGATTTGGGTCTTTGTCAAGGACGGCAATAAAATCAAGGTCATGGCAAACATTCAGGAGAACAAAACGACCGTCAACGGTATGCGCGTTGACAAAAACAGCGTAATGCAAAAAGGCATAAAAGGTGTAGCTAATCTTCCTATTGAAAGAGGCGAGTATCTTGACGAAGTGACCGAAAAGATTAAAAAGATACTCAACGGCGAGCAGGTTGAAGATTATGTAGCGCCCGTTGGTGCCAACGGCAGCGGACAGGGCGAAAAGGATTGGCTTGTAACGCTTATTCTCTGCCTTTTCCTCGGCGGAATCGGTGCACACCGTTTCTATGTGGGTAAAGTAGGATCGGGCATTCTTTATATTCTCACCGCCGGCGTTTTCGGCATCGGCATTCTTGTTGACCTGATAAAGATCATTACCGGCAAATTCACCGACAAAGACGGCAATCCCATTCAAAAAAAATAAAAATTTAAAAAAGAGAAAGGGTCGATTAACATGAAAAAAATCCTGGCATTACTCATGATTCTTACTGTTTCTCTGAGCCTTTTTGCTTGCGGAAAGGCTGACGGCGACGGCAAGGAAAGCACAACAGGAAATACTATCGCAGTTGATAAGACAGAAGACACAACAGCCGAAGTAACAACGGCGGAAGGAATGAAGGAGGGTGACGAAGGCAACGGACCTGCAGATATCAACGCAGAGTTTATCACTCTCAAGCTTCCGGCAGGCTACAAGTATAAAGTCGATTCCTTCAGCAAGGATTCAAAAGATCCGCTCAAGGGCAATGTGACCCTGTTTATTTACAAAGACGGAGAGTATTCTCCTGTTGCAAAGCTTACCGCGACCGCTCGAAACATGGTTCGCAGTCAGGAAGAGGCTGTTGAAAACACGATAAAGCTTTGCAACCTTCAGACCTATAAAAACGGAAAATCTGAAATCGGCAAAGATGCTCAATACGGTGAAAACACCTATTCGATTATTCATGTTACAACAGAAAACTACGAGAAAGACTTCTTTGTTACATATGCAAACAGAGGTGAGTCGGATAAGACCGGACTTCTTGTCAAGCTTGAAATCAATAATAAGAATATCAAAGCTGACGACCCGTTTATCAAAGAGCTTCTTGACAGTCTTAAGATAGTTATGGCTTAAAAATTCGGGGACTGTACCTGAGCATTTTCGGGTACAGTCCTGCTTGCAAAAGGAGATCTTGTTATGAGTAAATTAAAAGAAAAAAAAGATATTAAAATGACTATATTTATTATAGTCTGCGGCGTCAGCTTGGTAGTTGCGGGCATTTACGGAATTGTTTCGAGCAGGATTGAAAGCAGAGATTATAAAAACTCAACCGATATTCGAAATATTTCAGCAGTTATTGATGACTTTTCAACCAGCGACACTAAAGATGATTTAGGCGATGTTAAGTATACAACATATAAATTTAAAGTTTCATATGTTGTTGACGGAAAAACCTATAAGGGAAAATATGAAGAACGTGTCTGGTCAAACAACCCCACAAAAATGCACACCTTTCATAAAATAAAAAAAGGTGATAAAATCCCTGTCGAGGTTTACAAAAATTCCAAAGGACAATATAAACTTACCCCGGAGGGAAATCCTGTTGATTTTCTTCTCTATTGCGCGGCAATCCCCGTCGGTATATTCCTTGTTATGATAATGGTACACGAACTTGTGAACGATGACCGCAAAAAGAAAAGTGAAAACGAAATGATTGACAAGCAATAAATCAGAGGTATTTTTATGGATTTATCAATATCACTGTTAATTGCGGCTTCCTTTGCCATATTATGTACATACTATATCGGCGATAAAATTCTTGTTATAGATTTTTCGGCATACCGTCCGCAGAATTTAAAAAAGGCCAAGCTTGAAAGATTGCTTGCAAAAAAGGACACTCCCCTTCGGAATTCAAAAATCCGAAAAGATATAAGAAATGCCTTTGAAAGAATTCTGATACCGCTCGGAAAAGCGGATAAAAACCTTCTTCCGGCAAGAATGGATATGGCATTCCGAAAAAAAATCGTCAGTCAAATCAACAGACTTAACAAAAATAAGCTTTGCCGAAAAATTTACGTTACGGATGTTGTTCCCATCCCTAAAAATGACTTTGAAACATGGAGCGATGACGGCAGAGAATGGCGTGAATCGGTTTTAAAGTGCAGCACACTGGAGCGTTTCGAGTCAACCAAAGACGACACGGTTCAGCATGAGATATACCGTAAGAATTCATATCTCAGAATACTCCAGTCAAGACACGTTCGCAGCACCGATCAAAAAGAAAAAAAGAAAAGCTATTATAACGATATGTTAAGAATAACCTGCCCGTCCTGCGGTGCAAGTGTTAAGCTTGACAGTCAGCAGGCTACCTGCGAATACTGCGGCGCCGTTATTAAAAACGAGTTTTACGATTGGCAGACCGAGTCGTTCGAGATTTATGAATCTATCAGTACAAACCTGAAAAGATTTTTACAGCTTATTGTGTCCGGCTCCATACTTTTTGTATGTGTCTTTCTGTGCTTATATTTAATCAAGGACATCGAGATTTCCCTTGCGGCCGGCGTCGGTGCAGCGATTCTTGCTTTGGGAGTGATTGTCTCGCCTATTATCTACGGAAAAGTTAAGCAAGACAACCTTGCAAAGAAAATCGTAGGATACTCAGAGAATTACCTCAGAGCCTGCTTAAACGAATACTTCTTGAAAAATGAAAGCGACAAGGATATGCTTGATTTCAGCGTTGATACAATCAAGCTTTTAAAGGTTGCAAATACAGACGAGATAACAAAGGTTACGGCTGAAATTTACGGAACCAAAACATTCCTTCCCGAAAATCAAAAGCCGTTTACAAAAAAAATTAAAAAGAAATTGACCCTGCAAAGAGCAAGAAATCCGGAAAAAAGAAAGACTGACGGTGATTTCTTTACTGAAAAAGAATGTCCGAGCTGCGGAGCAAACTTCCTGCCCGATGAAAACGGATGCTGCTCTTATTGCGGTTATACCCTTCACGAAGATAGCATAAAGTGGAAAATAAAAAGCTGAATCTTATTAAAATCCTTCAATGCCGATTAAGGCAATGAATGAAAACAGATTGGAGAATAAAATGGGAATTTTTGATAAGTTAAAAAACACAGCACAAAAGGCAGTTGTTTCTGCAGTACAGTCTGCGGGCAACAAAAGAGAAACATTTACATTCCGAGCATTGCCCGAAAGCCTTGCCGAAATGCAAGCGCTTCCCGAGGCAAGCCTTGACACACCGTTCAAAACCGCTGCACTCACCGTGCTTGCACTGTGTGCATACGCCGCCGACAAAAACATCGGAACAGAGATGCTTAATTGGCTCAGAGGCCCCCGTCCGCTGAACGGAATGGAGATTTCATTTTTGAACGATCGTTTTCGTGACGGAAAGACCTATCTTCCGTTTACCTATTTTGTCGGTTCGACACCCGATAATAATTATACTCCAACCGAGCCCTACACCATAGTTGTCGAAAGCAACCATGTTTCGGCGGAAGAGCAGGGCTATATGAAGCTCTTTATACCGTGCGGCGGTGCAGATGACCCCCGTCCCGTAAAGCTTCGTCAACGCGGAAGCGACGGAAAATGGTTCTTATGGGAGCAGTACCTGCTTACAGGTGTGCGTACCCCCAAAGCGGCAGATCCTTGGGCATAAAATATAAAATTGGCTTCGCGGCTTTAAAGACTCTGTTTTTGCAGCAGAGCAAGTGCTTTTACTCGCCCACGGGAACCGAAGCGGCACAAAAAAAGCCTGACAGAGCTTTTTGAAAACCTTGTGCAAATTGAATATTGAGCAGCAAGAATGGCTTGAGATCTGTGTTGGGCAGGTATCAGGCCATTCAATTTATGCCTGATCCCGCGGTTATTATAATAATCCGGATAATATCCGATTCCGAATCGGACGAGCGCATCCAGGTCTTGCGGATATGTAAGCTCAGACCTTGGGATAACGGAGAAGGCGTACATAACGGAATTGTCCGGACGAGCACTTTACGGCTCATGCTCCGCCGGCTGCCTTTGTCCTTTGGCAGCTTCCGTTACCATGCTGAGAGGCGGTTCGCCGTAAATCATATGACGCAGTATCTCCGCCGTGCAAATCCGAAATCGGACAGGATTGCCGCTGTACGACCGGATTGACTTCGGTTGAATCTGTCACCCGTTTCCGGTCGGGCCTTGCTTTGGCGTCTGAACCGGATCCGAAAGAGGAAAAAATACAGCCCTCCGCGGAAAAATCCGCAGAGGGCATATATAAGCGGGTATTCAGCCGACTTAACCCTTGCTGTTTGCAATAGCTTGGTCGATAAGCTCGTTCAGCTTCTCCGACTGCTTTTTCCCCGTGATGGCGCCCGTGATCGGATCGCCTACGATGTTACCGTTCTTATCAACCACATATGTGGTGGGATACGAATACAGCCCCGAAGTGAATTTTCCGGCCTCGCTGTTGGATTCAAACCAGATATTTTTGTATGATGCACCTTTCTTTGTCAGAACATCCTTTGCTTCCGAAATAGCCGTTTTATCGCCGTCCAGCGTGAAGGAGTTGATACCGACTACCTCTCCGCCTTTTTCGGAGAGGCTTTTGTTAAGCGCCTCAAGATCGCTGAGCTCGCCCACGCATGGGCTGCAGGTCGTAAACCAGAAGTTAACCACGGTGACGGTATTGCCGGCAAACAGTGTGCTGCTCTTTACTTCGTTTCCGTCAAGGTCCTTGCCCTCAAATGAGGGGAATTTCATCAGGTCGCTGTTTTCTTTGGGCTTTCCGTTTTCTGCCGGAACGCTCATTTCGCCCTCGGACGGCTTTTTTCCGCAATCAGGGAACTTCAGCTCAAGAACGGTCAGCTTACCCTCGATTTCGCGTATCTGTTCCGCTCCGTCTTTGAGCAGCTTAAGCTCATCGTCGGTAAACTGATCCTTTGAGTTTTCAATTGTTTTAAGTAAAAAATCGCCGTAATTGCCGCCGTCCTCGATCATTGCCATACCTTTGTCGGCGGACATGAACACCTTTTCCCAGAGGGAGTTGTTTTCGGACAGGATCGCTGTTTCCTGCTGCATCAGCTTTTGATGCAGTTCGGACGCCTCGTCCGTTGTTTTCGGATCTGCTGCCAGCAGCGAGGCAATCCCGGTTTCCTTGCTGCCTTCATTTTCTTTGCCGTCTTTCGACATACCGCAGGCGGCAAGGCCGAGGATCAGCAGCAGCGCAGCAAGCACGGTCAGTATTTTTGTTCTTTTCATAAATGATTACTCCTTATCTTTATTGGATATTTTTTGCTGCTCCGCATTTTTTGCAGAACAGATGTCATCTTTTCCTTTACAAAATCCATAACGGAATTTTACTGCCTCCGTGGGGCAGGCGCGTACGCACATTCCGCAGCGGATGCATTCGGTATGGTCAGGGCTTTTGGTAACGTCTACATCCATTTTGCACGCCTTTGCACATTTTCCGCAGGAGACGCACTTGTGCTTATCAACCCTCATACCGAGGAGGGATACCTTATTAAGCAATGCATAAAAAGCACCGAGCGGACAAAGCCATTTGCAGAACGGGCGGTAGAACAGCACACTCAACACAATCGTTACTATCAGAATGCCGAACTTCCATGAGAACAAGGCTCCGAGCGCATCGCGGAGACCGGAATCTACGGCTGCGAGAGGAATAGCTCCCTCAAGCACTCCCTGCGGACAAAGATATTTGCAGAAGAACGGATCCCCCATACCGACATCATTGACTGCAAGGGCGGGCAGTAAAACTACCATTATGAGCAGAACGGCGTATTTTATGTAGGTCAGACCCTTCAGCTTTTTTGTGGAAATCTTTTTGGTCGGAATTTTGTGCAGCAGCTCCTGAAACCAACCGAACGGACACAAAAAGCCGCAGATGAAGCGCCCCAGCAGCACGCCCAACAGAATAAGAAAGCCCGTAATATAATAGGAGAAAGCGAATTTTGACGACCCCACCACCGCCTGAAATGCTCCTATAGGGCAGGCTCCCGATGCCGCCGGGCAGGAATAGCAGTTCAGTCCGGGGACGCAAACGGCTTTCCCTTTGCCCTGATAAATTCCGCCCTTAAAAAAATTCGGCAGATGGATGTTGGTGAGAAGCGTCGCTGCCGCTTGTATCAAACTCCGAAAGCGTGACAAAATCCTTGATATGCTCTTTTTCTTATTATCAGTTTTTTTTCTATCCAATTCCGATACACTCCAGACACAGCCTGATCGCCTTGCTGAGCACGGTGTCCGCCTCTCCGCGCAAGGCTCCGAAACAGATCATTGCTGCAGCGCCGACGATCAATGCGAACTGAAGCAAAGCTTTTTTCGATCGAACCAATGAGGTCACCCCTTTCCTTTGTGCCCTCATTGTAGCACGGAGAACATAAAATTTGTGTTAAGAATAAAAACTTAACACAAATCTTATGTTTGTATGATATAATAGAACCGTCAAATAAACCGAGAAGTGAAGCAAGGAGGCTTTTCATGCATATTTTAGTTGTTGAAGACGAGAAGGCGCTTTGCGAGACGATCGTCCGCAGTCTGCGCCGTCTTGATTACAGTGTGGATTATTGCTATGACGGAAACAAAGCGATCGAGCTGCTCGGCATTGAGAGCTATGACCTTGTACTGCTTGACTTGAATCTGCCGGGCGCGGACGGCATGACAGTATTGCGGAAGCTCCGCCAAACGGACAGAGACACCAAGGTTCTGATCCTTTCTGCGCGCAGCGAGGTCGCCGATAAGGTGGACGGACTTGATGCCGGAGCAAATGACTATTTATCCAAGCCCTTTCATTTGGAAGAGCTGGAGGCAAGAATACGCAGCCTGACCAGACGACAGTTCACGCAAAACGACGTGGTTCTGAACTGCGGCGGCGTTTCCTTCGACACCAAAGCACGCATAGCCTCCGCCAACGGACTGAAGCTGACGCTCACCCGAAAAGAGGCGGCGATTCTTGAATATCTGCTGCTGCATCAGGGGCGTCCCGTAAGTCAGGAAGAGCTTATTGACCATGTTTGGGATAACAGCGTGGACAATTTCAGCAATTCGATTCGGGTACACATTTCCGCTTTGCGCAAAAAACTGCGCACCGCTCTCGGATACGATCCTATCCGCAACCGCATCGGCGAAGGATATCTTTTGGAGGAAAACATCTTATGAAAAAGCTTTCTTTGCAATGGCGCATCACCTTAATGACCGCCGTTTTGATCGGTTTGACCTGCGTTGCAATGAACTGTCTTTTGAGCTACTCCGGCAGATATTATATGGATTCCATAGGTTCATATGTTTCCGCATTCAGCGACACAGAGGAGGGAGAGCCCGGCTTTTTCGATCCGGAGCAAAAAAAGGCCGATAAGGAGCTGACTATTATCATACACGGCGTGCAGGATTCCTTTATCGCCACTAACTGGTATATTACGGCGGCGGTGACGCTTATCGGCGGCGTGCTGGCATATTTCGTCAGCGGTCGTGCGCTGAAGCCTCTGCGAACCTTTGCAGCTCAAGTAGAAAAAGTGCAGCCTAATAACCTGACGGATATGAAGATTACCGAGGAAGTTCTGCCGGAGTTTCGACAGTTCAGCATATCGTTCAACAGTATGCTCGACCGTCTTGACGAGGGCTTTACCGCCCAGCGGCAATTCACCGGAAATGCCGCCCACGAGCTTCGCACTCCGCTTGCGCTTATGCAGGCTCAGCTTGAGCTGTTTTCCGCCGAGCACCCCGACGTGCTTCCGGAAACGGCGGACTTCCTTCGCCTGCTGCGTGAGCAGACGGAGCGGATGTCTCAAATGACGAAAACCCTTCTTGAAATGAGTGAGCTTCGCATGGTTCCGTGTAACGACCGGATCGAGATAGCTCCGATGGTTGAAGAGATTTTTGCCGACCTTTCCCCGCTTGCGGACAGAAACGGTATTGCTCTTGAGTGCGACGGCAACGGTGTTATGACTGGCAGCGATACGCTGATATATCGGCTGCTTTTTAACCTGACCGAGAATGCAATACGCTACAACCGTCAAAACGGAACGGTGTGGGTCAAGACGGCAGAGGAGGGAAAGGCTCTTGTTATCCGCATATCCGACACCGGATACGGCATACCCGAGCAGTACAGGGAAAGCATTTTTCAGCCCTTCTTCCGTGTGGATAAATCCCGCAGTCGGGAATATGGCGGCGTAGGATTGGGGCTGTCGCTTGTTTGGGAAATTGCCGCACTGCACAGCGGCGAGGTTCGGGTGGAGGAAAGCTCGGATGTCGGAACAACAATCGTTGCGACTTTTCCTGTATAAAAGCCGAAAAAATCAGACGGGGGCAATAAAAAATGAGCGAAAACAGATTCATATTTTTTCACGGATATGACGAGCTCCTCTGTCACGGATATGAAAAGAACGGCTTGATAGACGAATTCGCGGGGGTTCGTTTTTGCCGGTCCCTGCTGCTGCCCGAAAGAAAAAATTTAATGAGCTTGCAAAAAAAGACGGGAAGCTGTTTAAGCTCATATCCGACAATAATTATCCGTGGTATATCGATCGGCTTCAGGGCGGCGGATATATAGACGAGTATCAGTATAATACCGAGCTTATAGATTCACTCGGCAATTTTTACGGTTTTCAAATGCACGAATGGATATCAAATATGCGTTCCGATTATTTCAAATTAAAAAACCTTGATGCTGCCGCTTGGAGTGAGGAGCTGATTGTAAAAGAAATATTGCGTCTTTTTCCCTTTAAGCATATTTTTCTTGAAGCGGCTACCGCAAAAGAATATGCAGAGCTTTTTCCTGTGCCCTTATACTTTGAACAGCTGACGGATAATGCAAGAAAGCTGCTTGAAATGCGTCAGGAAATCACATCCGGACAGCTTTTGCCCTGTGACAGCGTTATGATGGCGCCGAAGCTTGAATTTAAGCTCGGAGTTAAACGCATAATGCCGGAAATAGGAGCACAGACACCGAGGGCAGCTATCCGGCTTTCCTACGCAAGAGGTATGTCACGGGCTTATAAAAAAGCTTCGGAGCCTATTATGAGCCGTGGGGAGGACAGCCTTTTACTGTGTGCAATTATAATGCTGACGGTGAAAATGAGTGGAATATTCACGGCGGAGAGTTCCCGTTTGAATCGGCGGGCAGTAACTGAGGAAGCTCTCGCTCACTGCAAAAACGGCTTTTAATATATGCTTATCTGGCGGGCGCCGAGTTTGTCGGCGAGGAATGGGGCGGCTATAATACATTTTATGACCTGAAAGACTTCACTCTTTCTCCGTACTGGAAAACAAAGCGGCTCTTCCTGCGGTTTGCAGAGAAATATCCTGCAGGAGAGTTTTATTCTCCCATGGCTCTTGAAGCAGGAAACTACCGTTTGACTGTCAGCTATAAAACAAAGGGATACCGAACCGTAAAAGAAGGCAAAAAGACCGTAGAATTTACGGTGATGCCAGCATAGCACGCACTGTCTTTGTCGGAAATCGTTTATATAGATTTATGCAGTGCTCTTTTAACTCTTACAATTTTGTGACAACTTTCAAGCGCTTTTTCGGTGAATAAGGCTCTCTTTTTTGCTATGCTTGTGTTGCGGAAAGGAAATCCGCAAATAAATTCAAAGGAGCACTTGTTATGAAAAACAAAAAAAACATTCTTGCAACAGTATTCGCACTTATCCTTGCTTTGAGCGTTGTTACCGCCTCGGCGACAGCCGCTTCGGCAAACGGCAGGAGAAGCGACAAGATCGAGACGCTGCCGGAAATCATCTCCGTCGAGTCGCCCGACGACTGCGGTGTGCCGTCCGTTGAGAGCTTTGTCAGAAATCTCGACACTCTGACCGAAAAGGAAAGAGCGGCTCTTATTGCCGACCTTGACGAGCTTGCAAGGCTTGAGAAGCAGATCGATGAGATCTACGCCCGCATGACCGACAGGAACGCCGACAAGCTCTATGACGAGATCGACGCCGTAAACGACAAAATCACGGCAGTCCTTGAAAGGAACGCAGAGCTTTGGGAGCGCGTAAGTGATGAGTACGATGTTAAAGTCGCTGCAAACGACCCGGATATGACCTTTTAAGCTCGGCGGCTACGGCCCTTTGCTCTGCGAAAAAGGTACGGACAAGTCATAACCACAGAGCCGTGTCCTGGCGGCACGGCTCTGGATTCCAACGGAGGCGCTATGAAACAGCTTATATACATCGCAGAGGATGAGAAAAACATAAGGGAGACACTTCAGCGATTTCTCGAAAATGACGGATACGAGGTGTGCGCGTTTGAAACCGGAGACGCGCTTTTAGGTGCGCTTTTTAAAAGACGCGCCGATCTTGTTATTCTTGACATAATGATGCCCGGCACGGACGGACTGACCTGCTGCCGCCTCATTCGTGAGAAGGACAAGGTCCCGATCATTCTGCTCACGGCAAAAGACACCGAATACGACTACGTCAGCGGAATTCTGCAGGGCGGGGACGACTATCTGACCAAGCCGTTTCGTCCTACGGTGCTTTTGATGCGGGTAAAGGCGCTTCTTCGCCGTGTGGAAATGGAGCGCGGCACGGATCCCCTGGACAGGGATATTACAGTCGGCGATCTGCACTTTTCGGGCAAGGAGAAGAAGCTCTTTTGTAAGGGAAAGCCTCTCGCCCTCTCGCCGAACGAGATGAAAATGCTGTTGTTTTTGATGCATGGCAAGGGCAAGGCTTTTTCACGCGACGAGCTGCTTGACCACATCTGGGGATATAACGATGATGTGGAAACCAGAGTGACCGACGAGACTCTTCGACGGATACGCAGCAAGCTTTCCTCGGCGGACAGCAGCGTGCTGATTGAAACGGTTTGGGGCTACGGCTACCGGCTGCACTCGGGGGAGGGCGGAGAATGAAGCGCATAAAAAGAAAAATAATGCTTTCCGTTCTCGGCACCATGCTGCTTGTTTTCGCTTCACTTCTCGCTGCCGTCAACATCTTTATTCCGAAATATCTGACGGCGGAGGCGCAGAAGGCGATCCTTTTGGAGGATGAGCAAAAGCCTCCCGTCCCGTTCTCCAATATCTACGGCGGCGAGGCTGATGCTCAGGAGCATTTTCTGACGCCGAGCGTCAGATACCTTGAAATCGAGGGCGAGCTCTTCGAGACGGAATATCTCTCGAGAGCCGAGCAGCGGCTTCGGGAATACTGCCGGAGCGAGAAGCCCTCCGCCGATGAGTTTCACACCCTGAAAATCGGCGGAAGCCGCTTTGTTTTTCGCCTGACTCAGGTTGAAGCCGACGAATATGAGGAGGCTTATTCTTACATTCTTTATGTGGATGTCGGTGCGGTTATGCAGTATGCGTCTTATCTGAACGCCGTGTTTTTTGCGGTGCTGACCGTTTTGACCGTATTGGTTTGCCTCTTCGGCTGGAGGCTCGGCGGCTATGTGGAGAGGGCGCATGAATCGCAAAACTGGTTTTTTCAAAATGTGTCGCATGAGTTGAAAACACCGATGATGGCAGTTCAGGGTTGTGCGGAGGGAATACATACCGGTGTTCTCGAACCTGTTGAAGCGTCCGGTGTGATCCTTGAAGAGAACGAGCGTATGTCCTCTCTGATAGAGGAGCTGCTTGCGCTCTCTAAGCTGGAGGCGGGACAGATCAAGGCGGACTTTCATTCGTCCGACGTGCGAGAACTTCTGTATGATTGTATGCGCAGCACGGAAACTCTTGCAAAGCAAAAAAACCTTCGCATCATACCTCATTTTGACAATAGACCCGTTCTTGTAAGCTGTGACGAAATTCAGCTTCGCAGGGTTTTTACAAACATCATCACTAACGCTCTGCGCTATGCTGAAGAGGAAATAGAAATCGAATGTACGCAGGAAAGAGGAAAGGCCGTCATCCGTATCCGTGACGACGGCAAGGGCATTTCGCCCGAGCTGCTGCCGCATATCTTCGACCGCTTCTTCAGCACCCGAAAGGACGGAACAGGGATCGGTCTTGCCCTCGCAAGGGAGATAGTTGCCCTGCACAGGGGAACGATAAAAGCCGAAAACGACGGCGGAGCGGTGTTTGAGATCAGCCTGCCGGTCAAAAACAGGTAGTTTTATTTTAATTGTCGCCCGCTTTTGCGGCAATAATATATAAACAGCAAATAATTGACAGAGAAAGGAAAATCCACTTATGAAAAAGATACTTGCATTTGTCCTCGCTACCGTTATGGTTCTCTCACTTGCCGCCTGCACCGATAAGGGCTCCGAAGGCGGTGCGACGTCGCCCTCCGGCGCTCAAACAAATCAGCCTAAAAGCGCATTGGAAATTCTCGAAAATGTCTGGGGCAAATATTCACCCGATGACAAATTCCCCGCGGTGGGCGGTTCCCCTAAGCATATGAAGGACGACGCGCCCGGAAAATTCGATGTTAAGGACGCAGACGCCCTTGACTACGACCTCGGCTTCCCGAAGGCGAGCGCCTCCGAGATCGACGACGCCGCTTCACTCTCGCATATGATGAATCAGAACACGTTTACCTGCGGAGTGTATCACGTTAAAAACTCCGGCGGTGCCGAAGCTCTTGCAGGAAAGATCAAAGACAATATCCTTGTGAGGCAGTGGCTGTGCGGCTTCCCCGAAAAGCTCGTCATCCTGACCGTCGGCGATTATGTTATCTCCGTGTTCGGCGCCGGCGAGCTGATAGACACCTTCACCTCAAAGCTCACCGCCGCATACGGCTCCGCCAAGCAGCTTGTCGATGTGCCCATCGCATAAAGACGAGCCATGCTGTTTTCAAGTATAACTTTTCTGTACTGCTTTCTGCCGTGCGTTCTGCTTGTATATTTCATTGTTCCCGACCGCATGAAGAACTTTGTTCTTCTGTTGTCGAGCCTGCTTTTCTACGGTTGGGGCGAGCCGAAATATCTTGCATTTATGCTCGCGTCGATCGCGCAGTCGTATATTGCCGCGCGCCTCGTCGAGCGCTTGCGCGGGACAGCAGGCGCAAGGCTTGTGACGGCTCTTTCTGCCGCTGCAAGTCTCGGCCTGCTCGCGTACTGTAAGTATGCTGACTTTTTTATCGAAAACTTCAACGCTTTGACGGGGCTTTCCGTCCCGCTCCTGAGGGTTGCGCTGCCCGTCGGTATCAGCTTCTATACCTTTCAGATCCTGAGCTACGTCATCGACGTTTACCGCGGCGACGTGCCCGCACAGCGCAATTTTATCGACCTTGCGATGTATGTGGCGATGTTTCCGCAGCTTATAGCCGGGCCTATTGTTCGCTATTCCGACATCGCGGGAAGCCTGAAAAACCGAAGAACCTCTCTTGCCGACGCCTCGGAGGGGATAACGCGCTTTTCCGTCGGACTTGCAAAGAAGATCCTCCTTGCTAATCAGGCGGCGCTCATTGTGTCCGAATTCAAAGCGTCAGGCGAAAAAACAGTGCTGTTTTATTGGCTGTATACCGTTTCATATATGCTGCACATCTATTTCGACTTTTCGGGATACTCCGACATGGCGATCGGCTTGGGGCGCATCTTCGGGTTCCGCTTCTCCGAGAACTTCAACTACCCTTATATTTCCTCAAGCATCACGGAATTCTGGCGCCGCTGGCATATTTCTCTCGGTGGGTGGTTCCGCGATTACCTGTATATCCCGCTTGGCGGAAACCGAGTAAAGCCGCTGCGCCATATTTTCAATATTCTTGTCGTGTGGGCAGCCACCGGCTTTTGGCACGGGGCAGCGTGGAATTTCATACTGTGGGGGCTGCTCTACGCCGTGCTGCTGCTGTTTGAAAAGTACGTTTTGCGCCCGAATATGCGCCTGAAAGTGCCGATGCATATCTATACGCTGCTGTTTGTCGCCCTCGGCTTTATACTGTTTGACTCGGCAACTGTCGGTGATGCGCTTGTGTCCTTCAAGGCAATGCTCGGCTTCTCCGGGCTCCCTGCCGCAGATGCGGCTTCGCTGTATTATCTCAGAAGCAACGCCGTGCTGCTCGTCGTTTCCGTAGCAGGCGCGACGCCGCTGCCCAAACGGATCTTTGAAAAAATCGGAGAAACGGCGCTCGGCAAAAGAATCTTTTCCGTTGCCGTGCCTGCTTCGGCGGCGGCGTTAATTGCCGTTTGCACCGCGTATCTTATAGACGGCTCTTTTAATCCGTTTGTTTATTTCAGATTCTGATTTGCGGCCGTGCGTAAGCTCGACGGAGGTATTCCATGAAAAAATTCCAACAAATACTGACATTGGTCTTGTCTCTCGGCTTTCTTGCCGCATTTGCCGTCCTGACAATACTCTTGCCCGACGCTCCCGAATCGCAGTCCGAAAGACGCCTGCTGGCAAAACGTCCGGCGCTGTCGCTTTCGTCCGTTGCGGACGGCAGCTTCATGAGCGGCTTTGAAAAATATATGCTCGATCAGTTTCCGCTGCGTGACAGCTTCCGTACCTTGAAGGCAGCCGCCGCTGCGAAGGTTTTTATGCAAAAAGACAACAACGGGCTGTATTCCGTCGGGGAGCATCTCTCAAAGCTTGATTTCCCGACAAACTACCCGTCCGTTGACCGTGCCGCAAGTCGCTTTCGGCATGTGTTTGACACCTATCTCAAGAATTCCGGAGCAAAAACATATCTGTGTGTGATCCCGGACAAAAACACTTTTATCGCATCGCGGAACGGCTATCCCGACAAGGATTACAACGCGCTCGTCAAGCGTCTGCAAAGCGGATTTCCGCAGGCGGAATATATTGACATTTCAAAGCTTCTTTCACCGGATGATTTCTATTACACCGATTCACACTGGCGCCAGGAAAGAATACTGAAGGTTGCCGACGAAATTGCGGATAAAATGGGCACGGAGCGGATGGGAAAGTGTGAAAAGCATGACGCGGGCGTTTCTTTTTACGGCGTCTATTACGGTCAGGCAGCCCTCCCGCATGCACCGGAGAGGCTTTTCTATCTCGATAACGCGGTGATACGGAGCCTTAAGGTATATAATGCCGAAACATCGTCTGACATTCCTGTTTATGACCTCAGCGCTGCCGCAGGCAGAGATCCTTATGAAATGTTCCTCGGCGGTGCGCGTTCGATCATCAGGATCACAAACCCGAATGCCGCGAAAGAACGGCGGCTCATAGTTTTCCGGGATTCGTTCGGCAGCAGTATAGCACCGCTTCTTACAGCGGGCTATTCCGAAATAACGCTTGTCGATATCCGCTATATCTCGCCTTCCTCTCTCGGAAAGCAGATCGACTTTACGAAAACAGACGATGCGCTGTTTCTTTATTCCGCATCGGCCATCAATAACAGCGAAACGATAAAGTAATGAGGAACTACATCTATGATGAAAACGAAAAAAGCTGTCCGCGTTGGGCGAGATCCGGTGTAGACAGTCTCAAAAAGAGATAAAACAACGGCATTATTATATCATTATAAAGAGGGAACCGGGTGTTTCTTACGGTCGA
>ENA-OOWZ01000568-OOWZ01000568.1-human-gut-metagenome-genome-assembly--contig:-NODE-568-length-20050-cov-3.008852_pt1 | contig 20050 bp, 17 predicted proteins | sample MGYA00241580_ERZ501329 | MGnify/ENA primary metagenome ERZ501329 (study PRJEB25962, sample SAMEA2042923) | human gut metagenome | biome: human gut; feature: human-associated habitat; material: faeces... | reverse complement strand
TCTGTCATATTGACGGATGAGTGCCTCAAAATCTTTATTTTCAATCACAGTATCTTTTAACCTCCGGTTTGCCTCCCAGAGAATAGTAAAGGTCTTCCTTATGTCAAATGGCTGACACCCATATGAAATACAGCCACTTCCATAACTGTAGCGGATAATCTTATAAAAGGCCGCCGCCCTTTTCACATCCCCGACCACTGCTCGTTCCTTTAGAATGTCACAAATTTCCGCAGCCTCTGGCTCTTTTAGAAAATGCGTTGCTATCTCCAGTTCCTCTGCCAGATGCTCACTTTTGAATTCTTCCATCGTAAGGAATTTTCGAAGTGTCACAAACTCATCTCTGGAATTCAGTGGCAGGAAAGACAGTTCCCGAAGCAGAGCCATCGGTCTTTCCTTGACACAATAAAAGAGGTTTGCAAGATTCGAATTGAAATCATTGTAAACCTCCATACATTTATCCGGCGGCTTTCCAAACAAAACCCATCCGCCTCCGCCAAATACTTCTATGTAGCGGTCATAGTGTGTGGGCATTCTCAGGTATATCAGGTCACGGAGTGCCTTCTTACCGCCTACCCAACTGATAATGCTATTCAATTATGCTCTCCTCTCCTTTATTTCGGTCCCTCCATCTGCTGTGCCTGTCCTGTTACCAGATATTCGTCCACTAATCGTCTGATACCGACAACCTCCTCCGGCATATCCGTAAAGTTCACATGATGGTCACGCTCCACAAGGGGTGTGTACCAATAATCATACGGGAGATAATATTCCCCGATGGCACGTTTCTGTTCCTCTGTAAGCTCTGCATTCCCCTGCTCCAATGGTCCTCCCGGTGCGAGGAATATGGTACCCCAATGCTCACCGGCTGACTCCAAGTCCAATGTTACCAAGGCAAGTGCTTTTATGCCGGACTCCGTTCCTTTTACCACCGCAGGCATCATGACCATGCCATAGCTTTCGTCCACATAGCCCTCTCCGTACACTTCCTCGAATGCCTGATGCATGGCAAGGAGTGTCTCGGCTGCATAGGATGTGTTCTCCGTATTGCAGGACGTATTTAAGAGCAGGAAGTCTGTCTTTCCCAAGATTTCATTTATCCTGTCAATAAACTCCTGCTCTTTCTTTTCACTAATTTCATCCTGCTGTGTGATAATGTCAAAGCGGTCCTCCTCCACATTTAATGCAAGAGAGCTTCCGTTCTCCCACTTCATATGAATTTGTCCGATGTCATCCACATGGTCAACAACTCCCCTGCTTCCCGGCGGTACTGTATGTTCCCCTTCCATGCTGTAAAGACGGATGGGAGTACCCTTCGGATACTTTTCCTTTATACGTTCTACTTCTTCTCGTTTTAACATGATTCTCCTTCCTCGATTTCTTTGATTTTTTCTTTAGCTGGATTCAATATTTTTAGCAGCAAATATCCATTCCCTGTACCTGTCCTCCCATCAGTTCCTCCTCCGTCATAACGCTCCAGAAATTTGCACTGTTCCAGAAGCTGACATAGATTTCTCCGTCCTCTACATTAATCGGACGCTGTTCAAAGCCTTCGCCCCATCCGTCACTCATCTGTCCGGTCCAGTATTCTTTCAATACCTTAATCTCTTCCTCTGTCAAAGGCTCACTGATTTTACATTCCAGAACACCATACAGTTCCCCATTTATTGCTGCCACCTTGGGATGTGCTGACATAACCTTTGCTGCCACTTCCCTGCTTTCATCAAAGTAATGCATAAGACCTCTGGTTTCTTCTCCTACACATTCTTCCCTTGCAATGGCTTCAGCAATCGCCTCCGCATACTGCGTGAGATCACTGGGGTATAGATTTCCTTCATCCACATCCTCTACCATCAGATTTGCAGTAAGGGGACTGTATAAACAGAATTTTTCAAAGCAGTCATAATCAATCTCCAGCGGTTCCGCAAACTCTCCCTTGTACTGACCATACTCCTCTATCGGTCTGATGGCTCCCACGAAGCCCTCTTCCACATATCCGCTTGTTACAAGAGTTCCAACTCTTTTATCAGCGGCAAAAGATGCATAATTGATATGAGGGAGTAAGAGTTCATCCACATCAAACAATCCCGATTCCGTTACCAGAAACTTTCCATACTCCTCATCGTTATGTACTAAGGGATTGATTTCAAACTCCCCAAGGTGTGTTGCAATATAAGCCACATCCGGAAAATCACATAAGCCGGTAAATTCCACCACCATTGCAAGCTGATTCATTTTTACCTCATCAAACCGCTTGACGGCATGACACATTTCATTAAACAGTGTCAGCTGTTCCACCTCTCGTAAATCCTCCGTTGTCGGCACAAGGATATCCGGCAGACGTAAGTTTTCAATTTCAATGACTTCCATCTCCCAATAATCCTGTACCTGCAACCTTTCCTTTACCTTGTTCATGGAACAGATATCTGTCGGCAGATACAAATACTCCGTATCCCCGGTTTTATTCTGTACCTCGACAACCGCCACCGTTTCCTCGGATGCAACAAATGCCGGAAAGGTTTTCCCGTTATACACTTCCAGCATTTCAAAGCCATGCTCTACAAAGACTCCATAAGGCAGGACTTCCACCCGGCTCTCCTTTAAAGTCTTTTCCGCAAATTCAATAAAGTTGGTCTGCTCTTTTTCTTCTTCTGACATTCCTAAGAACTCATCCATGTAAAGGCGTACCCCAACCTGTCTGGCATCTGAAAAATCTGTAAGCAGTGAAAGACCTTTCATGCTGAATGTCAGATTGATTAAATCCTTCATGGTAGCCACACCATAATCCTCAGCATACGCTGACAGAACTTTTCTTTCATATTCTGTCAGGCTTTCCATCCTCTTGGCAAAGAAATTGACCTCATCCATGTTTACGGTCTGACCTTCAAACCGGTGCAGGGGATTGTCCTTCTCTGACACTTCCACAAGCCTGCACATGGGTACCGTTTCCTCAATGCCAATCCGCCTCATTTGGAAATTCAATTCCGCATCTGACAAAGACAACTCGATATTTTTTCTTCCTCCGCTTAATACCTTAATCCGCATTCCACACCTCCTGCTTTATAATTTCCACTCCGCACTTCTCGATGACAAAAGCATTCACGATAAGGCGGAGTATCTCATCGGGTATCAGTTCCCGGTCTGTCAGTTCTGACAAGCGGATATGCTTTGTTCCGCTATAAACATCCTTGGCCGCATGAAACAGAATGTAGTGCTCCAGTGTCACGCCTCCAAGCCTTACTCTGTCAAAGTAAATCCCGGTATCCAGAACATTTTTGCGGATCTTCTCCCATAAAATTCCATCAGCAGACAATAAAAAGACTGCGGCAGCATATCCCGGTGCATACTGCAATGTCTTTGCCCTCTTCCCCATCAGCAAGGAATAGAAATCATTTCTGTGCTTTGGATTACGGAATATCAGTTCCTTATCCACTTCACAAAAAATTTCATCCACCCTTTTCTTCAGATGCTCCATCTGCATTCTGCTGATCACGCAGTCAACGATTTCAGAATAATTTCCCCTGCTCCTCCAGTCCACATCCATCACACAGATACCATATCCTCTCGGTCTGTACCCCGGTGGCTGCTGCATCTGCCTTTCCAGCACCCGAAGTCCCGGACTCACACAAAATAATTTTGACATTTCCACCTCCAAAAAAATAAGGCGGCACCTATTCTATTTCTAAAATAAGTACCGCCTTGCGTTCATCCCTGCCCATATTCATTTTTAACTTTGCTTACCACTCCCTCCTTTTCGTTTTTCTCCAAATCACTCCCAAAACCATTTTTCCAGTCCTATGCATCTATAAAATTGGGCAAAAAAATCGGGCAAAAACTAGCCAATTTTCGGTCTAATTTTTGCCCTAAAACCACAACATCTTGTGGTCAAACCTTACTTTTTCTTCTCTTTTCCACAATACTGCATCATTATCACGCACTCAACGTGCTCAGTAAAAGGGAACATGTCCACGCCCACGCCCTTCGCCACACGGTAGCCCTTCTTCTTAAAGTACTTCAGGTCCCTGACCAGTGTCTCGGGATTGCAGGAGACGTAGACGATCCGCTCCGGGCCGATCTGGGCTACGGAATTCATGAATTCTTCGGTGCTGCCGCTTCTGGGGGGATCCATCAGGACCACATCGACCTTCGCGCCCTGTCCTGCCATTTCCACGAGGAATTTCCCGGCATCGTTCTGGTAGAACTGGATGTTGCGGATCTGGTTCGCCTTGGCATTGTTGCGGGCATCCCGTACAGCATCGGCATTTAACTCCACGCCGATGACCTTGCCGGCCTTGTCACTGGCAATCATGCCGATCGTTCCGGTGCCACAATAGGCATCCACCACGGTCTCTTTGCCGGTAAGTCCGGCGTACTCCAGTGCTTTCCCGTAGAGAATCTCGGTCTGTACCGGATTCACCTGGTAGAAAGATCTGGGAGAGATTCGGAAACGCTTTCCGCACAGTTCATCCTCAATGTATCCCTTGCCGTAGATCACATGCTCCTTGTCGCCCAGTACCATGCTGGTATTTCGATTATTGACATTGATGACCACCGTGGTGATCTCCGGGTGAAGTTTCAGCAGTGCCTTCACAAAATTATTCTTGGAGGGCAGGATGGGGGAAGCCAGCACCAGCACCACCATGATCTGGCCGGTGACATGGCCGGTGCGGATCAGGACATGGCGTAGCAGTCCGTATCCGGTATCCTCATTGTAGGGACGGATATGGAATGATTTCAACAGTCCCCGGATAGAGACAATGATCTCATCCGCTTTGGCATTCTCGATCAGACAGCTGTCCACGGGAACGATCCGGTGGCTCTTCTGCTCATAGATGCCGGAAATGGCATCATGATAACGGTTCTCGCCGAATACCGCATGTACCTTGTTCCGGTAATGCTCCGGGTGCTCCATGGGAATGACACCCTCGACCTTGCAAAAAGGAGCCAGAAGCTCCTTTAATTGCTTTTCCTTATTCTTCAACTGTTCCACATAGGGCTTGTTGATCCAGCTGCACCCGCCGCATTTATCAGCCACCGGGCAGAGACCACTCTTCTTTTTAACAGCCGTCTTTTCCCGGCCCTGTCCTACGGGCACCCAGTTTTCCTTGCCTGCCGTCACTTTAGTTTTTCCCGCCGCATTGGCTTTTCCTGTTGCTTTGGTCTTTCCCGTCCCTTTCGCAGGTCCGGATGTTCTTCTGTCATTTCTGTTATCGTTCTTCATCCTTCCGTCTGACTTCATTTAATCGTCCAGTCTCCTCATCTCAGTGTAGGCTAATAATAACGGTCCCACACCCTTGGCATCGTCTTCCACGATGGGCTCGGACATATAGTATTCGAAGCTGCCGTCACGGCGGCGGTTATCCTCCGGTCCCAGTCCTGCTACAAGGCAGATACCGCCGAGACTTAAATGTCCGTCCTTCTCCTTCAGATAGCGGTCACAGATACCCTGGAATGCCTTTAATCCATAGGCTCTGTAAGACTCCGGTAAAAATCCGAGTCTCACGCCCTTCAACAGGGAGTAAGCCATGATCGCACTTCCACTGGTCTCTAAGTAGTTCGGCTCCCTACCGCCCAGTGCGGGAAGCTGGTACCACATACCGCTCTCATCCTGGAATTTTAACATGGAATCGATCAGATCCACGAATACCTTCTTCAGATTGTCATACTCTGCCTTGTACTCTTCTCCGGGCTCACATTTGCTCAGGGTATCCAAAAGTGCCATGGAATACCAGCCCAGTGCTCTCAGCCAGAAATTCTGTGACAGTCCGGTCTCCTTGTCACACCAGAAAGCTTTTTTTGAGGCATCGTATCCGTGATAGTATAACCCGGTCTTTGGATCCCTCATATATTTTACGACATTGGCAAACTGATGGAAAATGTCATCGTAGTGCTTCTTGTCATCGAATTTGGTCTCATACTCCATGTAAAAGGGCTGTCCCATATACATGCCGTCCAGCCATACCTGATTGGGGTAGATCTTCTTGTGCCAGAAGTTGCCCTCCTCGGTACGGGGCTGCGTCTCCACCTGACTATAGATCAGGTCGATCGCCTTGCGGTATTTTTCCTTGCCGTTTAAAGCATACAATGCGAACAGGGTCTTGCCCGCATTGACATTGTCAATATTATATTCTTCCACGGAATACTTCGTAATCGTACCGTCTTCCTGTACTCTGTGGTCAATAAATGCATCTGCAAATTCGTAATACTTTTTCTCTCCGGTAGCGCTGTAAATCTCCAAAAGTGCCAGGATCATGCAGCCATCAATATAATTCCAGCCGGCAGCTTTCCCTTCTCTCGCCTTCTCAATGTTCCATGCGGGAACATCCAGAGTGCTCTTCTCGATCAGTTCATCAATGTATTTCTCAAAAATAGGCAGTTGCATGTATTATTTTCCTCCATTTTCTGTATTCAGAGCATCATTCGCAAAATTGCCCCTGCGGTGCTTTCTTTTTGCTCAAATTTACGTTGCTCCGAATAGTTATCATTGTACACATTTCTCAATTTATAGTCAATAATTATAAAATACTATGCTCTTACCCAAACATCACTTTCTCGCTCTGGAATGCCCTCGTCAGTCCGAATACCAGCACTCCCGCCATACACAGATTCACGATCACGGTCAAAAGAATTTCCACCGGCTGATAGCTAAAAGAAAAAATACCGTTCATGCACTGTACGCTGTTATATACCGGAATCAGATACCGGTACAGCGGAATCTCTTTTCCCTGACTGAGCATAGGGCTCAGTCCGATAAAGGTCACCACGATGGTAAAAGGGGAGACTGTCGTAGCCGCTTCTTTCACGCTTTTTGCAAAAGCGGAGACCAGTGCGATCATGGATACCAGCACCATTACCGTAGACAGAATGATCAGAAGCAGCATCGCAAAATCCATAGGCGTATACACCGAGGAATCCACCCCGGTCAGTTCCCCGCCCATCATTTTCGGCAGTGCCGCAAAGGTTCCGATAAAGCTGGAACAACCTGCCAGAAGTGCAATAATGCTTAAGGAAAATACTTTGCCAAGTGCCAGAGAGCTCCTCTTCATGGGAGTTACAAGCAAGGTCGCTATGGTACCACGCTCCTTCTCCCCGGCGATGGATTCCGGTGCCACGGACATACATCCACTGTATAAAAACATCATAAGCAGCAGGGGCATCATCATCGAAAACATCTGCCCCGTAGTATCTTTGCTGGTGGCACAGTCGTAATACACGGAATCCCCGGCATTGATGTCTAACTTATTGGATATAGATGTCTCATATGCCTCCAAAATGTCCAACACTTCATTGTAAAAATGAGTGGATTCCGTCTCCGCGGAATTGTAATAGATTTCCACGTTGGGCGCCGGTTTTCCACTCTGCACCTGATAGTTTTCCACAGCCTGATCAAAATCCACCGGGAATACTACCAGTCCGTCTGCCTGTTTGTCCTGTATCTCCTGTCGCATCTGTGTCAGCTGCTCTCTGTCCGCAGGCTGCCAGTCTACCTTAAGCTCCCGCAGTTCTTCTCTTAACGACTCCGGCATATCCACCACATAAGCTTTCGCCACGTAAGCTTCTTCCGGAAGTATGGACTTCATCATGGCGCTTCCCAAAAAACTGTACACCACATAGATCATGATTCCAGGGAGCAAAAGTGTCGTGATTACCAGCCTTCTGTCTCCGAAAAATCTTGCCAGTTCTTTTTTCATTACCGTAATCGTATTATTTGTCATGGTTCTCGTCCTCCCCGTTCACCGCTTCATAGATTTCAAAAAAGCGATCCTCCAGGCTCTTATCACCGCAAAGCGTCCGCAGGTCCTCACAGGCTGCCATACGACCGTTAATAATAATTCCCACCCGGTCGCAGATCTTCTCCACCAGACTGAAAATGTGCGTTGATATGATAATGGTCTTCCCCTGCTCCTTCAGGTCCAAAAGAAAATCCGTCACCACCTTCGCCGTCAGAATATCCAACCCGTTGGTGGGTTCATCAAAAATGATGATCTCCGGATCCTGCACCAGTGAGATCACCAGGGATACCTTCTGCTTCATTCCCGTAGACAGATTCCTGACGCGCACCTGTGCAAACTCCTGAATGCCGAACCGTGCAAACAGCATGCGTTTTCTGGCGTCCCGTCTGTCTGTCGGAATACCGTACAATTCAGAGAAAAAGTCATACAGATAATCCGGGGTAAAAAAATCCTCCAGCTTCAGTTCACTGGTAAGAAAGCCAATCTTACGCCGTACCTCCTCCGGCTGTGTCACAATGCTGCTGCCGGATAACACCGCATCCCCGCTGTCCGGTCGGATCAACGTTGCCAGCATCCGAAGAGTTGTGGTCTTACCGGCACCATTGGGTCCCAAAAGTCCAAACACTTCCCCTCTGTTTACGCAAAAGCTCACTTGATTCACGGCAGTCTTCGTCTTCGCCGTGCTATGCTCCAGTTTCTGCTGTTTTGCCGACAGATGAAATGTCTTGCTGATCTCCTGTACCCGGATCAATTCTTCGCTGTCCCCTATCTTCCATTTTTTCTCTTCCATATACGCCATATCCTCCATGTCACTGTCTTCCCCGTCTTCCACTTTACTATCCACAGAGCATCCTGCTGTTCGTCAGATTGCAGGAATTCCCGCAATTCCCATTGCCACACATACCAGCCACAAGAGCAGAAGATGCGCAGGATAGAAAAAGTAAAAGAAATATTTATTCTGCCGCCCTCTCGTTCCGTTGTAGAACCAGATCAGAATAAAGGAAAGTGCTGCAAACATCTCCAGGCTGTCCATCAATAAAAAAATGATGACACCGGCCCACATCTGTGCTTTCTTCCGGTTACGGAACAGATAAAGTACAGTGATTGCCAAAATCCCCTTAAAATCATAATCCGTCTTAAGAACCAATGCCAGTACACATCCTGTCAGAATAATAACGGCATTCAGTCCCACGCGCAGAATCGTTTTTCCAACCGTTGTACCCGCAAAATGCTGTTCCACCAAATGAAGTCCCGCGATCACAAACAGCCCCAATAACAATGTAAAAAATACATTCTGATATGCCGGATACCATGCCTTGCCGCTGAATGCCAGATCAAAGGGTACCTCCGAAATCAGTGCAAATAAAAACATCCTGCCCAGATACTTTTTCACATTGTGAGTCTTTTGGAATCCCTCTACCAGTAAAAAACAGTAAATCGGAAATGCAAGTCTGCCAATGATACGCATTGCCATGTAGATGCCGTACATTCCACCGTTCTGCCCCATCCAGGCAGTATAGGCCTCCTGATTCACCATAGCTTCATACAGCCCGTTTCGGATCAGCAGCCTTGTCATGATCACCGCCCCGATGTGATCGATCAACATAGTCACTACCGCGATATTTTTCAGCACTGCACTGCTGATTCCTCGTTTCCCCTGTATTTTCCCTGCCTGCATTACTTCTGTCTGCATCCTTATGCTCCATCCTTGTCTTGCTTGTATTATTTAATTAGTACAATAATGCATTTGTATTGCTTTGTCAAGCATCTCGCGATCAGACTTTGACAAAAATGTCCCCTGCTGACGCAGAGGACACACTTATTAACAATCTTTTTCATCCTACCTTATATCCGGTTCCCCATACCACTTTCAGGTATCTGGGCTCCTTGGGATTGCTCTCGATCTTCTCACGGATGTGGCGGATATGCACCGCAATCGTATTATCCGCTCCGATAGCCTGCATATGCCAAATAGACTCATAGATCTGGCTGATGGATAATACCTTTCCACGCTCCTGCACCAGCAGGCGTAAGATTTTATATTCAATGGGTGTCATCTTCACTTCACGGCCGTCTACCGTTACCGTACGGTTCCGGTCATTGATCTCCAGCCCATCCACGCGATAAATACTATCAATACTTTCACACAGATTGACCAGCTGTGTATACCGGCGAAGCTGTGATTTCACTCTGGCTAACAGCTCCAACGGATTATACCCCACCGTCACATAATCATCTGCACCGGCATTCAGCGCCATGATCTTGGCAGTCTCCGCATCCTGTGCGGAAATGATAATAACGGGGATCGTAGTCATATTACGGATGTCATGGATCATCTCAATGCCTTCTCCCCAGCCTCTGCCATCCAGTTCTACATCCAGCAGCAGAAGCTGGATCTCCTGTGCCCGCAGTAATTCTTGTAACTGTGCTCTCCCCGTCACTGCCACCATTTTTAAGCCTTCTCCTGCCAGAAGGGAACTCATTATCTCTATTACGCCTGTATTATTATTGTATACTGCCACCCTTTTTTCCATGACCTGCACCTTACACCTTTCGTATCGGATAAAGTCCCTCTGCCTTATCCACGTTTATCGTATCCTGTCAATGCATATTTTCTGCAACATAATTATTAAAATTCTATAAACATTTCGTTTTGCTCTTATCCATTCATAAAAGCGTCTGCTTCGCAGCCGACGCCGCTACCGCGGCTCATCTTTTATTTCATGAATAAGACGCTTCGCTCATGGAATCGTAAATACACTGCTTTGCGTGCAAGCACTCACGCAGCTTATTTACGATTTCATGGCAAAACGAAACCCTACAACTACATAGACGCAATTGTAGGGCAAAAAGTTGCAGTATTTTTATTTTTCAGGTGTAAAAAACTTCTTCCAGTACCAGTCCTTTGGCAGGTACCAGCGCTCCCGCCTTCGCTCTGTCTCCGGACTTCAGTATATCTGTCACACTCTCCGGTGTCCGGATTCCCTTTCCGACTTCGAGGAGGGTTCCCATGAGGATACGGATCATATGATGCAAAAATCCATTTCCGGTAAATACAAACTCCACACGGTTCTCTATCCGTTCGATCCGGATCTCGTCGATCCGGCGGACGGGGGATTTCTTACTTTTCTTCGCAGCGGTAAATGCCTTGAAATCGTGCTCTCCAAGCAATAGCTCCGCCGCCTTTCGCATAGCATCCAAATCTAATGTTTCCGGTTCCTCTGTCGCATAGCGTCTCCAGAATACATCCGGGATCTGACTGTTGATGATGCGGTAACGGTAACGCTTCCCGGTGGCATTTAATCTGCTGTGGAATCTGGGTGCCGCCTCCGACACCTCCACCACGGCAATATCCTCCGGCAGATATCGGTTACAATATTCCAGGATCTCCTCTACACTCATGGCAGATTCCGTGTGGAAATTCGCCACCTGCCCCAGGGCATGCACCCCGGCATCGGTCCTGCCACTGGCAGAGATCTCTATGGGTTCACCACACATTTTGGTCAGCAGCGTCTCCATTTTCCCCTGGATCGTATTATCCGTGGAAGTCTGTTTCTGCCATCCCTGATATCTGGTTCCTTCATATTGCAGTCGTAGTCTGATATTTCTCATGATTTCTTTTCTTTCTGTTTTTTCGCAGAAGCTTCTTTTTGAGCTTCTTTTCGAGCTTCCTTTTTGGCTTCTTTTTGAGCCTCTTCCTCTGCTGCCTGTCTGGCCAGTTCCTCGCTCAGCCTCCGGTCTCTCTCCTGCATCTGCCGCACTTCATCCATATCCTCCGACTTCAGTCTACGGAAATGATTGATCCCGGCTGTCAGAATCTTCACGCTGTCCTTGGTCGTCTGTAAAGCGCCCTCCTGATACATGGTAAGTGCGATCAGTCCGACCGGTACTGCCACGATCATTCCTACGACACCGCCCAGCTTATATCCTATGTACAGAAGGAACAGAGTCGGCAGAGGAGGCATTCCCACGGAATCTCCCACGATCTTCGGCTGGATCAGCTGACGCGCCAGCTGTCCGATGCCCCAGATGATCAGCAGTCCTATGGCCATTTTATAATCAGAGCTTAAGATCTTGATAATTGCCCAGGGGACCATGACGGTTCCGGTTCCAAAGAAAGGCAGGAAATCCAGAAATGCAATCCCCAGTGCGATCAACAACGCATAGTCTACCTGCAGAATGGCAAATCCGATGACTAATAGCAGATACATCCACACTTCGATCTTAAGCTGTGCCTTAAGATACCCGCCTACTGCTTTGACCAGTCCGCGCTTCAGCATATAATACCAGGACAGTACTTCCGCCGGTGTATGCTTACGGAACCATGTTGCCAGCTGGTCTCTCTCCGCTACGAAGAAATAGGAAGAAAGCAGTGCCATGATCAGTCCGATCAGGATCGAAGGAACCTGCTTGGCGAAATTGCCCACGGCATTGATCGTAGGGGTGCCGATCTTACCCAGAAGATCTCCCACATAGCTTCCGATCTGATTGATGACATCCATGATGCTTTGCTGTACATCCGCCGGAAAACGGTTATAGATAACGCTCAGGTTCTGTCCGATATCGGCAAAATCATTCTCCGCACTGTCCCAGATATCCGGCAGTGCACCGATCAGTCCCATGATCTCATCGACTAACTTCGCCCCTACCAGATAGAGGATCAATATCACCAGTGCGATGACCGCCACGATGACAAATGCACTTCCCGCTTTTCGCTTGATCTTTACCTTTTCCTCAAAAAACCTCACCAAGGGACTGGCGATCAACGCAATGATCCAGCCTGCCACAAACGGTGCAAAAAATACTAACAGCTTCGGCACCAGGAAAACGATCAACGTTAATATAATAAATGCCACACCCAGATTTACCAGTGCTTTACAATATTTCCTCATATACTCCCACTCTTTCACGCATTCTGCTTTTACGCTTATTCATCCTTCCTGCTGTCTATTCCTGTGCAGGATTCTCTGCCGCCAGCACTCCGTCCAGAATCTCATAGATTTCTTCTCTTCCCTGCTTGGTCTGTGCAGAGTACGGGATGATCTGTGTGTCCGCCCCCGCCTGTAAGGTGGTGCGGATCAGTTTTATCTGCTTTTGGATCTGGCTACGGTTGATCTTGTCCAGTTTGGTGGCAATGATGATAGGATCGTAGCCGTTACGACGGATCCAGTCATACATGATCCGGTCATTCTCCGACGGTGCATGTCTGATATCGATCAGCAAAAACACCAGCTTTAACTGTTTGGATTTATGTAGATAATCTTCGATCATCTTACCCCACTGGGCTTTCACATGCTCATTGGCCTGTGCATAGCCGTAGCCAGGCAGATCTACAAAGTAGATTTCATCGTTAATGTTGTAATAATTGATGGTCTGTGTCTTGCCCGGCTGGGAACTGGTCCTGGCCAGAGACTTACGGTTCATCAATCCGTTGATCAGAGAGGATTTGCCGACATTACTTTTCCCGGCGAATGCCACTTCGGGATGTATATTCTCCGGAAGCTTGCTGGTAATACCACAGACCGTTTCCAGACTTACATTCTTTATGATCATAAAAACTCCATTTCTGCGCTGCTTTTGCGCATCTTAGGTTTGTACTTTTTTGCACAAAACGCTGCCCTGTGTGACCACAAGGCAGCGCCCGGATTATTTTGCCTTTTTCAGAGAATCTTCGTGTATGGTGAGAGGCTCGCTCTCTCCATCCACAGCAGCCTTAGTGACTACGCATTCCTCGATGGTATCATCGGAAGGAATCTCATACATGGTATCCATCATTACGGATTCCATAATAGAACGCAATCCTCTGGCACCGGTCTTACGTTCCAGTGCTTTGTCTGCGATTGCCTCGATGGCATCCTGCTCAAAGTCTAACTTTACATGATCCATCTGGAACAGCTTCTGGTACTGCTTTACCAGGGCATTCTTCGGCTCCTGAAGGATACGGATCAGTGCTTCTCTGTCCAGTCCCCGTAAGGATACACAGATAGGCACACGTCCTACGAACTCAGGGATCAGACCGAACTTCACCAGATCATGAGGAGTTACCTCCTGTAACAGTTCACTGATGTCCTTGTCCTCTCTCTTCCCAAGCTCTGTGTTAAAACCGATGGACTTACGGTCCAGTCTGGACTCTACGATCTTCTCCAGTCCGTCGAAAGCACCGCCGCAGATAAACAGAATGTTGGTGGTATCGATCTGGATCAGTTCCTGATGAGGATGCTTTCTACCACCCTGGGGAGGTACGCTTGCCACGGTACCCTCGATGATCTTCAGCAGTGCCTGCTGCACGCCCTCGCCGGACACGTCCCGGGTGATGGAGGTGTTCTCGCTCTTGCGGGCGATCTTGTCGATCTCGTCCACATAGATGATGCCGTGCTCGGCCAGCTCCACGTCGAAATCTGCCGCCTGCAGCAGCCGCAGCAGGATGTTCTCCACGTCGTCGCCTACATAACCGGCTTCGGTGAGGGTGGTAGCGTCGGCGATGGCGAAGGGGACCTTCAGCACCCGGGCCAGGGTCTGGGCAAACAGGGTCTTGCCGGAGCCTGTGGGGCCGATCATCAGGATGTTGCTCTTCTGCAGCTCCACATCCTCGCCGCCGCCGAAGAAAATGCGCTTATAGTGGTTATAGACCGCCACGGACAGGGCCACCTTGGCGGCGTCCTGGCCGATGACGTACTGATCCAGCACCTCTTTGATCTCCCGGGGAGTGGGCAGCTGGTCCGGGGTCTCGTACCCGGCCTCAGGGCCGGGCTCGTACCCATCGTCCAGAATGGACATGCACAGCTGGACGCACTCGTCGCAGATGCGCACGCCGGGGCCCTGGATCATGCGGTGCACCTGGTTCTCCGCCTTGCCGCAGAAGGAGCACCGCAGGGATTTCTTATCGTCTGCCATTGGTTACCTCTTGTAAATGACCTTGTCCACCAGGCCGTATTCCCGGGCCTCCTCGGCCAGCATCCAGTGATCGCGCTCGGAATCCTGCTTCACCTGCTCGGGGTCCTTGCCGGTGTTGTCGGCCAGGATCTGGTTCAGGCGCTTTTTCAGCTTCAGGAAATGCTCCACGTCGATCTCCATATCCGTGACCTTACCCTGGGTCCCGGCGGAGGGCTGGTGGATCATGATCTCCGCGTTGGGCAGGGCAATGCGCTTGCCCCGGGCACCGGAGGACAGCAGGAACGCGCCCATGCTGGCAGCCATGCCGATGCAGATGGTGGACACGTCGCACTTGATATACTGCATGGTATCGTAGATGGCCATACCCGCGGTCACGGAACCGCCGGGGCTGTTGATGTACATCTGGATATCCTTGTCGGGGTCCTGGGCCTCCAGATACAGCAACTGGGCCACCACCAGGCTGGCGGTGGTATCATTGACCTCTTCGCCCAGGAAGATGATGCGGTCGTTCAGCAGCCGGGAAAAGATGTCATAGGAACGCTCGCCCCGGTTGGTCTGCTCCACAACATAAGGGACTAAACTCATAGAAATGACCTCCTGTACAAATAGATGAAACTCAACCCCATTATACCCGCCCGGTGGGTATCTCAAGCAGGGGACGAAAAATTATTCCTCGTCCTTCTTTTCCTCTTCCTGCTTGGCTTCTTCCTTGGTCTCCTCAACAACGGGAGCCACGGCCACGGCGGCGTCGGCCACGGCCTTGATAGCCTTGCTGCGCAGGACCTGCTCGCGGACGTCGGCCTCGGGCAGATACTTCTTGATGGTATCCAGGTCCATGCCGTACTTATCGGCCACGGACTTCATCTCGGCCTCGATCTCCTCGGCGGTGGCCTCCAGCTCCTCGGCCTTCACCAGGGCGGCCACGGCCAGATCCATGCGGACCTGCTGCAGGGCGGGCTCATGAGCCTGCTTCTTGAAGTCGTCCTCGGTGGTGTTGGTCATCTTCAGATACTGATCAAAGGGGATGCCCTGGGCGGCCAGCTGCTGCTGGAAGTTCTCCATCATCTGCTGGGCCTGCACGTCCACCATCTCGTCGGGGATGTCGGCCTGGATGCCGTCGGCCACCTTCTGCATCAGGGCGTCCTCAAAGGCGCGCTGGGCGGCGGCCTCGCGGTCCTCCACCAGCTTCTTGCGGGTGTCGGCCTTCAGCTCGTCCAGGGTGTCGAACTCGGACACGTCCTTGGCGAACTCGTCGTCAATGGCGGGGACTTCCTTGTGCTTGACCTCGTTGACCTTCACGTGGAACACCACGGGCTTGCCGGCCAGCTCGGGGGTGTAGTTCTCGGGGAAGGTGATGTCGATGTCCTTCTCCTCGCCGGCGCTCATGCCGACGATCTGCTCCTCAAAACCGGGAACGAACTGGCCGGAGCCAAGCTTCAGGTCAAAGTTGTCGCCCTTGCCGCCCTCGAAGGGAACGCCATTGTCGAAGCCCTCGAAGTCGATGTTGGCGGTGTCGCCCATCTTGGCGGGACGCTCCACGGTCTCGGTGGAAGCGACATTCTGCGCCATCCGATCCAGCTCGGCCTGCACCTGCTCGTCGGTGACGTTAACCTCCTCCTTCTCCACTTCCAGACCCTTGTACTGGCCCAGAGTGACCTCGGGGTAGACCTCGGTGGTCAGGGTCAGGGTAACGATATTGTCGTCGCCGATCTGCATGTCGGTCAGGTTGGGACGGCCGATGGCCTTGAAATCCTGCTTGGCAATGGCGAAATCATAAATCTCGGGGAAAATCTCCTCCAGACCGTCTTCGTAGAAAACGTGGGCGCCATACATGGCCTCGATCATCTCCGGCTTCTTCTCAAGCCTTGATATCTCTATAGTCTCACTCGGTCTGATTATCAACGTATCACCCTCCTTTTCAAGCTCCTCCAGCTTGTCCAGGGTCTTGTTGTAATACATGTGTCTCATGTGACATCTTTTAACGAACTCAGGGTACTCCCTGTACCTTCCGGCCTCCAGCCTGAGCATCTTGTCCGGGCCCTTGCGGTATCCCTCCGGTCTTGTCAGAACTACTATATTTCTCCTGTAGCCCATCCTTCTGAATGCAAATATCGGTATGCTGTCGGATACACCTCCATCCAGCAGCTTCATTCCATCAACCTCTACAATATTGGACACCAGTGGGAGGGATGCCGAAGCCCTCACCTTATTCACATCCTCAGGCTTTCTCATATCTGTACACTCCAGATACTCCGCCTCTCCTGTATCCAGATTAGAACATCCCACATAGAGCTTCGTAGGATTTGCAAGGAATGCATCGTAGTCAAGTGGATCCAGTTTCTCCGGGATATCGTGGTAGCAGAACTGCTCACCACATATATCTCCTGTAGTTAAAAGGGAGTACAGGCTCATGTAGTGCTTGTTGTTCCTGTACTTCATATTGTAACGCATGTTGCGCCCTCTCTGTCTCGCCACATAGGAGAGTCCATGTATGGCTCCCGCCGACACCCCTATGACACCGTCGACCTCTATATCATTGTCCATGAACACATCCAGGACTCCGGCGGTATATATGCCTCTCTGGCCGCCGCCCTCAAGTACCAAACCTGTCTTTGCCATATCGATCACCTTTCATCCAAATATTTATATGTCCGTCTTTGTCTGAAAAATCCTCAGACTCCTGTCAAGAATCCCATTCATATGAGCTATAGCAGTTCCATAATTCGTCATCGGGATACTCTGCTGCTCCGCCCTTCCCTGACGACTCTTCATCTCGCGTTCATTAAGCATACAGCCTCCGCAGTGTATCACCAGATCATATCCTGTCAGATCCTCTGGGAATTCCGTTCCGCTGACAAATGTAAATTCAGGCTCAAGTCCCGTGTATCTGCGTATCCATCTCGGCAGCTTCACAGTTCCTATATCATCACACTGTCTGTGATGGGTGCAGCCCTCAGCTATGAGTATCCTTGGAGGTCTGCTGTCCGCATCTGTACGCTGGCCTTCATCCCTCAGCCTGTCCAGGACATATGCGCCATTTACCGCCGCATCAAGTTGCCCTTTAAATCTTGCCATCAGTATTGAGAATGACGTCAGATATATGTCATACGGCACGATCTTCATAACCTTTGCAAATGCCTGGGAGTCAGTGACCACCAGAGATACCTTCCCCTCCAGCCGTCTCAGAGTATCCTCAAGCTCCGTGTCCCTGCACACCACAGCCGTAGCTCCGGTCTCAAGAACATCCCTTATGACCTGCTGCTGCGGAAGTATCAGCCTGCCCTTCGGAGCTGCAGAATCTATCGGTATGACCAGCACCACCATATCACCCGGCTGTATCAGATCTCCGACCAGTCTCCTGGTCATGGTGTCTGTCACCGTGAGTCTTCCTATCAATTCCTTCAGCTCCTCTATTCCCTGTCTGCGCTCTGCGCTGACCCATATGGAATTCTCCGCTGAATTCTGAACCTGTGTATCATCCTTAACTAGATCACTCTTATTGTACGCAATTATATAATTTATATTCTTCTCTTTGAAAAGCTCTGTGAGCTCCCTGTCCGACGCGGACAATCCAGCCGTGCCATCAACTACGAGCACAGCGACATCTATCTTCGCAAGCACCTGCCTGGTCTTCGACACCCTGAGTTCACCCAGCTCGCCGGTATCGTCTATTCCCGGTGTATCTATGATGACCACCGGTCCAAGCGGAAGCAGTTCCATGGACTTGTACACCGGATCCGTGGTGGTTCCCGCCCCATCCGACACAACAGCAAGGCTCTGCCCCGTCACTACATTTACCAGACTGGACTTGCCTGCGTTCCTGCATCCAAAGAAACCTATATGCACTCTGTTTGCCGACGGTGTATCGTTTAAACTCATTTTGCTCCTCCACAATGTGTTAGAATCTAAAATCTCTGTCTCCGTGCTTTATCCTGTCAAGTCTCTCGACCACTATCTGTCTGACTTTCTCATTCGGAATATTCTTCAGCTCATTCTGTATGAGTCTCCGGCCTATCTCCGCGGTCTCCGGCGAAGCATAATCCACCAGATATTCCTCCAGCGTCATGAGTGCGTTCGGATGACAGCAGTTCTGTATCTGTCCGCTCTTGCACAGGCTCATGAACCTGTCGCCGGTTCTGCCCTCTCTGTAACATGCCGTACAGAACGATGGTATATAGCCCTTGGTCATCAGCCAGTTCACAACCTGATCCAGAGTTCTCGTGTCGCTGACATCGAACTGCTCCGACTTCTCATCCTCTGGCTCCGGCTCATAGTAGCCACCCACACTGGTCTTTGAACCACCGCTTATCTGCGACACTCCAAGCCTTATGATCTCATCCCTGACCGTTGGATTCTCCCTTGTGGAGATTATCATTCCTGTATAAGGAACGGCGATTCTGATACATGCTGCGATCTTGCAGAATACATCGTCGCTTATTCCGTTGTCAAATGCCTCAGGATCTATGTCGTCAGCCTTCTTGACTCTTGGCACACTGATGGTGTGCGGACCAACTCCATGAACAGCCTCAAGGTGCTCCGCATGCATCAGCAGCCCCGCAAATTCGTACCTATACTTATCCAGACCAAAGAGCACCCCCAGACCCACATCGTCTATACCACCTTCCATAGCACGGTCCATAGCCTCTGTGTGATATGCATAGTCATGCTTCGGTCCATATGGATGAAGCTTCTCATACGCTTCCTTATCGTAGGTCTCCTGGAAGAGGATGTACGTTCCAATTCCTGCCTCGTGCAGCTTCCTGTAGTTCTCCACTGTGGTCGCCGCTATATTTACATTTACACGCCTTATTGCACCGTTCTTGTGCTTGATGCTGTATATCGTGTCTATACACTCCAGGATGTACTCGATAGGATTCATCTGAGGATCCTCACCGGCCTCAATGGCCAGTCTCTTGTGACCCATATCCTGCAGGGCGATTACCTCGCGGCGGATTTCCTCCTGGGTGAGCTTGCGGCGCGGAATGGTTTTGTTTTTCTGGTGGTACGGGCAATATACGCAGCCGTTGATGCAGTAGTTCGACAGATAGAGCGGCGCGAACATTACGATACGGTTGCCGTAGATTTTCTCCTTGATCTGTTTGGCCAGCGTGAACATGCGTTGGTTCAGGTCTTCGAGTTCGCACTCGAGCAGCACGGCCGCTTCGCGGTGCGTGACCCCTTTGCCTTCGGCCGCTTTTTGCAGGATCGCCTCGATCAGGGGGCGGTTCGCACGATTTTCGCGGGCGTAAGCCAGCGTTTCGACGATTTCTCCGTCATGGATGAACTCCTCCGCCTTGGAGGATGCGACTTGGTACATATCTTTGTGTTTTTATAAGCTATTCTTGATAATCTCCCCGGCTCCACGAGATGTGGCGGCCGATTTCGTTGAGCTCCCGCTCCAGAGCGGCCAATCCTTCGGCAGCTTC
>ENA-OOWZ01000550-OOWZ01000550.1-human-gut-metagenome-genome-assembly--contig:-NODE-550-length-20370-cov-6.648486_pt1 | contig 20370 bp, 18 predicted proteins | sample MGYA00241580_ERZ501329 | MGnify/ENA primary metagenome ERZ501329 (study PRJEB25962, sample SAMEA2042923) | human gut metagenome | biome: human gut; feature: human-associated habitat; material: faeces... | reverse complement strand
CCGCCGGCCGATAGGATATAGAGACACGCAAGCACCGCAAACAACATTGTAAGCGTTATCTTTGCCCTGTCGGACAGCCTGCGATACTCCACACCCATCGTCGTAATATAATTAGTGGCGGAAGTGGCGAACTCCCGTAAACACCATAGCCATATTATTTGCGTCCGCGGCCGCAATTACTTCGCTGTCGCGGATTGAGCCGCCCGGCTGGATAGCCGCAGTTGCGCCTGCCTCGACTGCCGCGAGCAATCCGTCGGCAAACGGGAAGAAAGCGTCAGATGCCACAATGCTCGGCCTGAGCGACAGTTTAGCCTCGCCAGCCTTCCAGACTGCTATTCTCGAGCTGTCTACGCGCGACATTTGCCCCGCGCCTATTCCGAGCGTGCGTTCGCACCCCGCATACACAATCGCGTTGCTCTTTACATGCTTGACGACTTTCCAGCCGAACAGCAAGGCCCTCCACTCTTCTTCAGTGGGCTGGCGCTTTGTGACGACTTTCATATTGGCTTTCAACTCCTCAATGTCGTCGGGAGTTTGCGCGAGCAACCCTCCGACCACGCTCTTTACGCGCAGTCCGCCGACTTTTTTGCAATTCCAGAGCATCAGGCGCAAATTCTTTTTCTTAGAGAATATTTCAATCGCGCCGTCGGAGAAGTCGGGCGCAATGATCACTTCGCAGAATATGTGCGAGATTATCTCAGCGAGGTCCGCCTCCATTCTTCTGTTTACGGCGATTATGCCGCCGAATGGAGCTTGCCTATCGGTTTCAAACGCCTGTTCCCAAGCCTGCACGAGATTGTCGCACGAGGCAACTCCGCACGGATTTGTATGCTTGAGAATTGCGACTGTCGGTTTTTCAAATTCGGCGATGAGTTCCGCCGCGGCCGATATGTCGATAATATTGTTGTACGATAGCTCCTTGCCTTGAAGTTGCTTAAAGATTTTATTAAACTCGCCATATAGGGCGGCGGACTGGTGAGGATTTTCCCCATAGCGCATTTTTTGCTCAAGGGGAAGGCCTATATTGAGAGTCGAAGGAAGTTCGCCGTTGTTAAATTTGGCATTTAGGTAGTTTGCAATGGCAGCGTCGTACGCGCTTGTGCGCTGATATACTTTTAGAGCGAGCTGCCTGCGCAGCTCCTGCAGCTGTTCGCCGCCTATGCGAAGCGCTTCGAGGACTCTTGGGTAGTCGGAACTGTCGCAGACAACCGTCACGCTCGCATGGTTTTTTGCGGCGGAACGGAGCATCGAGGGGCCGCCTATATCGATATTTTCGATTGCGTCGGCGATTGCGCAATCCGGTTTTGAAACTGTCGCCTCAAAGGGATAGAGATTTACCGCGACGAGGTCAATCATGCCTATTCCGTGCTCCTGCGCCTGCTGCATGTGCGCGGGGTTTGAGCGAAGGCAAAGGAGGCCTCCGTGGATTTTCGGGTGGAGGGTCTTAACGCGGCCGTCCATCATTTCGGGAAATCCGGTATAGTCGGATACTTCCGTCACGGGAATCCCCTCCTTTGCTAGGAGCTTTGCCGTCCCGCCCGTGGACAGGATCGTATAGCCGTGTTTGCGAACGAGTTCCCTCGCAAATTCAACGACTCCCGTTTTATCGCTTACAGAAATTAGTGCCCGTTTTTCCATACGGATTATTTCAAATAAATTGGGGTTTAGGTTCAAGTAAATAAAGCCTTTTTTTTTAAATTTTTTGCGCATTAAACAATAATATTGCCGGCGCGGAAAAATTCTTGACAAAAAATGCAAGATTTTTGAATATATGGGAACAATGGAAATTGTTTGTCGGGAAATTATCCGGCAATTTTAAAGCGCAATGCCCCCGTCGTCTAGGGGTTAGGACTCCTGAACCTCATTCAGGAAACAGCGGTTCGAATCCGCTACGGGTCACCAAAGGAATCAATAATGCGCGAACAACGCGTTATATATTAGTCGGTGTTGATGACGTTGAGGGTCCACCCGTTCCCATCCCGAACACGGTAGTTAAGCTCAACAGTGCCGAAAATACTTGGCTGGAAGCGGCCCGGGAAGATAGGTCGACGCCGACACTTTTTTTAATTGCCCTAATAGCTCAGTCGGTAGAGCTACGGACTGTTAACTGAAACAAAGACTTGACCGTCCGGCGGACGAAAAGTCAAGGCTTTGTTTAGGAAGAAACACAGAGCAATGCGAAGCGCTCCAAGCGAGCAATGCGACTATGTTTCTGAGGGGCAACTTCAAGTCCTTCTGCCCCTGCCAAAGCAAAGCTCTGAAATCGTTGGTATATAACGGCTTCAGGGCTTTGATTTTATTCTTCGTTATGACGCTATTTTTTCAAATCATTATCTTTGCCGTTGATTATCGTCAACTTTAGATTGCCATGTGCTCCCCAACGTCCTCAAATCACCCTTAAAAATCCTCATTTGTTTTCGCCGATCTAAGACTATTGTGTGCAAAGACAGTATTTCCGCCTGTGAAAGATGATTACATGACAAATTAAGACAAAAACAGCCTTTGCAAGGAGCGGTCCAATAAAACAGTATAATAATGTTTTCGGGAAGCGGCATGAGTAATCATGCTGCTTTTCCGTTCATAACGTCATAGAGTAAATTGGCGGGGAGTATGCCGATATAGTTGTAGCTGATCGTCACATCCTGCACTCGGTGTCCGCTGGACTTGTCCGGTGCATGAACATATACGGCATTGACCATATCGTTCAGAATTGTGGGGGTCAGCTTCTCCAAGTACAGGTATTTTTTTGCCTGTCGAATAAACCTATCAACATTCTCCGCTTGATCTTCTTGATTCTGTATTTCGTTTTCAAGCATTTCAATCTTGACTCTCAGGTCTGCCTGCTCCTGCTCATAATCATCAGCTAACATCTGAAAACGAGCTTCGGACAGTTTCCCGTTGACCATGTCCTCATAAATACGCTTGAACAATCTGTCCAATTCAGCCAGACGGTTTTCGGATTTCTGCAGGGTTCGCTTCTTGGCAGAAAGTTCTTTCTTTGCTTCCTCGCTTCTCTTTGCACCCAACGCTCTGCGGAACGTATCTTCATAATCGGCAACACACCGTATCACCAACCTCATGTGTTGGAGTGTACCTTCTTCCAGCACCACGGCTCGGATGAAGTGAGTGTCGCAGACCTCCTTGCCCTTTTTACGAGAAGTGGAGCACACGAAGTGATCTTGTCTGGTTTCAAAACTGTTGCTGGTGCAGTAGTACAATTTCTCACCACAATCGGCACAGCGAACGAGACCGGAGAACATATTGGTCTTGCCTGTTCTGGCGGGTCTGCGTTTGTTCTTGCGAAGTTCCTGCACACGAGCGAAGGTTTCTTCGTCAATAATGGCTTCATGGGTATTCTCGAAAATCTTCCATTGATCGGGAGGGTTTTCGAGTTTCTTTTTGCTCTTGTACGATTGCTTGCGGGTTTTGAAGTTAACCATATGACCAAGGTATTCCTGCTTTTCCAGTATGCCGGTGATGGTGCGTGGTGCCCAATCGTAAGGGTTATCAGGTGTCTTTGCAGGAGCATTTCGTCCCATCTTCATCCAATGAACTGTCGGACAATCCACTTTTGCCTCTTTCAGCTTCTTGGCGATCTGAGAGGGACCGAAGCCCTCCATGCACCAAGCGAAGATCTGACGGACAACGGCTGCGGCTTCATCATCCACAATCCAATGTCTCTTTGGATTGTCGGGGTCTTTCATGTAGCCGTAGGGCGGGTTAGTAGTCAAATACTCACCAGATTCACCTTTCTGCTTCATAACCGCTTTGACTTTTTTACTGCTGTCCTTGACATAGAACTCATTGATGATATTCAAGAACGGAGTAAAATCGTTGTCCTGCTGATTGGCGCTGTCCACACCGCTGTTTACGGCGATGAAACGGACATCATGTTCTGGAAAAAGCATTTCCGTGTAAAGACCGACTTCCAGATAGTTTCTTCCGATACGGCTCATATCCTTTGCAATGATAACGCCGATCTTGTCGTCCTTTACCAGTTCAATCATGCGGTTCCAATCTGGGCGGTTGAAGTTAGCACCGGAGTAACCATCGTCCACGAAAAACTGGATGTTTCGGAAACCTTGTTCTTTTGCGTATTTCTTGAGAATCGCCTTTTGATTGACAATGCTGTTGCTCTCTCCTGTGAGTTCATCATCACGACTCAATCTACAGTAGATAGCAGTAATTTTGTCAGACTGCCTATTCATATCTTGTTCCTCCTTAATCGGCGGGCAGTCTGCCAATACAGGATTGCTTGTATATATCATATCACACATTCGTGAATAAATCCACCCTTTCATTAGAATATTTTTTGAGCATTTTTAATTTTCTTTTGCCATGTGGTCGAGTAACTTACTGGAAAGACTTCTTGTACCGTCGTAACTTCCGCTGAAACGGTAAGTAGTCTGACCGGAGTGGATGGTCATGGTGATCTTCGGCAACTCTGCCGCACAGTAATTACGAACGGTAAGATGCCCATCCTTGTTAAACAAGCGGTTCTCGCTCTGCTCACGGGATGTATGCTCCATTTTGAAATAGGGATCGGGATCGGAGAAGTGCGTACAAAGTGCATCATCCTGCGGTGCGGGCAAGGATGCCAGCCACTCGTTCAGTTCTTCGGGTGTCATGTCAATTGCCTTCTTATTTTTGTTCATATAAAAATCCTTTCTTTGCTTTGCTCGTGGTGAAAACGTCCACTCACCAGATAGGAATGGAATCGAAGGGAAAGAATTATCTTTCCTGTTCCTTCTTGTGTTCAATCTTTCTGCCAAGGGTCTGCTCCAAATTATGACGAATGGCATCAAGACGCTGTGTTTCTTCCTTAGCGGTCTGGTACTGGTTGTAAAGCTCGTTTTTCTCTTTGATAAGCTGCTCCACTTCCGTCTGCAACGCCTTGTGGCTCGGTAGCTTCTTCAAGCCTTTGGAATCAAAGTAGCGTTTGGCAGCGTTCAGAATGATGAAGTCGCTGTCATGCTCGTCACGATATTTCTGACGAGCTTTTTCATTCTTGCAGGCTTTCAGTTCGTCGATTACATATCGAGTCTTGTGATAGTTCAGCACATAATTACGGAACTCTTTCTTTTCTGCGATTGCGGCTTCCACAGATTTCATCTCTGTGCGAATATCACTCAGCTTCTCATGGGCGACATCGCAAGCAGCAGCCAATGCTTCGGGAGAATCAAATCCCATTTCCTTGTACAACAGATAGGCTCGGCTTGCGTTTTTGAGATTGTGTTTCTTTGCCCAATGCTCATAACCCTTACCTTTTTCCTTGGCGACATCCATATCCACCATACGGCTTACAGAGTTTTGCTGTTTGATAAAATCTTGCATGGTCGGTGCAGAATGAATGGGAGGCGTTTTCGTTCTGACCTGTTTTGCATTTCTGTCAAAGACGGCGAGCACAGTAGCTTTATCAAAATCGTCGCCCAGCTTTCGTGCCGTGATAGGCTTTGTGCGGTCTGGTGTGAGGTAGGACAATCTCCCTCGGCTTTCCTTGACGGTGATGCCACGGCGGAGAAGTTTTTCTGCAAAGTCCTCAAAGCTGACAGCATCGGAGAGTGCCATGCGGATTTCTTCACGGAGCTTGTCCTTGTCGGTTTCAAACTTTGTCTGTTTGACCGGCAAGCCTTGTTCGACAAGGACAGCGTTTTCTTCATCCAGTGCAAGTTGTCCTTTCTTCTTCGCCCAATACTCACGCTCGGTCACTCTTGTCTTACTTCCATTCAGCAGATCAATCTGATACAGACCTGCATCGTGGCACATCTCCATGACCTCAGAACGGAAGTATTCCATAGCTGCGTTGGTGCATCGGTGCTTCATGCCCGGTTGGGTGTCGCACGGTCTATCCATATACGGCATGAATGGAACTTCCATAATTCGCAGAGAATTGATAACGATGTGTACATGAACATTGCCGCTGCCGTTGTGCCCGTCGGGGTGTGTACAGACGATGGCTTGATGACCGGGAAAGTGTTTCTTGCAGAATTTCTCTCCAAGACTCTGTGCCAGATCTACGGTCAATCCGTGATCGGGAACATCCTTGGGATCAAAGCTGATGATATAGTGATGACTTTTGACATCTTCCCGTTTTTGATTTTTGCCATAGCGGAGGTTGGCTCTCAAACAGGCAATCGCAAAATCTTCGTCACCGCAGTTCAATGTAGAAATGCGGTAATTCTGTCTTGGGATAAGTCTGCCGTTTTCGTCCAGGGTGGGCTTCATGGTGAACTCGTCATGCTCAAAAGTGAGATAGGATTCAGCAGCAGAGTAGTTGGCATTTTTAGAGCTTATATGCTTGAACGTTGCCAACAGCATCACCTACCTTTTTCATCACTTCAAATTTCAGCGTGGCAAGATCAGCGGCAGCATCTTGCAGTTCTTTCGCCATAGCGGGATAGGGACTTCGCCATTCGTTGAGGTGTCGGGCAATCTGATTTAAGTTGTTACCGATCCTGCCGTATTCAGCGGTCAGTTTACCAATGGCTGCGAGCAGATCGTCGCTGACCAGAGTTGCCAAGATGGTCGGTTTGATGGTTGCGCCAGAAATCGCTTCACGGATAAACTCCGATTGATTCATGTCGTAAATCTCCAAGCGACGGAGAAGGTCGGCGTGTTCTTCATCGTCCAGACGGGTTTTTACGATGTGTGTACGTTTCGGTGTGTTGTAAGTTTTGGTCATTCGGTTCCTCCTTCATTTGTGAAAATGGTGATCGGCGGATGCCGTTGCTTCTGCCAAAGCAGAACAGATGCAGGGTTTGGGGAAGGCACTCCCCAACAAGATTCCATGAAGGGCAAAATGAGCGATAGGCGAAATTTGGACCCATGGTAGAATCTTGCTCTACGCTACCCGGCCTTTTCGTTTTCACTGATTTTTCAAGTTCACGCATTTGGCGCTGAATCGTGTTTTGGAAAAATGACAAAACAAAAAGAGCCGATTACACAAAACATCAGAAATCGGCGGGAGCATCGCTCTCGCTTCAAAGTGATGTTCTATGTAATCGGCTCTGAAAAATCAAAGTCGGGTTCTGCTTCGTACAGCTCCTGCCAACAGAACCAAAGGCTTAGTGGAGCAGTTCGGCACTTCCGGTGTACCGATACCGTGTCGGATGAACCGACTAATTATGTCTCAATATGGTCGAACATTTATATTCAGTTGTTATGTATGGGTGGATATATTTTCGACGGCATTATTATACAAGAATGGACTACTTCCTGTCAATGTTGCAAATGTAAATTATATAAGAACAGAAAAATGGAAAATTGGTTTCAATAAGTTGGATAGGAGTTGTTTTGTAATCACCATATCAGCTGAGCAGTTGTTCACTGCTCAGCTGATTGTTATTGAATAATTCCTCTTGCCTTCAAGATTTCAAAGTTTATTGCATCTTCTATGTCGTTCCTTAACATACGCATATTGGGATAGGCACCTTCTTTAATAACCCTTTCAAACAACGATAACACTGAATTGTTTTCGATAAGTGCTTTATCCTCAGCATCTACCTGTGCCATTAACCCTGAATAACATTTTCTCGCAATTTTCAATTTATCATCTACGCTAATCGGATTAAAAATAACAACTTTAGAAAATCTCGAATAGATTGGCGTCCCCAGATATTTTTCCGCTTCTTCTTCAGTCCTGTAATTCGTAGTGCAAATAATAATGCACTTGGAAACATCCACAGAATAGTTTGCATCGACAAACGTACCTTCATCGAACATTTGGTAAAACGCATTGTAGAACGAAGGAGATACCTTATCAAATTCGTCCAGCAGAATAACATTAGAATTGCGTCTAATCAATTCACGAGCCAAGCTATCCTCACCATGGTCGGCACCAAAAATGTACTGATAAGCACTGTTAGTCTGCTGCATCGAAAACTGGATCCTAACCATATCCGTGCCTAAACAGGAACTAATATATTTTGCTGTCTCCGTTTTCCCGATACCAGAATCACCCAAAAACAGAAGCGTAACTGGCCTTTTACGTTCGCTATTTCGCAAAGCATAAATTGAAGCCAAAGATTGCTTCATTACATGGGGTTGTCCTATTACAGCCTCGTTAAACCCTTCAGACATCTTGCGCATGTCCTCTACGCTGATTCCAGGATATAGAGTCCTATGCTCTGTGATTATGTCTTTATCGTAGTTCTTTACAATATCCTCATAAATTTTTATCGGAGGGTTGCAAAGCCATAGATTTTTAACATTGACTTTTAGGTTGCGCAGAACATTGTTAGAAAAGCCAAGAAGCGCCCACTCTCTCACGCCGCCATAATCGTCCGTGTGAACCAGAAGATTCTCTACTTCCATAGGAGGATCTTTTTGCCCGCCTACACCTTCGATCTTTAGGTCAGTTTTATTGATATGATTGACAACGTCCACTAAGAAGTGCACATCTTCCAGTTTTTCGGTTGCTTCTTCAAAATCTTTGTCCGCTCCCCAATATATCTCTATTCTATCCATTAGCCCTCCAAGACCCCAGCTAACACAACATCGTATACATCAATTTCGGTAGCTACAGAACCGCCTTCAGATGCAGAAGCATAGTCTACACGTTTAGATGCTTTTGTGGTTCCAAACTCAAACTCCTTTTGTACTTGCAAATCAGACTTCTCAATTTGTCCCACATGAATCGCATAGTATGTAAGTCGCATCTTAGGCAAATCAGACATTGTATAGCTGTTTCTGAAAGCGCTACGATTAAATCTCAAAATGACATCCTTACCATCAACGGTAGCCACAAATTCATAATAGCCACGCCCTTTTTCAATGGCTTCCTCTATTTTGGTTATGTCAATTTTCATCGCATCGCCATCACTGGTTTTGAACGGTAGCTCACCATCGATCATACTTAGAAAAGGAGCTATCAGCATAATATATGAAAAAGAATTTACTTCCGGTCTGACAATCACTTTAGGGAATACTTTAATTCCGCCACAACGCTTATTCTTTGGTCTGCGCTGGTCTGCATCGAGTAGGGCAATAAAATCTGCAAGCAGAGTGTTTTCAAGAATGTTTTTAGCGATCCTATCAGACTTTCTTGAAAGATTTGTATTTACACTCGCTTCTGCATTGATTGTCGCACCACTTAGAAAAGTGAATATCTTGGATAAAGCATTCTTTTCGGTTCCTACGCCGCCCTCTATGCCCGCAGTTCCCTCAATTCCAGAGTTGACTTCAGTGATAAACTCTGTCGTCTTCTTGAGTTCGCCACCTGCAATGATCTGCATGAAATCTGCAACAAACGCTTCGTCAAAATATACTATTTTCAAAAAGTTTGTATTGTCCATAATTCTTTCTCCTTGCGATTTTCTTAACTGCTGCAAATATCATGTGTACTTTCACTTGAATGGAGAGCAAACTTCAAATCAAAGCTCAATTCTGCTAACACCCATTCTTTTTTCGATCATCTGAATATAATCCTCGTTCATATCACAGACAATGCTTTTCATTCCATGCTTCTTGGCGCAAGCAGCAGTTGTTCCTGAGCCTGCCATGGGATCAAATACAATATCTCCTTTTTGGTTGGCCATCAAAAGAAGTTTGTCAAATACAATTTCGGGCTTTTGAGAAGGATGGCCGGTTCTTTCCTTTTTGCCAACAAACCCAATAATTAGAGGAGCTTCGATTACGCTCGGCGGCCCAGGTACGAAACGCATTTTTCCAGATTCAAATTTTTCTTTCTGCTCATCGCTCAAGAAATGTTCAGGATGTAATTTATGTCCCTTACGCATGAACTGCAAGCAAGCATTTTGACTCGATCTCCATCCTCTGATAACTGATGGGCAATTTTTGTAATACCATGTCAACCATGCAGCCATATAAAATCCGCTTGGTGCATATCTAACATACGGACCAATAATTTCAGGGAAACCCCATAAATACATCAAATCGCTTATTTCACCAGTTTGGTTTAGTAATCTTGTGATAAAGTCATCATATTCGCTTGTAGGCAACTCGCCACCAAACCCTTTGTTGTACCAAGGGTCAAGCATAGCACAGTTAACGTAGATATTTGCTTCTTTTAATATTGCAATAGATTCAAACACATCCATTGGAGGGAGAATGGCAACCCCATCAACCTCAAGTGCGTGTTTGATTTTTTCTGATATTGTCATGAATGATCTCCTTTTATTTTGTAATGACAAACCCTCTGCTAATCAGCCACTGAACGTCATCAAAAGCATCTTGGACATTAGACCAAAGTTCACCTAATCCTGGGAAAACTTCCTGCGCTATTCTGATTGCCTCGTTTTGCGGTAAGCCCCAAGAGGTTTCAAACCCTGCAACCAATAAACATCCGGATTCATTCCCTATTGAAATAGGCGCTCCATAATTTGCAATAACATCCAACAAGCAATATTTGCGAACAATTTCTATACGACTGGGACTAATTGCATACTTGTGTTCACCATAGGCTACAATATTCCCCTCGCTTACGGAAAGTGAGAATGCTCGACTGATTTCTTCATCAGTGTATCCTTCATCTCTTAAAAGCTGATAAATCTCATTCTCTTTTCCAGATGTTCTGATCACAGCGTGTTCAATCTCAAGCGGTGTGAGGAACAAAATCCCTTGTAATGCCCTGCGCAACTTGAGTGGTGCTGTACGAATTTGAATAAAATCCTTTGTTGTCGGTTTCGCCAACATTTTACGCAAATCCCCATTCAGCGAGGAAAAATAGCCAGCACCATCCAGATACTCTACAAATACAGCGTCCGGATATTTTTGCAACGTTACTTCTCTGGTGCTGTCGGTTTGATCTACAACTTTGTGCGATACACTTCCGGAATCGCCAGCATAAAATTGGCTCTGTATAAAGACTTTTGCGCCCAATCTTCTTGACTGGAAAGGAACAATAAAATCATACTTTCTCTTCTTAATTTTATTGTCTACAGGCAAATCACCCAAGATTTCACCGACCTCAACATCTTGTGTATTAAAGTCTGTTCCTGCATTCAAGCCCCAGTCAGTCATATACTTTCTCAATATAGTTTCTGGAATATGCCCTTGTGTAGCAGTGATAGATCCTCTGGACTGAAAGATTACTATCGAGCTTATAAGAGCATCTGCATTGCCCAATTCCTTTTGTGATACATAGGCATTTCCGAGGCTCCAGAGCTGCTTTGCGTAATCTTCATCCGATACAATCAAATGGAAATAGCTTTCAACAAATACTATTCTATAATCATCTTTACCAGCAAGTTGTACTATAATTTTAGTAACATCTGTCATGGAAAAAGCTCGAGGAATAGCTTTGTCTCGCCATCTTCCTCCACTTATTTTTTGAGGATAAGTACTTATTCCAATTTGATTTTTAAGCATAAGAGGGAACTGGCACTTTAGGTTGTTATCGGTTTTTCCAGTAGCCAGTAAAAGAACGTTACATATACTATCAAGAATGTCCTTGGCCGTATCATCATTTTCACCTGATAGATAACTCAGTACGTTTACCGCTAAGGCAGACGATGAGCAATGTGATACATCTGCAAAATTTTCGGTAATATCGGCCATATAGTCAAAGCCCTTTTTTAATTGCTCAAGATTAACTCTGAATTGCGGAGTATCTCTTATTTCTCCAAGTGAAGGAGTTACCCACATATCAAACTCAGACATTTTTTCATCTAATGTTGCGTTATAGTCGTTAATTTTCATGCTGCTCCTCCTTGTTGACGAACTCTAAAATATCGTCCACTCCGCATTGTAGTGCTTTGCAGATTTTTTCTATACTTTCTATTGAGACATACTCATCACGTTTAAGACGAGTAATGATATTTGCACTAAATCCCGCCTTCTCCATCAGCTCGGCATTAGTCATACCCTTGTCAATCAGCAAGTGAAATAGCTTTTTGTATGTTACAGCCATAGCGAAACCCTCCTTAACATTATCAATTATTATATCACGAGATCGTGAATAATTCAATTGGTTGGAGTAAAATTATACGATAATAAAAATTCTGCCCAAGCTGGGCGGAATTTCCGTAACATATATTTAAGAGCTATACATGGTATCTATTTACCAATGCCAAAAACATGTCTTTATAGAATTTTCCAAGTATGGCAATTTGCTGATTAGTAAGTACACCAATCAGATACGTTTTTAAGAAGCTGCACATTGCGTGAGTAAGTAGTTTTTCGATTGTAGAAGTATCTGCATTGTCTTGATAATCTTTAGAATACATTTTACAGATTGAACGTCTACCAAAGTAATTAAAGATTACTCCCATAGTGTCTTTAAGCACCTTAAATTCAGTTGGAAAGTTCGCATGGCCAATCAATTCGTTTGCAAGCAACAATGGTGCATCAACATAATCCTGAATACTCATATATCCCGACTCAGTGTCAATAAAATCACTCATTGAAAACGAAATGTTTTGCTTGATACTCTTTACACCCAAAACTTTCAAGAAACCAATTTGAGCAGCATGATATTCCGTATATCCATGATTAGCAATATACTTTTCGGGATCTTTGTTTACGTAAGTTTCATCGTCGAGTATATGGGTAAATTCATGAAAAATCGTCTGCTTTCCGACTTCACCTAAAGTGTGAATATTAGACCACACAGTTAAAGTGTGTTTTCCAGTCTTGTAATCATAATGAGCCGATCCCAGTGAGTCATAGCCTTGTTCATCAGAAACCGACAGAGAAATATCCTTATACGCAATTTCATAAATTGGAAAAGAAGTTAGTCCTAACAGTTGCATAAATTCGGTTTCGCACTCTTTGATATATGAAGTTACCTTATCCATGTAAATTACCTCTCCGTGGTGACCTTAAGTTCCTATTTGTTTAATTATATCATACTTTTTGATGTTTGTGTTTACCCATTATAGCATAGAAGTATTTCATAGTTAAGAACATCTGTCCAACATGGACAGATGTTACAGAAGCAACTTCGTCACAGGTTGTATAGAAGATGAAAGGGGCTTGTGCTCAATCAGGCACAAGCCCCAACATTGGATATTCAATTATTCTTCCATGACTTCTAACATCATTCTTGCACCCAGCTTAAAACTGTTTTGGAAGATCAAACAATCCGTGATGGTCTGATACTCCCGCACGCAATCGGTATATTTTTCAAACAACTCCTTTTGCTCGTCTGTCATGGTTGCTTTGAGCTTTTCTTCATTTCGGCAAATCAGTTCCAACAGCTTCTTGTACTCCTTAGAGGAAGTGTCGTACTCTGTAGGCTCAATATTGCCGTACCAAAATTCTTCAAGGATTCTCATATCGCCTTCTCCTCATAGATCATCTCACGAAGGATAATTTCCTCTGCTCGGTTGCGGATGCTGTTCATAGCTCCGACCCATGCCATCTGGTCAGTCTTTTTCATACCCTCTGTTACGTCCTCAGCGGCTTTCATTTGCTTAATGATAAGTTCAAGGCGATTCTGTGCCTGCTCATTCAAATCCTCCAGATACGTCCACAGTTCACCGCTAAGGCACAGATCATTGAAGCGGACAGGGTTATGCTCCTTGATATAATCTCTGTGCATACGTCCCCACCGACCGATAGGTCTGTTTTCCTCCGGTAAGCGAATATCGGGAATATAGTAATCACCACAACGAATATAGTTCAGTTCCTGCATCTTATATACCTCCAATAATAGCTTCAAACATTCTGCTAAAGGTAGAAAAAGGCGATACCTGGTTGTGGAAACCAAGTATCGTCAATTTTTCTTGTCGCACTCCTGTACGGCAGCTCCCCTATGCCAGTAATGTTCTCATGCTGTCTTATTGGAAGCTACCGCACCTGCTCGCTTTTATTTTATTCACATGGAAAGGCTATATCAAATCCACAATTTAAAGACATTGTTATTCCATAATAAAGTCATACAAAAAGCAATAACCAAATTTTCCAACAAAAGTTTCTTTGGCTGGGGCAGCGGTTTCCCATTGCCCCACTTGCAAATCATTTTACATAGTACACGTTTTTACTGCGTTCGTGGTAATCGCAGTCGATATCAAGTTTTTTGACCCTGTATATATACACATACGGTGAGGGGTCATATTGCAGCTCAACTATGCCGACAAACTGCTTAGGGATGAAAAGAAATCTGCGGTTTTTGGTTTGCGAGAGGCTGTATTTAATGCTCCTCAGCTCGTGCCCGCAGGTCACGATATATGTGTAATGCGAAAAATCTAAATTCAGATCGCTCGCATCCACGCCGTATTCGGTCAGCTTCTCAATATCGAAAAAGCCGCTGTATTTTTCATCTCTCAGCGAGAACCACGCAGGCTCGGAATCTGGAATATCATCAACGGCGATCCGCTCCACAGGCTCAAACGGCAGGTCGAATTTCGCATTATACACAGCCGCCGAGAGAACGACCAACAGCGCGACGGACAGAACCGCAAGGGTGACTTTGATTGATTTTTTCATGGTAATGCCTCCTTAAGAATTGTGATTTTTGATGCGTCGGGCGTCGGTTTTTGCGATTTCCATTTTTGATATTACTTATTTGTAAGTGCCGAAACGATTATAACACATAAAGTATCGTTTGCACAAGTATTAAATCATGCGTGAACGGCGGAATGCGTTTGGGTCGGTCGGCATGGCTGCGCTGCCGACCTGCGGACAAATTCGGCGGAGTGCGATATTTACTCTTGACTTTGGCGGGGAAAGGTGATAGAATATGCGTGAGAAAAAATCTTTAAGCAAGGTGCTGTGACGCCGGCAAGATTGTGATAGATGACCGGATATCGGTCTGTTTTCTTGCGTTCACGGCCTGCTTTTTAAAGCGGGTCTTTTTTTGTGGGCGCGGTCTATGCAATTCCGGCGCATAATTAAGGAGCAGATCATGATATTTAAGAACGCTGCGGTCTATAATAACGGCAAATTCAGGCAGATGGATTTGACTTTGAACGTCGGCAATGCCGGCGTTGGTTCAAATTTCAACAATGCTTATGTTTTTCCGGCTTTCTGTGATGTGCATGTGCATTTCAGAGAGCCGGGATTTTTTTATAAAGAGACGATCAAAAGCGGCTCGCTTGCGGCGGCGCACGGGGGATATACCGATGTCTGCACCATGCCGAATCTGAATCCCGTGCCCGACAACATAGATAATATAAAGAAGCAGATAGATATAATCGAGCGGGATTCGGTGATACGCATTCACCCGTATGCGGCGATAACCGTCGGCGAGCGGGGCGAGGAGCTGACCGATATGGCGAGCCTTGCGCCGTATTGCATAGCCTTCTCGGATGACGGCAGGGGAGTGCAGAGCGAAGAGCTTATGCACCGCGCGATGACCGAGGCAAAGCGTCTGGGCAGGGTTATCGCCGCCCACTGCGAGGATAATTCGCTGCTGCGGGGCGGATACATTCACGACGGCGAGTATGCGCGCCTTCACGGCCACAGGGGCATATGCTCCGAGAGCGAGTGGCGGCCGATAGAGCGCGATCTGCGGCTCGCGAAGGAAACAGGCTGCAAGTATCATGTGTGCCATGTTTCATGCAAGGAGAGCGTGGAGCTTATTCGCCGAGCCAAGGCGGACGGAGTTGACGTGACGTGCGAGACAGCGCCGCATTACCTCGTTTTCAGCGATAACGATCTTGAGGAGAGCGGCAGATTCAAGATGAATCCGCCGATAAGGAGCGAGGAGGACAGACTTGCGCTGATACAGGGGCTGCGGGACGGCACGATAGATATGATAGCGACCGACCATGCGCCGCACAGCGAGGAGGAGAAGTCAAGAGGGCTTGAGAGGAGCCTGATGGGCGTCGTGGGGCTTGAAACGGCGTTCCCCGTGCTCTATACAAGGCTCGTGAAGCCCGGATTGATAACGCTTGAGCGGCTGACGGAGCTTATGGCGATAAACCCGAGGCGGCGGTTCGGCCTGCCGCCGACAGAGGATATCTGCGTTTACGATTTAGACAAGGAATTCACGATAGACCCGAATGATTTCATGAGCATGGGCAGGAGCACTCCCTTCGAGGGAATGAAAGTATTCGGCAAAAATCTTATTACGGTATGCGGAGGTAAAGCAGTATGGAATTCACAAGAAAATTAGTGCTTGAGGACGGCGCCGAGTATTACGGTACGGGGTTCGGCTACGGCGGGGACGCGGTGTGCGAGATAGTGTTCAACACCTCGATGGTGGGCTATCAGGAGATTATCTCCGACCCGTCATACACCTATCAGGCGGTGGTCATGACCTACCCGCTCATCGGCAATTACGGCATCGCCGACGAGGATTACGAGACCAAGATACCGACCATCGGCGGCCTTATAGTCAGGGAATACAACGACCTGCCGTCAAACTTCCGCTACACCAAGACCCTTTCAGAGGTCATGGAGGAATACAAGATCCCCGGCCTTGCGGGCGTTGATACCCGCAAGCTTACACGCAGTATCCGCGATATCGGCTCACGCTGCGGAGTGATAACGGACGCCGACACTCCGACGGATAAAGCAATCGAAATGATAAAGAATTCGCCCGTGCCGCACGACGCCGTGGCAAAGGTGAGCTGCAAAAAGCGCTGGTATTCGAGGACGGCGAACGCAAAATATAACGTGGTGGCGATAGACTGCGGGATCAAGCTCAATATTATCCGCTCGCTGAATGCGAGGGGCTGCAATGTGACCGTGATGCCGTATAACACCTCCGCCGCCGAGGTCGAGAAGATGAAGCCTGACGGCATATTCCTCTCAAACGGCCCGGGCGACCCCGAGGACGTCATACCCGTTATCGACCTTGTGAAAAAGCTCAGGGGCAAATACCCGATATTCGGCATCTGCCTCGGTCATCAGATGATAAGCCTCGCCTGCGGGGCGGAGACCTACAAGCTGAAATTCGGTCACAGGGGCGGCAATCACCCGGTCAAAAACCTTGAAACGGGCAAGATAGAGATAACCTCGCAAAATCACAGCTATGCGGTGAATGAAAAGAGCCTTGAGAATACGGGGCTTAAAGTGACTCATGTCAATATCCTCGATAACACGGTCGAGGGGATAAGGGATGAGCGGTCAAAGATGTTCAGCGTGCAGTATCACCCCGAGAGCGCGCCGGGGCCGCAGGACAGCGCATATTTGTTTGATAAATTCATAGCGCTCATGGGAGGTAACGAAGATGCCTAAGAGAACGGATATCAAAAAAATACTCGTCATCGGCTCGGGTCCGATAGTGATAGGTCAGGCGGCGGAGTTCGACTATGCGGGCACTCAGGCTTGCCTTGCCCTCAAGGAAGAGGGCTACGAGGTGGTGCTCTGTAACTCCAACCCCGCGACGATAATGACCGACACCTCCGTTGCGGACAAGGTCTATATGGAGCCGCTGAATCTCGAATATCTTGCAAAGATCATCCGCTACGAGCGCCCAGACGCGATAGTGCCGGGCATAGGAGGTCAGACCGGTCTCAACCTTGCAATGCAGCTTGAGAAAAAAGGCGTGCTGCGTGAATGCGGCGCGGAGCTGCTCGGCACGAGCAGCAGGAGCATCGAGCGTGCGGAGGACAGAGAGCTCTTTAAGGAGCTTTGCGAGGAGATAGGCGAGCCTGTCCTGCAGTCGGTCATTGCCGAGAGCGTTGAGGAGGGGCTTAAAGCCGCGGAGGATATAGGCTACCCGGTAGTCTTGCGACCCGCCTTCACACTCGGCGGCACGGGCGGCGGCTTTGCCGACGGCAGAGAGGAATGCGCCGAGATATTGCGCGGTGCGCTTGAGCTTTCACCCGTTCATCAGGTGCTGGTCGAGAAGAGCATAAAGGGCTACAAAGAGATAGAATACGAGGTCATGCGTGACGCGAACGACACCGCAATCACCATATGCAATATGGAGAACGTCGACCCCGTCGGCATCCACACGGGCGATTCGATAGTCGTCTGCCCCTCGCAGACCTTAACCAATAAAGAATATCATATGCTGCGTGACAGCGCACTCAAGATAATACGGGCACTCAAGATCGAGGGCGGCTGCAATGTGCAGTTTGCTCTTGACCCGCTTTCGTTCAAATATTATCTGATCGAGGTCAACCCCAGGGTCTCCCGTTCCTCCGCCCTTGCCAGCAAGGCGAGCGGCTACCCGATAGCGAGGGTGTCGGCCAAGATATCGGTCGGCATGCACCTTGACGAGATAATGATAGCCAACACCCCTGCCTCATTCGAGCCGGCGCTTGACTATGTCGTTACAAAGATGCCGCGCTTCCCGTTCGACAAATTCTCATCTGCCAATAACAAGCTCTCCACTCAGATGAAAGCCACGGGCGAGGTGATGAGCGTCGGCAGGACACTGGAGGAGAGCCTGCTCAAGGCCGCCCGCTCGCTCGAGATAGGCGTCAATCACCTCTATATGAAGAAATTTGACGGCTTCACCGAGGATGAGATGCTCGCCTACATTAAGGACGGCACGGACGACCGCATCTATGCGATAGCGGAGCTGCTGCGCCGAGGCACGGATGTGGGCATGATATGCAACGCAACAAAGATAGATATGCTCTTCCTTGAGAAGATAAGCAATATTGTCAGGGCGGAGGATAAGCTGAAGGAGCATATCGGCGATATCGACACGCTCTATGCGGCGAAGCGCCTCGGCTTCTCCGACGAATATATCGGCAGGCTCTGGGATATGACAGGCGAGGAGATATTCAGGATCCGAGAGAAACACAATATGTTCCCCGTCTATAAGATGATAGACACCTGCGCCTCGGAATTCGAGAGCTATATCCCGTATTTTTACTCGACCTATGAGCAGGAGAATGAGTCCGAAGTGTCGGATAAAGAGAAGATAATCGTCTTAGGCTCGGGCCCCATCAGGATAGGGCAGGGCGTTGAATTCGATTATTCCACCGTCCACGCCGTCTCAACGATTAAGCAGTCGGGCTATGAGGCAATAATAATCAATAATAACCCCGAGACCGTCTCGACGGATTACACCTGCTCCGACAAGCTGTATTTCGAGCCGCTTTGCACCGAGGACGTGATGAATATAATCCACCTTGAGAAGCCGATAGGCGTCATAGCGTCGCTCGGCGGTCAGACGGCTATCAATCTGGCGGAGAGCCTCAGAGACAGGGGAGTGAAGATAATCGGCACCGATTGTGACGCAATTGACCGAGCCGAGAACCGCGACCTGTTTGAGAAGGTGCTCCGTGAGCTCGATATCCCGCAGCCCAAGGGCAGGGCGGTGACAAAGATAGAGGACGGCGTTGCCGCCGCAGCCGAGATAGGCTACCCCGTGCTCGTGCGCCCGTCCTTCGTCCTCGGCGGCAGGGCGATGCAGATAGTTGCCGATGAGCCCCAGCTGCGCCGCTATCTGCGTACCGCCGTTGAGATCGACGAGGATAAGCCCGTGCTGGTCGATAAATATATCTCGGGCAAGGAGCTGGAGGTGGACGCCATCTGCGACGGCAAGGAGGTCTTCATCCCCGGCATCATGGAGCATGTCGAGCACACGGGTATCCACTCGGGCGACTCGATCAGCGTCTATCCGACCTTCAGCGTCAGCCAGAAGGCCAAGGATAAGATCATCGACTATACGGTCAAACTGGGTCTCGAAATCGGCATCGTCGGCCTCTACAACATCCAGTTCATCGTGGACAAGGATGAGAATGTCTATGTGCTCGAGGTCAACCCGCGCAGCTCGCGCACCGTGCCTTTCCTCAGCAAGATCACCAGCGTGCCGATGTCGCATATCGCCACGATGTGCGTGCTGGGCCATTCGCTGAGCGAGCAGGGCTATCCGATCGACTGTGTCAAGGAAGAAGAGAAGCGGGTGTTCGTCAAGGCGCCGGTGTTCTCCTTCGCCAAGCTGCGCAGCGTAGATACGACGCTCGGTCCGGAGATGAAGTCGACCGGCGAGGCGCTGGGCGGCGATGTGACGCTGCACAAGGCGCTGCACAAGGCGCTGATCGCCAGCGGCATCAAGGTCCCGCTGCAGGGCAATGTGCTCATCACGGTGGCAGACCGGGACAAGGAAGAGGCGCTCAAGATCGCCAGACGTTTCTTCGACATCGGTTATGGCATCTATGCGACCAACGGCACCGCGAAATATCTGCGCGCCCACGGCATCTTCGTGCATGACGCCATCAAGATCAGCGAGAATCCGGACAAGAACATCCTGAATTTGATCCGCATGGGCCGCATCAATTACATCATCAATACGATGGAGCCGCATAAGAGCGCTTCTTCGACGGATGGTTTCCTGATCCGTCGTGTCGCCGCGGAAAACAGCATCAGCTGCTTCACTTCCCTGGATACGGCATACGCGATCCTCGGCGTCGTCGAATCGATGAGCTTTACCGCCATCAGCATGAATGAGCTGGAGCACTGAGATGGAGAGCGTAAAGGCAGTCGTGATCGAAAACATCCAGATCGCGAAGGATACATATAAAATGAGCCTGCGCAGCGAGATCGCGGCGCAGATGCAGC
>ENA-OOWZ01000544-OOWZ01000544.1-human-gut-metagenome-genome-assembly--contig:-NODE-544-length-20423-cov-7.129517_pt1 | contig 20423 bp, 20 predicted proteins | sample MGYA00241580_ERZ501329 | MGnify/ENA primary metagenome ERZ501329 (study PRJEB25962, sample SAMEA2042923) | human gut metagenome | biome: human gut; feature: human-associated habitat; material: faeces... | reverse complement strand
GCGCCGGTGACCAGCACCCCCACGGCGGGGCCGTGGGATTCGCCGAAAATGGTGTAATCCAGCATTTATACTTCCTCCGTTTGTCCCCCCAGGCGGCGGTAATCCGCCCAGAAGCCGGGGTAGGATTTATCGGTGCACCCGGCGTCGCGCAGCAGCACCGGGCCGGTGCAGAAAGGCGCGGCGCAGGCGCACAGCATGGCAATGCGATGGTCGCCGCAGCTGTGGGCCTCGCCGCCGGTGAGACGGTCCGTGCCCCATACGGTGAGGCCCTCCGGCTCCTGCCGGACGCGGCCCCCCAGGGCCGTCAGCGCCGCCGATACCGAGGCCAGGCGGTCACTCTCCTTGTCCCGCAGCCGGGCGGCCCCGGTGAAGCGGGTTTCCGTTCCCGGCCGCAGCGCCGCCGCCAACGCCAGCGGCGGCAGCAGATCCGGGATATCCGTCAGGTCCACGACATCCGGCAGACACCGGCACAGCGCCCCGGCGGCCCGGTCTCCCTGCAGGGAGTCCCGGCGCAGCCCCGTGACCTCCACGGGACAGCCCAGGGCGGCGATTGCCAGCCAGAAGGCGGCGGCGGACCAGTCTGGCTCCGGCTCTATGGGAACCGGACGGAACCTTTGCCCGCCGGGGACGAAAAAGCCGCCGGGGCTTTCCTCAATGACAATGCCGCACCGCTCCAGCACCGCCAGGGTCAGGTCCACATACGGCCGGGAGGCCAGGGGGCCGGTCAGAACCAGCTCCGAGTCCGCCGTCAGGCCCGGCAGGGCCATCAGCAGGCCGGAAACCAGCTGGGAGGTCCGGCTTCCGTCCACCGGGATGCGGCCCGGGGAAAGGGGGCGGGTGACCCGCAGACCGTTTTCCGTGGGCGCAAGGCCCCAGTCCCCGGGCAGGGGACGGGCCAGCAGCCGCCGGGTGCCGGTGAACCGGGTCCCTACCTGGCCTCGGGCCATGGCCAGGGGCAGAAGAAACCGCAGGGTGCTGCCGCTGGCCCCGCAGTCGATGACCGGCTCCGGCCGGTGATACAGGGCCCACAGGCCCCGGACCGTGGCCAGAACGTCGTCGGCGGGGTCCGGGGGGCAGGGGAACTGCCCCGCCTGGGCCAGGCAGATCAGCTGCCGGTGCAGCAGGCTTTTGGAGGGCGGCGGCGTCACCGCGCCCCGCAAAGGGGCGGGATACAGGCGCAGGTCCATCACTCCACCTCCAGCAGGGACGCCAGGGGTACCGTCAGCAGGCGGCCCGCCCCGGCCCGCTGAGCCACGGCGATGGTAACCTGATCTCCGGCCCGCTTCTTGTCCCGGGCCAGATAGTCCGCCGCCCCATCCCAGGGCAGCCGGACGGGAAGCTCCCACCGCTCCAGCAGGGGGGTGAGCCTGTCCAGCAGCTCCTGCCCGCCCAGCCCATGGGACACCTGCCAGCGGAGCATCTGCATCATCCCGGCGGCCACGGCCTCACCGTGGGTGTAGCTATCGTACCCTCCGGCGGCCTCGTAGGCATGGCCGAAGGTATGGCCGAAGTTCAGCAGGCGGCGGTCTCCGCCGTCCCGCTCGTCCCGGGCCACCACCGCCGCCTTATACCGGCAGCAGCGCTCCACCAGCCAGGGAAGATCCGGCTTTGCCGCCGTTTCCAGATGGCGGAGGATCTCCTCGTCCCCGATAACGCCGCACTTGATGACCTCCGCCATGCCGGAGGACAGCTGCCGCCGGGGCAGCGTACCCAGGCAATCGGTGTCCGCCAGCACCAGGGAGGGCTGGTAAAAGCAGCCGATGAGATTTTTTCCCTCCGGCAGGTCCAGACCGGTTTTGCCGCCCACGCTGCTGTCCACCTGGGCCAGCAGGGTGGTGGGCATCTGGACCAGGGGGACGCCCCGCAGGATGGTCCCGGCCAGAAAGCCCGCCAGGTCTCCGGCAACGCCGCCGCCCAGGGCCACGATGCCGTCCGCCCGGGTGAAGCCGTCAGCCAGCATCCGGCGGCACAGGGACTCATACACCGCCAGGCACTTGCTGCCCTCCCCGGCGGGGAAAGCATACACCGGTAGCCCCAGGCTCCCGGCATAAAGGGACGCCGCAGTCTCGTCGGCCACCACGGCCCAGCGCTTTACCGGCAGGGCGCTCAGCCGCTCCGCCGCCCGACCCAGCAGACCCGGGCCGATGAGAATGGGATAGGACCGCTGTCCCAGGGATACGTTGATCTGACGCATAGACGGGCTTCCTCCAGCTTTAGTTATCCTCCACCAGCCGCCGCCTGCCCAGGGCGGCCCTGCGGTAATACAGCAGCGTGGCGGCGCTGCACACCAGCCATCCGGCGGGATAGCCCATGGCCAGGGGCAGCAGGGTATTGGTGATGAAATGGGACACGATATACAGATAGATCTGGCGGAACACCACAAAGGAGCCCAGCATGATCACCATGGGCACCTGGCTGTTGCCTGCGCCCCGGAGCGCGCCGGAGTAGATCTGGTTGATGCAGCACAGCAGATAGAAGGGGGAGATATACCGCAGCAGCAGGGTGCCGTAGGCCACCACCTCGGCCTTGCGGTTGAAGAAGGCCGTCAGCTGGGGAGCGAACACCAGCACCGGGACCATCAGCACCGCCGTCACCGCCAGGGAGATCCCCAGCGCCCGGCGGACGCCCTGCTGGGCACGGGGGGTGTCGCCTGCGCCCAGGTTCTGCCCCACAAAGGTGGTGGCGGACAGGGCCAGGGACTGCATGGGCAGGAACATCAGCTGATCGATCTTGGTATACGCCGTCCAGCCGGACATGCAGTCCGCGCCGAAATGGTTGATATAGGACTGGACGAACACGTTGGAAAAGGCGGTAACGGCCATTTGCAGAGCCGCCGGGATGCCCACCCGGACGATTTTTTTCAGCATGTCCCAGTGGACTCGCAGCCGCCGCAGCTCCACCCGGACGCAGCTGTCCGTCCGCATCAGCACCGCCAGCACCAGCACCGCCGACACCGCCTGGGCGATGATGGTGGCCCAGGCCACACCGGCCACGCCCATGTGGAACCGGATCACAAACAGCAGGTCCAGCCCGGTATTCAGCACCGCCGACACCACCAGAAAATAGAAGGGCCGCCGGGAGTCGCCCACGGCCCGGAGAATGCCGGAGCCCATGTTATAGATCAGCAGGCCCGTGATGCCGGAGAAATAGATGGACAGATACGCTGTAGATTCCGGCAGCACCTCCGCCGGGGTGTTCATCAGGTCCAGCATGGCCGGGATCAGGGCCAGGCCCAGGGCCGTGAACACCGCGCACAGCACCAGGGTCAGCACCATGGCCGTGTGGACGGTATCCCGGACCTTTTCGGGCCGGTGGGCCCCGTAGTATTGGCTGATGACCACCCCCGCGCCGCTGGACAGGCCCATAAAGAAGCCGATGAGCATATTGATGATGGGCCCCACGGTGCCCACGGCGGAAAAGGCCTCGTTGGACACAAAGTTGCCCACCACCCAGGTGTCCACCATGTTGTAAAGCTGCTGGAACACGTTTCCGGCCAGCAGCGGCAGGGCGAACTGGATCAGGTGGCGGGTGATGCTGCCCTGGGTCATGTCCACGTCCCGCCGGGCAGGGGCGTGATGATGGCTGAATGTCATAAGTGCGGTTCCTCGGTTCTCTCTTTTTATAATAGGATAACACCATTTCCCGGGGAAATCAACCACCCGGCCCTCTGGGGAAAACCCACAATTGACGGGGGAACGCAGATAGGGTATACTGGAGAAAAAGCGAGGGAGGAACTGCTATGGAATACGTTGCCATGATCGGCCTGCTGTTTGCGCCGATTGTCTGTCTGCTGTGCGCGGCCTGGTTCTATGTGCGGTGGCAGAACGAGCATGAGGACCAGGCCCTGGCCCAACGGGACCGGAGGACCTGCTTCATCTTTCTGATCGCCGCTGCCGCGTCCCTGGTGGTCTTCGGCGTGCTGAAGCTGCTGTTTCCCATCTCGGCATAAAACTTCATGCACTGTGCGGCGCACCGCGAAAACAGGCAAACTCTTCTGTGCATGAAGTTTTGTGCATCATTCCCGGTTGCCCCGAAGGGGCGAGGGAATGGCACATTCTATTTTTTGCTATGCTTTTGCATAGCAAAATAAGCCATAAGAATAAACCCTCTCCGGTGGGAGAGGGCTTATTTTTTATGGTCACTTCCAGAGGGAGCAGACCAGGTCCGTGTAGGCGGAGGGGTTCTCGATGGGCAGGCCGGCGATGAGGCAGGCCTGGTTATAGAGAATCTCCGCGTACTTTTTGGCCTTGTCCGGGTCGATGATCCGGGCGGTCTCGAAGGCGGCGAAGGCGGGATGATCCACGTTGATCTCCAGAATGCGCTTGGCCTTCATGCCCAGCTCCGGCTGCACGGCGGTGAAATACTTCTCCATCTCGAAGGTGATGCCCTGGCCGCTGGACAGGCACACCGGATGGGTCTTGAGCTTGGTGGAGGCCTTCACCTGGTCCACCTTATCCCCCAGTGCCTCCTTCAGGAAGGCGAAGCCCTCCTGATAGCTGTCGGTTTCGTCGGGCTTCTGCTCATCGCCCAGCTCCAGATCCCCGTCAATGGCGGAGCGGAAGGGCTTATCCTGGTACTTTTGCAGCATGTCCGGCAGAAACTCGTCGGCCTTGTCGGTGAAGTACAGGATCTCCATGTTGTGGTCCTTCAGCAGCTCCGTCTGGGGCATATGGTCGATGGCGTCCACGGTGTCGCCGGAGGCGAAATAGATGAACTTCTGGTCCGGCTGCATCCGGGACACATACTCCGCCAGGGTCACGGGCTTCTTCTCGGTGGAGGAGTAAAACAGCAGCAGGTCCTGCAGCTGCTCCTTCTTGGCCCCGTAGTTGTCCAGGGCGCACAGCTTCAGCTGGCGGCCGAAGCTGCGGTAGAACTTCTCATAGCTCTCCCGGTCGTCCTTCAGCATCCGCTCCAGCTCGGCCTTGATCTTCTTTTCCAGGTTGGCGGAGATAATCTTCAGCTGCCGGTCATGCTGCAGCAGTTCCCGGGAGATGTTCAGGCTCAGGTCCGGGGACTCCACCACGCCGCGGACGAAGTTGAAATAGTCCGGCAGCAGGTCGGCGCAGCTGTCCATGATCATCACGCCGGAGGCGTACAGCTGCAGGCCGGGCTTATAGTCCTCGGTGTAATACTGGCTGGGGGCCTGGGAGGGGATATACAGCAGGGCCTTGTAGGTGACGGCGCCCTCGGCGGACACGGTGATGACGCTGAGAGGGGCGGCGGGATCGCCGAAGCGCTCCTGATAGAACTTGTCATACTCCTCCCGGGTGACGTCGGCCTTCTTCCGCTGCCACAGGGGCACCATGCTGTTGAGGGTCTCCCACTCAAAGACCTCCTCATACTCGGGCTTATCCTCGGGACTGCCCTCCTTCACCTGGGGGTGGGGCATGAGCATCTTGATGGGGAAGCGGATATAATCGGAATACTTCTTCACCAGCTTATACAGGGGATACTCCCGGAGATACTGGCTGTATTCATCCTTCTCCTCGCCGTCGGGCTTGATGTGCATGATGATGTCGGTGCCCACGGCGTCACGGGTGCAGGGCTCGATGGTGTAGCCCTCCAGGCCGTCGGACTCCCAGCGATAGGCCTGCTCCTGGCCGTATTTCCGGGAGATAACGGTGATGTGGTCCGCCACCATAAACGCGGAGTAGAAGCCCACGCCGAACTGGCCGATGACGTCGGCCTCGGCCTCCTTGTCCAGCTCCTGCCGGAACTGGAAGGTGTCGCTGGAGGCGATGACGCCCAGGTTGTTCTCCAGCTCATCCGCATCCATGCCGATGCCGTTGTCGCTGACGGTAAGGGTGCGGTTCTCCTTGTCGATGGACAGGGTGATGGCAAAATCCTCCCGCTTGAGCCCCACGTTTTCGTCCGTCAGGGACAGATAGCACAGCTTGTCGATGGCGTCGGAGGCGTTGGAGATGATTTCCCGCAGGAAGATCTCCTTGTGGGTGTAGATGGAGTGGATCATCAGGTCCAGCAGCCGCTGGGACTCCGCCTTGAATGCCTTTTTTTCCATAAATTGACTCCTCTTTTCTGTCAGCAGCGGGGAGACGCACCGCGTCCCCCCGCTCTGTTATAAAATACGATAGGAAACCTACTTTTTCCGGCACACCAGCCACAGCACCACAGAGCCCACGGCCAGAACGCCGGATACCACGGCGGCAGCCAGCAGCAGGGGCTGGCGATGCTCCTTGGCCAGGGCGCAGGTCTTTTTGCCCACGAAGGAGGCGGCGGTACCGCCCAGGCGGGCGGCCAGCTGCACCACGCTGCGGCCCAGCTCCACGGCGCTGTCCAGGGCGGCTTTGCCGCCGACCAGCAGGATTTCTTTCACCTTTTCCATAAGCTCGCTCCTTACTTCACAGAATTGGACCAGTCGATGACCGGCTGGAGATTTTCGGGACAGACGGCGCTGGCCCCCTTGGTGGCCATGTCATAGGTCAGCTACTGGGCGGGGTTCAGAGCACCCTTCTCCTCCAGCTGCTTTTTGATCTGGCGGCACTTCACTTGCATCATCAGGTGACAGGGGCTCCTCTGATCCTCTATCCTATACTAAATTATAGGCACAATGTTGAAAAATGTCAATTGTTTTGGAAAAATGTTCACAAATTTTACCGCATAAATCGGTCAATGGCCTGGTTCAGGGACTCCACGGCCTCGTTGTCGCCGGACTCCACAGCGTCCACGATGCAGTGGGCAATGTGATCCTTGAGAATCACCCGGCCGGTGCTGTTCAGGGCGGAGATCACCGCCGCCAGCTGCACCAGCACCTCCGTGCAGTCCTCGCCCCGCTCCACCATTTTGCGCACAGACTCCAGGTGCCCCTGGGCCCGGGACAGGCGATTCAGAACGGCCTTGGTCTGGGTATGGCTGTGGGTATGCGGATGGGGGTGGTCGTGGTCATACGGGTGCTGGTGGGAATGGGTATGCTGGTCCATGGTCAGCGGGCCATGCCCTTCTGGCGGGCGTATTCGGCGGCGCCCAGGGCACCCATCAGCTGGGGATCGGTCTTCAGGTCGATGACCTTCAGCTTCAGCACCCGCTCGATGGCCTGCTTCAGACCGGCGTTCTTGGCGCAGCCGCCGGTGAGGGTGATGGCGTCGGTGGCACCGGCCTTCTTGGCCATGACGAAGCAACGCTTGGCCACGGCCATCTGGATGCCCGCGGCGATCTCGTCCATGGGCTTGCCCTCACCCACCAGGGTGATGACCTCGGACTCGGCGAACACCGTGCACTGGGCGGTGATGGGGATCACGTTCTTGGCCGTCAGGGACAGGTTGGAGAACTCCGGCAGGCTCATCTCAAAGCTGCGGGCCATGGCCTCGTAGAAGCGGCCGGTACCGGCGGCGCACTTGTCGTTCATGGCGAAGTTTTTCACGGTGCCGTCGGTGTCGATGGAGATGCCCTTGACGTCCTGGCCGCCGATGTCGATGATGGCCTTGACGCTGGGGTCGGTGACGTGGACGCCCATGGCGTGGCAGGAGATCTCGGAGATGTTCTCGTCGGCGAAGGGCACCTTATTGCGGCCGTAGCCGGTGCCGATCAGGTAAGCCAGGTCCTGGGAGGACTTCAGGCCCACCTTGTTCAGGACCTCCTCCATGGCCAGCTTTGCGGAGGTTTCGGAATTGATCTTGCTGCGGATGGTGGTATCGGCGCAGATTTTGCCGGTTTCGTCCAGGATCACTGCCTTGGTGTAGGTGGACCCTACGTCGCAGCCGCCGTAATATTTCATAGTCAATTACTCCTTATTTGTTGTACTCGTAGTGGGGCTTGGTGGTCTCATAGGGCTGCTTCAGGGGGTCGCGGCGCTCCATGCGGTCATAGTGGCGGCACAGGAACGGCTCCACGCCATAGAACAGGGCCTTGCCGTCCAGATCGAAGAAGAAGACGGCGAACAGGGCGGCATACACGCCCAGCCCGATGAACAGAACCTTTTTCAGAATTTTCAACACCTTACGCATTTTCTTTCCTCCTTACCAGCTCTGGGAATCGTCGAACTCCAGCAGGGACGGGTCGATGGGCTCCTCGTGCATGACGGTGGTCATGTAGTCGTTGATGATGGAGCGGATCTCCGCCCGGGAGACATTGCGCTTGTCGGGCAGGGCGTGGGGCAGCCAGATGGCGTGGACGTCACGGGCCCGGAACTCGTCCTCGAACATACCGTGAACGCCCTGCATGCCCTTGCACAGCAGCTGGTCATACATGACCACCATGTCGCAGTGGAACTTTTCCATGTTCTCCCACAGCTCGAAGATGTGGTGCATACCGCCAACGGCCATCCGGCGCATGGGGGCCCACTCGTGATACTGGGCCATGTCGGCCAGGGTGTGGCTGTAGCTGTCGGTGCGGATGGTCATGTTGAACATCAGGGAGTCCATGTTGATGATGGTGTTCAGGCCCCAGCAGTTATAGGCCCAGGTGCACCAGTTGGAGTAATACAGGGGGGCGCAGGACCAGGCGATGACCCGGTGGCGGGTCAGGGGGAAGCTGTTGATGCGCTGCTCCACGCACTTCTCCATGATCTTGCGGACCTTCTTGTCCATCTCGTGCCAGCCGGGCAGGTCGCCGTACTGGCTCTGGTAGATGCGGTACAGGGCCTGGGACACGCCGTTGATGGGATAGAAATCGGTATTGGCGGCCACGTCCCACTTCTCCCACTCGAAACGCTGCAGCTCGTTCTGGCTCTCCAGCCGCTTCACCAGCTGGTTCCAGTCGAAGGCCGCGCCGGTCTGCTCCCCGATGAACTTCCAGGCCTCCTCGATCTCCCGCTGGCAGTGTTCCTGGACCAGGGGATCGTCAAACTGCATGGGCTGGGGCATGGCGAACAGCGGCTTGTCCATCAGCCAGTCCTGGAGAATGGAGGTGGCCACGGAGCCGTCGCAGGCCTCGTTGGAGGTGATGACGGCCTTGTAGTAGTCGGGCACATCGTCCAGCACGAACAGGCCCGCCTCGGCCTGGCACATGGGGCAGGGGTCGCCGGGCAGACCCAGGGACTGCACCGCGTCGATGTAGTTGAGGACGGTGTGGTTGTTCACGTGGCAGGTGACGAAATAGGGGACCATCTGCAGGGGAACGTTCTCCACCTCCTTGCTGAAGGGGTAGAAGACGCCGCCCCACACGGTTTCGTCGTGGGCCATGGTCTTGTCGTGCTTGGCCCGGACCTTGTCGGACTTGTTCAGGTTCAGGTCGTTGCGGAACATCTGCATGAACTGGAAGATGGTGGCGTTGACCATGCCCCGATAGTGCCACGGGCAGGCCCGCAGCGCCTCGCCCCGGAGACCCTCCATGCCGCGGTCGAACCAGTGCAGCACCGGCAGATAGGTCTGGCCCATCCAGCGATAGCGCCAGCAGCCCTTGGCGAAGGTGACGATGCCGCCGTAGCGCATGACATCGTAGACCATCATGCCGTAGTTATACAGCCACACCTTGTTGAAGTAGTAGAAGGTGTCCTTGATGCCGCGCCACTCCCGGTGCTTATACAGGCCGGTCTTGTCCATGTACAGGTCGCCCAGGCGGCGCTCGCCGGCGGGCTTGCCGTATACGAAGTCCCGGGCCAGCTTCTTATAGTCCAGGCTCCTGGCCTTGGCCACGGTCTTTTTCAGATCGAACTTTTTCATTTTCTTGCGCCCTCCTGAATCTTCTTGATCTCAACGCTTTCGATGAACGCCTGGAAGCGGGTGCGCAGCTGGCCGGAGGCGGCGTTGACGTATTCCTTCTCGATGGAGCATACGGGGATGCCGAAGTCCCGGTTGAGGACGATGGTGTCGATGGTGCGCTCATAGCTCCAGTATTCGCAGAACTTGTTGCTGGCCACGATGATGCCGTCGGCCTTGTACTCCTTCACCAGGTCCGCCAGATACTTCTTGCGGCCGCGCATCTCGTCCTGGCCCATGAACCGGGGACACATGCTGACGTTGAGATAGTGCCGGGCGATGGCATCCAGCGGGGCCTGACCGGGCTGGACCACGATCTCCTCCCGGCCGGGCAGGCTGCCGTAGCAGTAGCGGTCCGCCACCACCAGGGCGCCGCAGCTTTCGATGAGCTTGGTGAAGTTGGGGTCGTCGTTCTCGGCGCCGGAGAGCACCAGCTTGCAGCGATAGGCGGGCTTGGCGTCGGGCTGGCGGGTCTTCAGCTCCTCCGCGGTCTCCCGCAGATAGGGCAGGATCAGGTCCTTGGGACAGGTGAGGCTGGCCAGCTGGATCACGTGGAACTCATACCCCGTGATGGTGGGCACGTCCAGCTTGCGGTAGCTGCCGATCTCGGTGATCAGGCGGCAGACCTCGTTGTGCTGCTCGATGGCCTTCAGCAGGGCCTCGTCGGAGGTGTCGATGCCGAAGTTCTGGGCCAGGGGATCCAGCACATGGGCCTGCAGCTGCTGGCGATAGTGCAGATAGCTGTTCTCGGTTTTCTTGAAGGGTACGTCGGTGAATTCGCAGAAGAAGTCGGGGTTCTGGATGATGTCCATGTCCTTCACGGAGTCCAGGTGCTTCTGCATCAGGTGCTCCTGGAACCGGCAGGTGACGGTGCACGTCTCGGTGGCCATCTGGGCATCCAGGAAGTTGAACCCGCCCTCCAAGGCCCGCTCCATCAGGCTGCGGCCGAAGTGACAGGTCCGGGCGGACATGTAGTAGGTGGCCATGTCCGGCGAGCCGCTGCGGGGGGCCCGCAGGCGCACAGAGAAGCAGCCCGCGAGATCCAGCAGAACCTCCGGCATGAAGTTGCAGGTGTAGCCCAAAGCCCGGCGGCCCTCGGCCTTGGCCTGCTTGACCAGATCATTGTTGGCCTCCTGCAGCAGATCCTCCATAAAGATCAGGTGTTTCAGGTCCCTCATATTCTCTCTTTCCTCCTAACGTCGTTTGTTCCATCCTGCATGGCACGACAAATTACTACTAAATTATACAGAATTGCGAAAAAAATGTCAATGATTTTATACATTTTATACATTATTGGCCAATGTGTTCATAATATGACAGAAACAGGACTTTGGTCGGGAAAAGTGGCCCCATCCGGGTTTGACTTTAGCCCCTTGCCGTGCTAAAATGGGCAAAAAAGCAGGGAGGAGCATCACTATGTGCGAGCATCATCACGACCATGACCACGATCACCCCCATGACCACGGCCACACCGGCCTGGAGGAGCGGGTGGCTATGCTGACCTATATGCTGGGCCACAACCAGCACCACGCCCAGGAGCTGCACGAGCTGGCCCACGACCTGGGCGACAGCGAGGCGGCCCAGCTGATCCACGACGCCGTGGTGGACTTTGAGGTGGGCAACAAGAAGCTGGCGGAGGCGCTGGTGGTGCTGAAGGGGGAATGAGCCATGTGTCTTTCCACGGTTTATCGTATGCATGACGGCGAAAAACAGTTGGTGTGCAAAAATGTGGCCGCCGTCCGGCAGCAGGAGGGCGCCCTGGTGTTCACGGACATCATGGGCGTTCAGACCCGGGTGGAGGCGGTGCTGGACCGCATGGACCTGATGGAGAATTTCATCTTCATCAAGGACGCCAAGGCCTGACGCAGGATTATACACGCAAAAAGCCCCCGGATACCGGACAGCTTCCACTGCCCCGGATCCCGGGGCTTGCTGTGTCAGTCGGCGTAAATCTCGCCGGACAGGCTCAGTACAGCCCGGCCGCCTACCCGGATCAGGGCGTCGCCCTTTTCCACCGTCAGACGGCTGCGTATTTCCGAGGGACGGCGCATATGCTCTCCCTGAATGAACACGTTTTTCCGGTCCGGCTGCACCAGGCCATAGCGGTACAGGTAATAGGTTAATGCTCCGTTGGAGGTGCCGGTGGCGCACTCCTCCGGAATGTCGTACAGAGGGGCGAAGTTGCTGCACCAGGCGGTGCAGGTCTTGTCCCCCAGGCAGAACATGTGCACGCCGGTGACCTTCTGCCGCCGGGACAGCTCCGCCACCAGCGTCTCGTTCTGCCGGGCCCGCAGCAGGGTCTCCCGGTCCCGCACCGGCATCATGATATCCGCCAGGCCCGTGGACACGATCTGGGGCGTCAGGTCCCGGGGCCGGTCCGCGCCGGTGAGGCCGAAGGCCCGGTACAGGGGCTCCCACTCCACCCGGGTCAGCTCTCCCAGCCAACGGGGCGGGGCCATATCCATCCACACCACCTCGCCGTCCACGGAGATCTGCAGGTCGCCTGCCTTGGTATGGGCCACATGGCGGCCGTCGTCCAGCAGGCCCAGCCGTCAGCAATCAGACCCTCCTGCCGCAGCAGGGCAAAGGAGGCGATGGTGGCGTGGCCGCACAGCTCCACCTCCCCCGCCGGGGTAAAATAGCGCAGGTCCACGCTGCCGTCGGCCCGGGGCCGGACAAAGGCGGTTTCCGAATGCTTCAGCTCGGCGGCGATCAGGCGCATGGTCTCGTCGCTGACGTCCCCCTCCGGCAGGGCCACCCCTGCCTGGTTGCCGCCGAACAGCTTGGCGGCGAATGCATCCATGACGTATATTTTCATGATAAAAACCTCCCCAAACTCTCCTTTTATTCATTATACTAAACTCTACGCCGGTTTTCAAGCGCCCGGGGACTTGACTGGCTGGAAAATTTCGGATATAATGGCAGTAGTATTTGCGGTACGCCGCTGAAAGGAAAGGAAAATCATCCAAAATGCTGAACAAGCGCAGTCTGCTCTCCCAGTTTCTCCACTTCTCCGCCGCTACGGTGGCCTCCCTGATGGTGTTCTCCCTGTACTCCATCGTGGACGGCCTGTTCGTGGCGAAGGGCGTGGGCGAATACGCCATGAGCGCTGTCAACCTGGCCGTCCCCTTCACCAACTTCATGTTCTCCATCGCCGTGCTGTTTGCCGTGGGCACCAGCACCATCATCGCCATCTACCTGGGCCAGGGCAGCCGGGAAAATGCCAACAGCCTGTTTTCCCAGAATCTGGCGGTGCTGGTGGTCATCGGACTGGTGATCACCGCCCTGGTGCTGATCTTCCTGGAGCCCTTCGCCATGCTGCTGGGGGCCAAGGACGTGACGCTGGAGTACACCAAGGACTATCTCCGGGGACTTGCCCCCTTCGCCGTGTGCTTCATCGTTTCGTACAACATGGAGATCCTGGTGAAAACCGACGGGCGGCCTACCCTGGCCATCGTCACGGTGATCACCGGCTGCCTGACCAACTGCGTGCTGGACTATGTGGCCATCTTCCTGCTGGACTGGGGCGCATGGGGCGCGGCCTTTGCCACGGGCCTGTCTCAGCTGCTGACGTGTGTGATCTACCTGACCCATTTCCTGGGCAAGCGCACCACCTTCCACCTGGTGCGCTTCCGGCCCGACTGGCATATCTACCGGCGGCTCCTGCCCATCGGCGTGTCCGACGGCGTTACGGAGCTGTGCAACGGCGTGATGATTTTCCTGTTCAACCGCACCATCCTGCGCTGCATCGGCCAGGACGGCCTGGTGAGCTACACCATCATCGCCTACATCAATACCCTGATCCTGAACATCATGCTGGGGGTGTCCCAGGGGTCCCAGCCCCTGATCAGCTATCACTACGGCCAGAAGGACCGGGACGGCTGCCGCCGCCTGCTGCGCTATGGCCTGGTGACCCTGGCGGGTATGACCGTTCTGTGCTTCGGCGCGGTGCAGCTGCTGGCGCCCCAGATCGTCCACGTCTTCCTGGGGGACGAAAACCCGGCGCTGAACCTCTCCTCGGTGGACGCCCTGCGGCGGTACGGCCTGTGCTATCTGATGGTGGGCTTCAACGTGCTGATGGGCGGCTTCCTGACGGCGGTGGAGCGGCCCCGCCCGGCCATCTGCATCTCCGTGGGCCGGGGGCTGGCGCTGCAGGCCGGCGCCCTGCTGCTGCTGGCGGCGGTATGGGGCGGCAGTGTCATCTGGTTCGCGCCGGTGATCTCCGAGGCCCTGTGCCTGGTGATGGCCCTGGTCTTTATGACCCGGTTCTGGCGAAAGACTCCGGACCCGGCCCAGATCAGCTGATACGCATCCCGAATAAATATCCAGCGGGCAACCGGCTTCTGCACCGGATGCCCGCTGTTTTTTTCATTTTTTCAGGTGCTCCCAGATCACCGGCTGCCCGGCGGCCAGGGTTTTGGGCAGGTCCAGCACCCGCTGGTTCCGGCTGCCCCGGAACTGCAGACTGATGTCCTTCTCCGCCGCCACGAACCGTCCGTCCACCAGCACGTCGATGCACGAGAGCAGCCGGTCCGTTACGGCACACCGGGGATGGGACCCCTCCCGCAGCAGCTCGTCCTCCAGCCGGAAGCCGGTGAAGCACCAGATGGTCTTTCCCGGGTACCGCCGCCGGACCTCCTGCAGAAGCGGCAGCAGGTCCCGCTGGTTCTCCGGCTCAAAGGGCTCGCCCCCCAGCACCGTCAGCCCGTCCACATAGGACTTGTCCAGCTCGGCGAAAATCTCCCGCTCCGTGTCATCGGTGAAGGGCTTTCCATAGTGAAAGTCCCAGGTCTGGGGCTGGAAGCAGTCCGGGCAGTGGTTGGTGCAGCCGGACACGAACAGCGTCACCCGGACCCCGATGCCGTTGGCAATATCACATTTTTTCAGATTGCCATAGTACACGATATTGCTCCTTTTAGGTAATATATACTGCTAAACGGCGGAAGGAAACCCCTTACAGGTGCAGCACCCGGTCCTTGATCTCCTGAGTCCGGCCCTGGTTCCAGAACTGGGTCCCGATATAGCCGCAGGTGCGGCGGGCCACGTTCATCTTGTCCTGGTCCGTGTTGCCGCACTGGGGGCATTTCCAGATGAGCTTGCCGTCCTCCTCCACGATCTGGATCTCGCCGTCCCAGCCGCAGACCTGGCAATAGTCGCTTTTGGTGTTCAGCTCGGCATAGATGATGTGGTCATAGATGAACTTCATCACCTCCAGCACGGCGGGGATGTTGTTCTGCATGTCCGGCACCTCCACATAGCTGATGGCGCCGCCGGGGGACAGGTGCTGGAACTGGGCCTCGAACTCCAGCTTGGTGAAGGCGTCGATCTCCTCGGTGACGTTCACATGATAGCTGTTGGTGATGTAGCCCTTGTCGGTGATGCCCTTGATGACGCCGAAGCGCTTTTGCAGGCACTTGGCAAACTTATAGGTGGTGGACTCCAGCGGCGTGCCGTACAGGGAGTAGTCGATGTTTTCGGCGGTTTTCCACTCCTTGCACTTGTCATTCATCTTCTGCATGATGGCCAGGGCGAAGGGGGTGGCGGCGGGGTCCGTGTGGCTCTTGCCGGTCATATACTTCACGCACTCGTAAAGGCCCGCATAGCCCAGGGAGATGGTGGAATAGCCGTTATACAGCAGCTTGTCGATGGTCTCGCCCTTCTTCAGCCGGGCCAGAGCGCCATACTGCCACAGGATGGGGGCCGCGTCCGACGTGGTGCCCAGCAGCCGCTCGTGGCGGCACCGCAGGGCCTTGTGACACAGCTCCAGCCGCTCCTCGAAGATCTGCCAGAACTTCTCGGTGTTTCCGCCGGAGGACAGGGCCACGTCCGGCAGGTTGATGGTGACCACGCCCTGGTTGAAGCGGCCATAGTACTTGTGCTTGCCGGGCTCGTAATTTCCGGCGTTGGCAACGTTGCCGATCCCGGCATCGGTAAAACGGTCCGGGGTCAGGAAGGAGCGGCACCCCATACAGGTGTACACGTCGCCCTTGAGCTCCTTCATCTTTTTTTCGGAGATATAGTCCGGCACCATCCGCCGGGCGGTGCACTTGGCGGCCAGCTCCGTCAGATACCAGTAGGGGGAGTCCTCGTGGATGTTGTCCTCCTCCAGGGTGTAGATCAGCTTGGGGAAGGCGGGGGTCACCCACACGCCCTGCTCGTTCTTCACGCCCTGATACCGCTGCAGCAGCATCTCCTCGATGATCATGGCCAGGTCCTTCTTCTCCCGCTCGTTCCGGGCCTCGTTCAGATACATGAACACCGTGATGAAGGGGGCCTGTCCGTTGGTGGTCAGCAGAGTCACCACCTGATACTGGATGGTCTGCACACCCCGGCGGATCTCCTCCCGCAGGCGGGCCTCCACCAGCTCGCTGATCTTCTCCTCGCCGGGGTCCACGCCGATAGAGGCCATCTCCGCCAGCACGATGCGGCGGATCTTCTGGCGGCTGACCTCCACGAAGGGGGCCAGGTGGGTCAGACTGATGGACTGGCCGCCATACTGGTTGGAGGCCACCTGGGCCACGATCTGGGTGGCGATGTTGCAGGCGGTGGCGAAGGAGTGGGGCTTTTCGATCATGGTGCCGGTGATGACGGTGCCGTTTTGCAGCATGTCCTCCAGGTTCACCAGGTCGCAGTTGTGCATGTGCTGGGCGAAATAGTCGGTGTCGTGGAAGTGGATGATGCCCTCCTCATGGGCCTCCACGATCTCCCGGGGCAGCAGCAGGCGGTTGGTGATGTCCCGGGACACCTCGCCGGCCATATAGTCCCGCTGGGTGGAGTTCACCACGGGATTTTTGTTGGAGTTCTCCTGCTTGGCCTCCTCGTTGTTGCACTCGATGAGGGAGAGAATCTTGTCGTCGGTGGTGTTGGCCTTGCGCACCAGGGACCGGGTATAGCGGTAGGTGATGTAGTGCTTGGCCACCTCAAAGGCCCCGTGGGCCATGATGTGGTGCTCCACCATGTCCTGAATCTCCTCCACGGTGGGAGCGCGGTTCATTTTCTGGCACTGCAGCTCCACGGACTCGGCGATGCGCCGGATCTGCACCGGGGTCATGCGGTCGGCCTCGGCCACAGAGTTGTTGGCCTTGGTGACGGCCACCTCAATTTTCTGGATATCGAAGGGGACCTCAGCCCCGTTGCGCTTGATGATCTTCATGTGTATCGCCTGTCCTTTCTCCTGATTTTTTCTCTCTCCATAGCAAAAGCTGCCTCAATGGGCAGCGGTCAATCAGCCCCTTAATCATATACCATATCCTGTGCTGATGCAAGCCCAAAGCCCTAAATATGGGGAAAATGCCTGACGAAAATCCCCTGGATATTTTGTCGATTCTGTACAATAGACACAAGATATAGGAGTACCTGCTGCCCTGTTACCTACAATATATAGTATGACAAGACATTTCACAATTGCAAATGCAACAAAAACCCCCGGGCGCGGAAGATTTTCCGCACCCGGGGGAGAGCGCTTGCCGGTATAGGTTGTTACAGCTTTTCGGCCAGACGCTCCAGAGCCTCGGTCATGGCCTCCTCAAAGGAGGGGTGGGGCCGCATAACGGACAGCAGCTGCCCCACCGTCAGGCCGTTTACCAGGGCGGCGCTGAGCTGGCTGATGATGTCGCTGGCGTGCTGGCACATCAACTGCGCGCCGATGAGACGGCCGGTATCCCGGTCGGCCACCAGCTTCATGAAGCAGCGGCCCGGGTCCTCGATGACCGTCCGGGCGTTGCCGAACATGGTGCACTTGCCGGACACGGCGTTGATGCCCTGCTCCTTGGCCTCGGCCTCGGTGAGGCCCACCACGGCGATCTCGGGACTGCTGTAGATGCAGCTGGGCACCACGTTCAGGTCCGCGGCGGACTGGCGGCCGCACATACGATTCACGCAGGCGATGCCCTGGGCGGCGGCCACATGGGCCAGCTGGATCACGGCGGACACGTCGCCGATGGCGTATACGCCGGGGATGCTGGTCTGGAAATCCTCGTCCACCCGGAGGCTGCGGCCCCGGGTCTCAGGCGTCAGGTCCGGGGCAAACAGCCCGTCCCAGCAGGGACGGCGGCCAATGGCGCACAGGACCTTTTCGCCGGAGACGGCCTTTTCCTTGCCCTTCTGGTCCACATGGACCGTCAGGCCCTCCGGCGTCTGCTCCACCCGCCGGACCATGGCGGAGGTCAGCACCTCCACCCCCTGCTTTTTCAGGATCTGGCCCAGGTTCTGACCCAGCTCCCGGTCCATGGTGGGCAGCAGCCGGTCCATGCCCTCGATGAGGGTGACCCGGCAGCCCAGGTTCGCGTAAAACGTGGCAAATTCCACGCCGATGACGCCGCCGCCCATGATCACCAGGGACTCATACAGGCTGTCGCTGCCCTCCAGCAGCTCATCGGAGGTCATGACCCCCGGCAGGTCCAGCCCCGGGATGGGCGGGCGCACCGGCACGGAGCCGGTGGCCGCCAGAATGCGGTCGGCGGTGTAAACCGTGTCCCCCTCCGGGCCGGCAACGGTGACGCGGCCCGGGGCGTCGATGCGGGCGGTGCCCTCCAGCAGGTCCACTTTAGCTCCCTTCAGCAGGGCGTGGATGCCGCCCCGGAGCTTTTCGGAAACGGCCCGCTTATAGGCGAACATCTCTCCCAGATTGAAGGTGATGTCCCCGGCGTGGACCCCGGCAGGGGAGCCGTCCACGGCGTCCCGGTATACCTGGGAGGCGTGGAGCAGGGTCTTGGTGGGGATGCAGCCCCGGTTCAGGCAGGTGCCGCCTACCTCCCGGCGCTCCACCACGGCGGTGTGCAGCCCCAGCTTGGCGGCCTCCAGGGCGGCGGTATAGCCGCCGGGCCCCGCGCCGATAACGATGAGCTGATAATCAGACATAGCTTCTTCCTCCGTTGATGAGATCACGCCCGTTTCCACCGCAGCACCGGGTGCCGGGCGGCCTTCACCTCGTCGGGACGGCCGATGGGCATATGGTGGGGTGCGCCGTGCATGGCTTCGGGGTCATCGTAGGCCCGCCGGTACAGCATCCGCAGCACCTCCGCCGCCTGGTCCAGGACCTCGGGCCCCTCGGTCTCCGTGGGCTCCAGCATCAGGGCCTCATGGACGATCAGGGGGAAGTACATGGTGGGCGGATGGATGCCCTCGTCGATCAGGGACTTGGCCACATCCAGGGCGCTGACCCCGGTCTCCTTCTTCAGCCCGCTGAGATCCAGCACGAACTCGTGCATGCAGATGCGGTCATAGGCGGGGGTATAGGTGCCCCGAAGCAGGGCCTGGAGATAGTTGGCGTTGAGCACGGCGTTCTGCGCCGCCTCGGGAATGCCCTGGCGGCCCAGGGTCAGCAGATACGTCAGCGCCCGGACCACCACCAGGAAGTTGCCCATAAAGCTGCGGACCTGGATATGCCCTTCCTCCTCTGCCGAGGCGGAGTGGGGCAGATAGGGCGTCAGGAACGCCTTGCAGCCCACGGCCCCTGCGCCGGGACCGCCGCCGCCGTGGGGCGTGGCGAAGGTCTTGTGCAGATTCATGTGGATGCAGTCAAAGCCCATGTCGCCGGGGCGGACGATGCCCATCACGGCGTTGAGGTTGGCTCCGTCGTAGTAGCACAGGCCGCCGGCCTCGTGGACCAGCCGGGTGATCTCCAGGATGTTCTTGTCGAAGATGCCCACGGTGTTGGGGTTTGTCAGCATCAGACCCGCGGTGTCGTCGCCCAGGGCGGCCTTCAGACTCTCCAGGTCCACGCAGCCGTCGGGGCCGGAGGCGATGTTCACCACCTCATAGCCGCACATGGCCGCCGTGGCGGGGTTGGTGCCGTGGGCGGAGTCGGGAACGATGATCTTGGTGCGCTTCTTGTCCCCCCGGGCGTCGTGATACTGCTTGATCAGCAGCACGCCGGTGAACTCGCCGTGAGCGCCCGCCGCCGGCTGGAAGGTCATGCCGTCCATGCCGGTGATTTCGCAGAGATATTCCCGGGCGGTGTCCAGCACATGGCGCATACCGGCCAGGGACTCCCTGGGAGCCAGGGGATGGCAGTTGGTGAAGCCCGGCAGGGCCGCCATCTCCTCGTCGATGCGGGGGTTATACTTCATGGTGCAGGAGCCCAGGGGATAGAACCCGCAGTTGACGCCGTGGACCTGGTGGCACAGCTCCGTATAGTGGCGGGAGATGTCCGTCTCACTGAGCTGGGGCAGGTCGGGCTTATCGCTCCGCCGCAGGGACTCCGGCAGGGCCGCGGTCTCCACGTCGCAGGCGGGCAGGATGGTGCACCGGCGGCCGGGCACGCTCTTTTCAAAAATCAGCTTCATCTGTCCAGCACCTCCTTGACGATGGATACGGCTTCGTCCAGCTCCTGGCGGCTGACCTTCTCCGTGGCGCACCACAGGACCCGGTCCTCGCCTACCGGCAGGCCGCCCAGGATTCCCCGGCGGTCCAGGGCCTCCAGCAGCTCCTGGCTGCGGGGCATTTTCAGGACAAACTCGTGGAAATACGCACCGCCGTATACCGGCTCCACCCCGGGCAGGGCGCACAGGGCCTTTTCCAGATAGTGGGCCTTGGCCATGGACTGCTCCGCAGCCTCCGCCATGCCGTCGGGGCCCATGGTAGCCATATACAGGCCTGCCGTAAACGCGCAGAGGGCCTGATTGGAGCATATATTGCTGCTGGCCTTTTCGCGGCGTATGTGCTGCTCCCGGGCCTGAAGCGAAAGCACATATGCTGTATCGCCCTTGCTGTCGGTGGTCTGGCCTACTATGCGGCCGGGCAGCTTACGCATGTGCTTTGTGAGGGTAG
>ENA-OOWZ01000532-OOWZ01000532.1-human-gut-metagenome-genome-assembly--contig:-NODE-532-length-20640-cov-2.899684_pt1 | contig 20640 bp, 23 predicted proteins | sample MGYA00241580_ERZ501329 | MGnify/ENA primary metagenome ERZ501329 (study PRJEB25962, sample SAMEA2042923) | human gut metagenome | biome: human gut; feature: human-associated habitat; material: faeces... | reverse complement strand
GCTGGGCGGGGGTGAAGCTGGCGCGGACGTTCTCAAAAATGATCTCGTTGTTAGTCATGGCGTTTTTCCTTTCTGGCCTTGGTGGCCTGTACACGGTGTCGTGTTGTTTGCTGTGGCTCGAATGTAACACGGCACCGTGTATTTTGTCAAGCGTTTTTTTAATTTAATTTTATTTTTGTATTTATTCTTTTATTTTGTACCAATTTTCAATGCTATAAAAAATATTATACCAATTTCCTGATAAATCTCCCTTTAAATTTCTTGAATATATTACAAAGTTAACATTGTTGTATAAGCTAATAAATGGCATTTCTTCTTTATAAATTTCATATATTCTATTATATTTTTGTTGTAATAGTTCTTTATCTTCTATATTGTCTATTTCTTTTAATATTTCTTGTATTTCTTTGTTATTGTAATTTGATAAGTTCTTTTCCCCAAAATATGAATTTAAGTCTGGATATACAGGAATTATATTTCCGGTTAGGATTATATCATAATTCTTGTTTTTTAAATAGTTATTGAACAGATAATTATTTGCCTTTATTATATTTATTTTTATGCCTACTTTTTCTAGCTGTTCTTTAATTAAATCTGCCACTTGCACTCTTTTTTCGTTTTCGCTGTTTACCACTAAATTAAATTCTAAATTACCGCTACCTTTCCTCCATATATTATTTCTATAACTCCATCCTGCATCTGTTAGTATACCTTTTGCCTGGTTCTGATTATATTCATCTTTTTCTTCATTTTGGTGTAAATAACATCCATAATCTATTGGAAAATTACTTGCCATATATTTGTTATTATATGTATTATATATAATTTCTTTTTTGTCTATTGCATAATATATTGCCTTTCTTACCTCTTTGTTTTGTAATCCTTTTCTTTGATTATTTATAGCAAGATAATCAAATTCTCTTCCTTTTGCTGTTTCTACATTAAATCCCATAGTTCCTATATAGTCTTCATAATATATATTTTGAGTCATTATTAAATCTATTTCTTTTTTAGAGAACTTTGAGTATACGTCTTTTATGTTTTTATATATTTTTATATTTATATTACTTATTTTGTTTTGTAAATCATTATTTGCTTTTTCAAGCTTTATTTCGCTTTCATTCATTTGCATTATTTTATAGTTTCCTGTACCTATTGGCAGATTTGTTGTTGCTGTTAAAGTTTGTTTATTATATGCATGGCTTGCCAATATTGGAAAATTAAGCATATATTTAAAAAAGCTTACTGGCTCATTTAAATATATTTTTATTGTACTTTTATCTATAATCTCAGTTTTTATAATGTTTTCAATGTTTTTACTATATAATGTATCTTTGTTTTTTAATGCTTCTATTGTAAATGCTATGTCTTCTGTTGTAAAGCTTGTCCCATCATGCCATTTTATATTTTCTTTTATTTTTATTATGTATGTTTTATCATTTATTTTTGAAATTTCTTGTGCCAAATCATTTTCTATTTCAAATTTTTTGTTTATATTTACTAACGAATTAAATATAAGGTCACACATATATTGTACATCTTTGTTTTGTGTTAGTAATGGGTTTATTGTATCAAAATTGCATATTCCTATATTAAATTCTTTTTCAATTTTTATGTCTGCCTTTTGGCTGTTTGCCGGTATTTTTTCATTTTTGTTATCTTTGTAAATTATATATATTGCAAGCATTGTAAGAAGTGTTACTATTGTAAAGAAAATTGTTTTAAATACATTTGTTTTCATATTGTTCTCCATTCTAGTCAACAAAAAGGGGCTAATAAATTAGCCCCCTATATTTATTTAGTTAATTATTTTCTAGATTCAATAATTAACTTCATTCCTGTTCTATTTTCTCCTTCCACTTCTACTTCTGCAAATGCTGGTATACACACCAAGTCTACACCAGATGGTGCAACGAATCCTCTTGCTATTGCCACTGCTTTAACAGCCTGATTTAATGCACCTGCCCCTATTGCTTGCATCTCTGCTTTATTACTCTCCTTTACTAATCCTGCAATTGCTCCTGCTACTGAATTTGGATTTGATTTTGATGAAATTTTTAAAACTTCCATTTTTTGCCTCCTAAAATTAATTTTTGTAACTCTATCTTTTGTTTCATTTGTTACTATTATTTTATATTATATTTTAGATAATATGTCTATATGTTTTTGGTAAAAAAAGGAAGTTTTCATCGCGCAAATGGCACTATTTTCGCCAAATATTATATTTTTATTCGTCTAATGTTTTCTGCTCGACAAGTTTCGTCATTTATGTCTAATATTATTCCATTGCAAACTATTTTTGAATCTGTACTTGTTTTATATCTTTCTGGAAGTGTTGTTACAAATCTTTTTATTGATACATTCACATCCATTCCAATTACTGATTTTTTTGGTCCTGACATTCCAATATCCGTTATATATGCCGTACCTTTTTCTAATATAGTTTCATCTGCTGTTGCAACATGTGTATGTGTTCCATATAGGCAAGTTACTTTTCCATCTAAGAAATATCCCATTGCTATTTTTTCTGCTGTTGCTTCTGCATGGAAATCTACTATAATTATATTTACACTATCTTTAATTTTATTTATGATTTCTTCTACAACTATGAATGGATTCTCTGATAAAACATTCATATCTACACGTCCAATTAAATTAATTACAGCAATTTTTTTATTGTTATACTCATATATTCCATATCCATTGCCTAGCACGTCTTTTGGATAATTTGCTGGTCTTAATAAGTTTTTGTTTTCTATTATATTAAATATATCTTTTTTGCCCCATGTGTGATTTCCCATTGTTACTACATTTACTCCTGCACACATTAAATCTTTAAATATCTTTGATGTTATTCCCATGCCATCTGCACTATTTTCTCCATTTGCTATTACAAAATCTATATTATTTTCTCTTATTGTTTTTGGTAATATTTCTTTTACTCTCTTTACAGCATTTTCTCCAATTATATCTCCTAAAACTAAAATGTTCATTTACATTCTCCTTTCTTATTCTTTGTTTATTATATATTCTTTTATTGATTTTTACAACTCATTTTTATATTCTTAATATAAAGAAAAAACCATCGCTTTGCGATGGTTTCTATTTTTATTTTGCATAATCAATTGCTCTTGTTTCTCTAATTACATTAACTTTAATTTGTCCAGGATATTCCATTTCTGATTCTACTTTTTCTGCAACTTCTCTTGCCATTATAACCATTTGACTATCTGAAACTTTTTCTGGTTTTACTATTAGTCTTATTTCACGTCCAGCTTGTACTGCAAATGATTTTTCTACTCCTTCAAAAGAATCTGCAATTTCTTCTAGTTTTTCTAATCTTTTAATATATGTTTCTAATGTTTCTCTTCTTGCTCCTGGTCTAGATGCTGATATTGCATCTGCTGCTTGAACTAATACAGCTTCAATTGTTTTTGGTTCAACATCTCCATGATGTGCTTGAACTGCGTTTATTATAACGTCACTTTCTTTATATTTTTTAAGAACATCTACACCTATTTCTACGTGTGTTCCTTCCATATCATGGTCTAATGCTTTTCCTATATCATGTAATAGTCCTGCTCTTCTTGCTATTTTTGGATCTAATCCAAGCTCTTCTGCCATTATTCTTGCTAAGTTAGAAACTTCTATTGAGTGATTTAAAACGTTTTGTCCATAACTTGTTCTATATTTTAATTTACCAATTAATTTTACCAAGTCTGGATGTAGTCCATGAACTCCTGTTTCTAAAACAGCTCTTTCTCCTTCTTGCTTAATAATTGCTTCAACTTCTTCTTTTGCCTTTTCTACCATTTCTTCAATTTTAGTTGGATGAATTCTTCCATCTTCTATTAATTTTTCTAATGCTATTTTGGCAACTTCTCTTCTTAATGGATCAAATCCAGATAAGATTACTGCTTCTGGTGTATCATCTATTATTAAATCAATTCCAGTTAATGTTTCTAATGTTTTAATGTTTCTTCCTTCTCTTCCTATAATTCTACCTTTCATATCATCATTAGGAAGTGCAACAACAGATACTGTTGTTTCTGAGGTATGGTCAGCTGCACATTTTTGTATAGCAAAACCTACAATTTCTCTTGCATTTTTACTTGCTTCTTCTTTAGCTTTTGCATCTGACTCTTTTATTAATGCTGCTTTTTCATCACTAAGTTTTCTGTCTAATTGTTCTAGTAGCATTTTTTTAGCTTCTTCTCCTGACAATCCAGAGATTCTTTGTAATGTTTCTGTTTGTTTTGCCTCTAATTCCTCTAATTTTTTTGCTTTTTCATCATTTGCTTGAAATTTTCTTTCTAATTCTCTTTCTCTTTTTTCGAAATTATCAGCACGTCTTTCTAAGTTTTCTTCTTTTTGGATTATTCTTTTTTCTTGTAGTCCAATTTCGCCTCTTCTTTCTTTAATCTCTTCATCTAAGTCTGTTCTCGCTTTTAAAATTTCCTCTTTTGCTTTTAGGATTTCTTCTTTTTTAGTATTTTCTGCTTCTTTTTTTGCATTTTGTATAATTTTTTCTGCTTCACTTTCTGCACTTTCAATTTTAGATTCAGCTGTTTTTTTTCTTAATACCATACCTATTGGTACACATACAGCTGCTGAGATAAGAAAGGTGATTATGGCTATTAATGTTGGATTCATAAATAATGCACCTCTTTCTATTTAATTTTCAATGTTCAGATTAATATATATAACTAAATCAACTCTTTTTTAGAATATATTTTAACTTTCTGTACTACTCTATTTTACATTGAATATTGGAAACTGTCAAGACAAAGCAAAGAATTCAAATAAATTTGAATTCTTTGCTTTGTAAAAATTGAAAATACTGTAATATAACAATTTATTAAAGTAGCATCGGTTGTATTTGATTTCCATTTAATGCCTCTACAACTGTGTTTAAAATATAATTAGGTTCAAATACCAATGAACGTGGTTTTGTTATAGGATTATCTTGTCTAAACGGTATAAGGTATATATTTTTTCTATTAATTAATTTTCCTATATTCTCTAAGCTTGTAGACAAACCATCATTTGTAGCAATTCCTATTACTAATGGGTTTTCATTTCTTAAATGAGATTTGGCAGCTGTAACTACTGGTGTGTCAGCAATTCCATTTGCCAATTTTCCAATTGTGTTTCCGAGAACATGGTGCAATTACCATTATGTCTGTTAAACGTTTTACTCCTATTGGTTCTGCCTCTTCTATTGTATTTATTATTTTTTTATTTGTAATTTCTTCTATTTTTCTAATGAACTCTCTTGATTCTCCAAATCTGCTGTTTATTTTATAACTATTGAAGGACATTATTGGTAAAATCTCCGCACCTTCTTCTATCAATTTTGAAATTTGAGGAATTGTTTTTTCAAATGTACAAAAAGACCCTGTTAAAGCAAACCCAATTTTTTTGTCTTTTAGTAGCATATTTAAAAACCTCCCTCTTACTCGTGTCTATATATTATATGTCTTTACACTTGTAGAGGTGAGGATTTGATTAATCTTTTGATTTTATGCATATTAGTATTCCATTTTTTAATTTTATTTGTGCTTCTTGGTTTAATTGTTCATTACTTACTCCTATGCTTTCTCCTATTTTTAATGTTGAATTATCTAGTAAATATTTAAACCCTGTTAAAGTTACTCCTGTTACTTCGGTTGTAAGTGGTATTAAAGATATATATTTGTAGTTATTTTCTAGGTTTATTATAGTGTCTTCTTTTATTAAAAATATTTTATTGTTCTCATTTACAATTTGACATTTAATTTCTTTTTCTAAGCATTCTTTTAAAATGTGAATATTGGCAATTGTATGGTCTATTCTTGTTCCAATGGCACCTAATATTAATATTTCTGTACTTTTAATTTCTATGGCTAGTTTTATGGCCATCTGAGTGTCTGTAAAATCTTTTTCTGGATTTAGTTTTATAATTTTACTATTAGAATATTTGTTTATTAATTCTGGATTTACAGAATCAAAATCTCCAATAATGTAATTTGGCATTATTTTGCATTCATCTAATATCTCCAAGCCTTTGTCTACAGCTATTATATTATTAAAGTTAATGTGTTTTAGTGCGTTATTTAATGTTTCTTTCTTTATATCGCCACCAGATATTATTAGTGTTTTTATATTAGTTTTCATTTTTCTTTCCTTCTTCTATTCTGCTAGTACAGGCATTTTTTCTCCATTTATTACTTCTAGTTTCCATTCTTTTAATGGTACTTCATAATCATTTTTATGCTCTTTTACATATTCATTTAACTGATCTAAAACTTCTTTTACATTATTTTCGTCTATTGCTATACTACCTTCATTTATTGTAAGTTTACTATTCTCTGCTGCTATACTTGCTGGGTAGAAACAATTTTCTAGGTTATTAACAGTGTCTGTATAAGTATAATAAAAATTGCATGCGTAGTTTCTAAATTTTCCTAGGCTCAGTACATTTATTAATGTACTTTTCTGAGTTTTATCATTAGATGCACTTGCACTAATTATTCCTCCAGCAACGTTGTATGGTCTCAATTCCTTTTCTCTTCCATTAATCTGTCCACTATTATAGCAATTTATAATTGTGGCTTTTCCACGTTCGTCCCAATTAATTAATCCTCCTGTAACGCCATTTCCTTTATTATAGCAATTTATCATCGTTATCGTTCCATAAGCTTGGCTGGCAATTCCAGCTGATTCATTTGCATTTACATTTACATTGCTACTGCAATTGTAGAATTTGCAACCGTTGATTTCTGTGTGAAAATACTCCTACTACTTTCCCTGGTGCATTTATTTCTCCTGTAAGTGTTAGATTTTTAATTGTACTTCCACACATACTTCTAAATAGCCCTGTATTGCCTTCTCTATTTTCATATAAATTTTGTATAATATAGCCTTGCCCATCTAAATTTCCTCTAAACATTTTTTCACTAGCTCCTATGTCTGGGCTTATTGGCACAAATCCAACTCCATTTTTGTCTGTTATTATCTCTTTTAATGTTGTTGTACTTGTTTCGTCTATAATATATGCATCTTTTTCTGAATCATATCTCCATTTTAAATCTGGTTTTCCATACGAATACTTAGATTCAAAATTTAAATTTCTAGTTAATATAAAGTGTTTATTCATAAATGGATTGTTAACAGCAACTACTTCTTTTATTTCTCCTTTTTCATCTATATAATTTCCTGCTCCATTTGTTCTATTTGCTAGAATTACTAAATCTTCTATACAATTTATTTCATAAGGTTTTTCTTCGCTTCCATCTAATGTTCCGCCTTTTGTTATGTCTCCTGTATAGTCTTGTTTTATAATATCAAACGGTCCCTTTAAAGTACCATTTTTATCTATTTCATAGTATCTGTTTGTATCTTCAAACAAAACTTCTATAACTTCTCCTGCATCACTAACTTTTGTTTTTCTATTTCCCGCTTCATTTTTTAATACTGGCTCAAATGTAGATACAGTTAAATTTTTTCTTTTATTTTTTGAAAGTATTATCATTTGTGCTCTTTCTATAATATCTTGTTCCATCTCAATTTCTGTTTGTGTTTTTGCTGTTTCTGCATTTTGTATTAATCTTCCACTCATAGATAGAGTTACTGTTACGCCTAGCAGTATTAGCATTATTACTATTGTTATTGTTAATGCTATTAATGTAATTCCCTTTGATTTATTCATTTTTCTTTTGTTCCTCCTTTGTTATTTATGAGATTATTTTATATGCTAATTTTTTTTATGTCAATATTTTTTGTGGCATAGTAATAATTTGTTAAAAAGAATGTTTTTTTTGCTCTAATATTGTATAATAAGTATGATATCAAGGTGGTGAATTTATGAAAAAATTGATTTTAAAATTGATACTTTGGATTGTTATTTTACTAATTCTTGCCATTTCTTTATTTGCTGGCTTGGGTTATTTAAAATATAAAGATGCAACAAGCAAGTTAAGTTTATCTGATGCGGTAAATCAAATTAGGTCTGGCGAAGATTATATAAAGTTGGAGGACATATCTCAAGATTATAAAAATGCAGTTGTTGCAGTAGAAGATCATAGGTTTTACTCTCACAAAGGAATTGACGTTATATCTATGTTAAGGGCGACCTATGTTAATATAAAGAGTTCTTCTCTTACTTATGGTGCAAGTACTATTACGCAACAGGTAGGTAGATTATTGTATTTCACTCAGGAAAAATCTCCTATAAGAAAATTTGCAGAAATATTTGTTGCGTTTGATTTAGAAAAAAATTACTCAAAAGATGAAATTTTAGAATTGTATTTAAATATTATTTACTTTGGAAATGGTTACACTGGAATACATGATGCTTCTTATGGCTATTTTAATAAGTCTCCAAGAGATTTAACTTTTTATGAGGCTACATATTTAGCGGGACTTCCAAATGCTCCTAGTGTTTATTCCGAAAATGATAAGTTAGGTGAAGAAAGAAGATTGCAGGTTGTACAAGCTGTAGAAAAATATTGTAAAGAACAAAGCGACTTTAGTCGCCCTTTGTTCTCGCCGATTTGAGTTTCCGAATGTAATGAGGAAATCTCAAAGGCAATAGCGATTATAGCATTTTTATATACTAGGAAATGAGAATTTTCCTAGTATATAAAAAAAATGGGGATAAACCCCATTTTTTTATTTATTTTATTACTTCCATTGTTTCTTCTGCTATTTCTAATTCTTCGTTTGTTGGTATTACATACATTGGTATTTTAGATGTTGGTTTGCTTATTATTCCTTCATATTGTTCATTATCATTATGTGATGAATCAAATTCTATTCCTAATTCTTCTAATCCATCTACACATCTATTTATAACATCTGGATTATGTTCTCCTATTCCACCTTCAAATATTATTGCATCTACATGTCCTAGTATTGCCATATATGCACCAATATATTTTTTTACTCTATGTCCAAACATTTTTAATGCAAGTTCTGCTTTCTCGTTTCCTTCTTTGCTTAATTCTTTTAAGTCCCTTACATCTCCTGTTATTCCTGTTATTCCTAATAATCCTGATTTTTTATTTAGTATTGTCATCATTTCGTCTATGCTTAAGTTTTCTTTTTTCATTATGAATTCTAATATTGCTGGGTCTAAGTCACCAGAACGTGTTCCCATTATTAGCCCTTCTAATGGTGTTAATCCCATTGAAGTTTCAACACATTTTCCGTTCTTTACAGCAGCTATGCTAGATCCATTTCCTAAGTGACAAGAAATTATGTTTATATCTTCTTTATTTTTTCCTAATACTTTGGCTGCTTCTTTTGTTATAAATTTATGTGATGTACCATGTGCACCATATCTTTTTATTGCATATTTCTCATAATATTCGTATGGAATTGCATATAGTGATGCTTCTTCTGGAATTGTTGTGTGGAATGATGTATCAAAAACTAATACTTGTGGAATATTTGGCATTATTTTTGTACAAGCATCTATTCCTTGTATATGTGCTGGGTTATGAAGTGGAGCATATTCTATTGCTTTTTTGTATTCTTCCATTACTTCATCTGTAACTAGAGTAGCCTCTGTAAATTTAGGTCCTCCATTTACTATTCTATGTCCTATACCGTTTATTTCAGATAGGTCTTTTATTGCTCCTGTTTCTGGATTTGTTAAATATTCTATTACTGTTTCAAATGCTTTTGTATGGTCTGGTAATTCTACTTCGTTTCTTACTTTTGGTCCATTTCCTTTTTTATATTCTATAAATGGTTTGTTTATTCCTGCACCACCTATTCTATCGCATCTTCCTGATGCTAATACGTTATCATTTTCCATATCTATTAATTGATATTTTAAAGATGAACTTCCGCAGTTTACTACTAATATTTTCATTATATATTTCTCTCCTTTTATTCTATATTATAGTTTTATTTGTTTTAGTTCTGTTGGGCTTGAACACATGTAATAGCCACAACCCCTACAATGTCTTCTGCTTTACAGCCTCTTGATAAATCATTTACTGGCTTTGCCATTCCTTGGCATATTGGTCCATAAGCTTCTGCTTTTGCAAGTCTTTCTACTAATTTGTATCCTATATTTCCAGCTTCTAATTCTGGGAATATTATTGTATTTGCTTGTCCTGCAACATTGCTTCCTGGTGCTTTTGATTTTGCTATTTCTGGAATTATTGCTGCATCAAATTGCATTTCTCCATCAATTGCTAGTTCTGGTGCCTTTTCTTTTGCAAGTTCTGTTGCTATTCTTACTTTGTCTACTTCTTCTGCTTTTGCACTACCTTTTGTAGAATATGAAAGCATTGCTACTTTTGGTTCTTTTTCTAGTATTTGTTTAAAGCTCTTTGCTGTAGATATTGCTATTTCTGATAATTCCTCTGAGTTTGGATTTTGATTTAATCCACAGTCTGCAAATACAAATACTCCATCTTCTCCATATTCGCAATTTGGAACTACTATTACACAGAATGTAGACACTAGTTTTGTTCCTGGTGCTGTTTTTAAAATTTGTAATGCTGGTCTTAATGTATCTGCTGTTGAATGTGCAGCACCTGAAACCAATCCATCTGCTTTTTCTTTTTTTACCATCATCATTCCAAAAAATACAGGGTCTTTCATTAATTCTTCTGCTTTTTCTATTGTCATTCCTTTATGTTTTCTAAGTTCATAAAATGCTTCAACAAATTCTTTATAGTCTTCTGAAGCACTTGGCTCTATTATTTGTGCTTTGGAAATATCAAAATTATTTTCTCTTGCTATTTTTAAAACTTCTTCTTTATTGCCTATTAATACAACATCGCAAAAATCTGTTTTAGAAATTAAATCTACTGCTTTTAGAGTTCTTATATCTGTTGCTTCTGGCAATACTATTGTTTTTCTTTCCTCTTTTGCTCTTTTTATTATATCTTCTAAAAAAGCCATTTATACTCCTCCTTATTCTTAACATACCTAAATATTATATAAAGAAATTATGAAAAGTACAAGATTTTTTTGCAATTTTGTATATTTATTTAACTTATTACACTTGAAAGTCTGGATTATTTATAAATGGATTTTCTGATATTGTTACAAATTTTATAGAGTATATGTCACAATATAATAAATTTGCATCTTGTATTGAACGAAGTACAATATAGCTTGCTCCAACTTCTACTAATATTCCGTGTTCTGTCTTCTAAGTATGTTGTTCCAATTAAAAACTCAACTCTAACAAGTTTGCCAATATGCTGTCTTAAAAAAGCTGGCGTATATAAAGCATTTGTTACTGTTTCTGGTGCTCTTTGGTTATCTATTTCCATTGCTCTATATTCTGGAAAATTATAATTATTATAATACATGATATCCTCCTGATTTTAAGTTTGATCATATAGAGGTGTTGGCCTATAAAAGCAATGTTCATTTATTCTTGTATGGAATGTTCCGTGAGCCATTGTATGGAAATGTATTGGGGCAACTTGGATTGTATGGATTCATGTACCACAAGCATTCTCCTATTTCGTTTATTTTATTTCCTGCAATTGCCCAATCAGCTATGTTGTAGTGTTCGTCTGTTGGGACCATATTATATATGTTTTGTGAATTGTATTGATTTCCTAGTGTTTCTGTTGCACAGTCAAATTGTCCTGTTTGAAAGACTATGTTTCGTATGCTTCCTCCCTGAGAGATACGAGCATACTCCCCGTGTGCTACTATTTACTCTATTCATAATTACTGTTGCAACTGCTTTCATTCCATTTTCGCCTTCTCCTCCTGCTTCGCATTGAACAAGTCTTGCAATTAGTTCTCTATCAGAAAATGCCATTTTTTCACCTCTATATATGTATTATATTTTTATTTTGGAATTTTGTGACAGATTGCAATTTTTCTTATTGCTTTTGCTATGCATAAATTATATAATTGCTCTGAGGTTTTTGTATGATTTTAAAATATGTTGTTAAAGATTTGTCTTTGTATAAAACAGTTAGGCAAGTTTTAAAAATAGAATTTAATATGTCAAATAGATTAATTACAAAATTAAAGAAGAATAAATGCATTTTACTAAATGGATTTGAAACTTATTTGGATAAAATGCTTTGTATTAATGATATTATTTCTTGTGATTTAAATTGTGAGGAATCTTCTGACAATATAATACCTACAAAAATGAGCTTGAACATCATTTATGAAGATGACTCTTTATTGGTTGTAAATAAATCTCCTGGTATTGCTGTGCATCCTTCTATTTTACATTATGAGAATAGTTTGGCAAATGGAGTTAAATATTATTTTGAATCTATCGGTTTGAATAAAAAAATAAGACCAGTAAACAGGTTGGATAAAGATACTTCTGGTTTAGTTATTTTTGCTAAGAATGAATATATTCAAGAATGCTTGGTAAAGCAAATGCAAAATAATGCGTTTTATAAAGAATATGTAGCTTTGCTTTGTGGCAATCTTGAAAATGCTTCTGGTAAAGTAGAAGCACCTATTACTAGAAAAGATAACAGTATAATAGAGAGATGCATAAATTCTAATGGTGATTATGCTCTTACTTATTATGAATTAATAAAAAATTACCATGATTTCTGTTTAGTAAAATTTGTTTTAAAAACTGGCAGGACTCATCAGATTAGACTTCATTCGCAATATATTGGTCACCCTATTTTAGGTGATACACTATATGGAAGTTCTTCTAATTTAATAAATAGACAAGCTCTTCACTGTACAAAGTTAAGTTTTATGCATCCTATTACAAAAAAAGAATTGAAGCTTGAAGCTCCAATTCCTTTAGATATGCAATCCTTAATTAATTTATCTTAAATAATCTAACACTCCTGGGTTGTTTTTTCTCTCTTCTTTTATTTTTGCATTAATTGCTGGTACTGCTGGAGTATATACATCAGTAAGTGCTGAATATTTAGAATTGATATTCCATTTATATTGTGGTATTTTTCTATCACCAATTTTATTTAGCCAGTCTTCTAATAGTTCTTTGTTTAGTTGCATTGTTGTTGGTCCTACAAAATTAGGATTGTTTATTCCTAATATTACGAAGTCATCATCTTCCGCAATCTTTCCCCATTTCTTTATTCTCATGTTATTTGATTTTATATCCTGAATAATTGCACATTGCATTGCAAGTATGTTTGTTAGCATTCCTCCTAAAGCACCTGTATCTATTCTCTTTTTATTTACTTCTTCTGCTAAATCTCCTTTTGGTAGTCCTTCTTCTTGCAAAAATTTTACATATTCTTCTTGTAGTTCTTCTGGTATTTCTTCTCCTTTTTTTGTTATATCTCTTATTAGTAAAATTAATCTACCTTTTTGTATTGCAGGAATTAATTTTCCCATATCCATTTTATCTATATCTTCTTCATTTCCATCAATAATTTCCTGCCACAAATCTAAATTGTCTATTATATCTAATCCAGTATAAATTTCTTGCATACCTTGAAAAAATCTACTTTGCCAAAAAGCACTAAATAGATTCACGTCCTCTACAGTCATAGTTTTTAAAAATTTTTTATCCAATACATCATATAGCCCAACTTCATCGGTTTCTCTACAAAAATCATCTGCTAATCCGATTCTTTTAGAGAAAGATAAACTTTTAACGTTTTCTTCTTGTAGTACTGAATTAGCTTTGTCAATATATTCGTCAGTTATTCCATAAGTTTCTAGTCCACTAAAAGCTGCTTCTAATAATGCTTTTTGTTCATCTTTTATTTCTTTTTCTGTTATTGCCTTTCCGTTACGCAAAGCTTCTAGTATATTATTATTATCTTTTACTCTACATGTTCTAATAACATTTCTTAGTAAACTTAATTTTACTTTTTCCATATTTAATGATGTATACAATTCTTCTTCATGGTCCTTATCTTCTAATTCTTTTGCTTGATTTAATAGTTTGTAAAGTTTTGCATTATCAGTTTTTCTCATTTTTAATAATTCTTTTACTGTCCTATATTTGGTTGCAAGATCATAAATTTTAAAGCCATTGTTAGGTATTGAAAGAAGGCTCTCTTCTAATTCAGCTAAAGCTTCCTCTCTAATCTCTCCTATTTCTACTCCTTCATTTCTATAATCTCCTGCTAGTTCTTTTAAATATCTTTGTGTCCTTTTTAATGCTCCTTTAATGGCTTCTTCATCATACTTCTTACCTTTTACTTCTTCTATTTCTTTTTTTATATTAATACTTTCCATATTTTCCTCCTAAAAACAATCTACATAATATTTTAACATAATTTTGGTGGCTTTTCCATACTTTTGTAAAAAATCCCTAATTTTTTTACAAATAAAGAAGAGTAAGAAATCTCTTACTCTTCTTTATTTTCATGTTTGTTTTCTTTTTCTTCGTTCCCATTAGATTCTTCTATACTTTTGTTATATATATATCCAGCTCTACTGTTCCAACTTTTCCAAAGCCAATACAAGCCTACTAATGTAAAAAGTAAAACAACCTTTTTGCCTTTATAGAATAAAGGCATTGCTATAAAAATCATGGCATTTACATAAGCACAGACTTGTCCTACCCGAAGCCATCTTATTGAAAGATCTAATTCGTATACTAATATTTCAGAAACCTCATAAACAATAGTTGCAAAGACCATAATTATAATCAAAGCATTTAACATAACTATATCCTCCTATTGGATTTTTTTCGCTATTATTTTATCATAGTTTTACATAATATTCAAGATTTAGTTTTAAAAAAAGCTATTACTTTTAAACTAGTAATAGCACTTATAAAGTAAATCTATAAGCCGGGTTCTGTTAAAAACAGTCATTTATCTAGAATATATATTACTATATATTTCAAGCCACCAATTTAAGAAGACGACGAGCAGTCTTAACCTTCTTGTATTTAGGTGTTGCTCCAAATGGGGTTTGCATTGACCAAATATGTCACCATATTTGCGGTAAGCTCTTACCTCACCTTTTCACCCTTACCTTTTACAAGGCGGTTATTTTCTGTTGCACTTTCCTTAAGGTCGCCCTCACTGGACGTTATCCAGCATTATTGCTCTATGGAGCCCGGACTTTCCTCATATAGGGCCTTGCGGCATCTACACGCGACTGTTCAATTTACTCTATTTATTATTTTAACCTGTTTTTTGCTTAAAGTCAACATTTACAGTGTATTTATGCTTTCCAACAAGTTTTTATACTTTATATAAAATACTTCTTTGTCTTGCAAATCTAAAGAATTTTGTAATTCTTTTACTAAAATGTATGTTTTATTAACTTTATATTCATTCTTTTTTGCAAATTCTATATCATTTACAACACTTTTAAATGCTTTTTCACATTCATTTATATTTGATTGTACTTCGCTCCAATTTCCTTGTTCAACAAATGAGTATGCATTTACTAAAAATGATTTTGTTTGTTTAATATTTTGCATACTATTTTCTGCTGACATTGCTTTTTCATAAATAGGTATATATGAATATAATTTTGCAACATTCTTTAATGAATCTACTTTGTTTTCATTTTTAATACTTATTATACAATCATTTAAGCATTTACTAAAAGATACTATGTCATCATTTCCAATGTTTAAACTGTACAAATCTAATAATATTACGCTCCATGATTGATTTAAATTTTCTATTTCGTATTTTATAACCTTCCAATCAACATCATTTTGATTAGCTTCTAATACTGCATCTGTTTCCATTTTGGTTGTATCTATTTTTTGCGAACTTTTATTATCTTCTGATTTTCCTGAACTTTCCTTTTCCCCTTGTCCTGTTGCAGTTTCTTGGCTTCCTCCTGAATTTCCGCTTGATGGTTTTTTTGATTTTTCTTCTATTTCTACTCTTTCTGAAGTAATTTTATAATTTTCAAGATTAATATTATTTAGATTATTTAGTATACTAAGTATATGTGTATCTAAATAATCTAATTCTTCATTTACTTTCTCTCTTAATTCTTTCTTATCTTCTTTTTTAGAGCATCCTGTCAATGTTAATATGCATATTATTAAAAAAAATATGAGAATTTTTTTAAATTTTTTCATGTATATCACCAAACATATTATTTCCAATATTTTTTTGATTATTCTTTCATGACTTTGGTAAAACTAATTTTAGATGATTTTTAAGGAGTTTTTAAATTGAATACAGTTGTTAGTTTATATAGTCAGAAAAGACAAGAAATATCCAAATTTCTAAAAAGTTTTAACAATATTAACGTTGATGATAATAATATTCTAGAATGGAAAAAAGAATTTGAAAATCCAGTAGAAATTGCTGATATTATAGGAGTTTTTATTGATAATAATGAAAAGTTTATGATTAATATGTGGGTTAGTTTAGATGAAGGTTTCTTTTTAAATGTTACCGAGCATAATGCAGACCAAATAATAAGATACCTTTTTGAAAGGTATCCTTATTAATATATAATTTTAGTCTTCTTGTTTTGCTTCTCTTGTCATTAACTTTAAAACTGCTTCATCAGGTGTTAGTTTGTTAAATAATATATTATAAACGCTATCTACTATTGGCATTTCTACATCATATTTTTTTGAAAGTTGATATGCTGTTTCTATATTGTCTATTGCCTCTATTGTCATTCCTATTTTTTCTCTTGCTTCTTCTACTGTTCCACCTTCTCCAATTATTATTCCAGCTTTTCTATTTCTACTATGTTCACTTAAACACGTTACAATCAAATCTCCGCAAGCCTGTTAATCCATATATTGTTTGTGTTTTTCCTCCCATTTTTGTGCTTAATTTTGACATTTCGGATAGTCCTCTTGTTAGAAGTGCTGCAAATGTATTATCTCCTAATTTTTGTCCAATAACAATTCCTGCACAAAAAGCAAGAATATTTTTTAATGCCCCTCCAAGCTCTGCACCTTTTACATCATCTGATGTATATATTCTTAGAACTTCATTCATAAATGTTTCTTGTACATCTTTTAATAAATCTTTATGCTTTGAAGCTATTACCAATGCTGTTGGTATTCCCATTGATACTTCTTCTGCATGACTTGGTCCAGATAGTCCACCAATTTTAGAATTTGGTAATTCTTCTTCTACTACTTCATTTAACGTATATAGTGTTTCTTTTTCAAATCCTTTTGAACATATTATTATCTTTTGATTTGTTACATATTTTTTAAATTTTTTTATTGTTTCTCTTACTGCTTTAGATGGTGTTACTATTAAAATCATTTCCGAACCATCTATTGCTTTTCCTAAATCTGTTGTACAAATTATATTACTTGGTATATATGCTTGTGGTAAGAACTTACATTTTCTTGTATTGTTTATTAAGTCTGCTTCTTCTTGTAAATATGCCCACATTTTTATATTGTTATCCATTTTTGCTAAATGTATTGCTAGGGCTGTTCCCCAACTTCCACTACCTATTATTGCTATATTTTTCATTTGTTTACTCCTTTAATTTTAGGGAAAAAGGGGACTGTCCCCTTTTTCCCTATTTGTTAAAACTAATTTTGTTTTCTGTTCCATTTTTTATTCTTTTTAGATTTTCTCTATGATTAAATATTACTAGCAATGCTATTAGTATACTAATTATTACAGGTAAAAATTTAACGTCTCCCATAAATATTGTAAGTATAGGGTATAAAACTGCTGCTAGTATTGAACCTACTGATACCATTTTTGTAAATGCAATTATTATAACTGCAAAAATTAAACATATTAAACCAATCTTCCAATTTAAAGTTATTAAAACTCCCAGTGCTGTTGCAACTCCTTTTCCTCCTCTAAATTCAAAGAATATTGGAAATGTGTGTCCTAGTATTGCAAAAAATCCTGCTATATACTCTAATAATGTTTCGTCAACTTCTGTCCAAATACGTCCTGCAAGTATTGCTACTACTATTGCCATTACTCCTTTTAGTACATCACATACTAATGTTAATGCAGCTGCTTTTTTTCCTACTGTTCTTAAAACATTTGTTGAACCTGCGTTTTTGCTTCCTTTTTCTCTTACATCAAATCCTGCAAACTTTCTACTAAAAATTACTGAAAAGCTTATACTTCCTAAAAAATACGCAACTATTGCAACTCCTATATATACTCCTATCATTTTTATTCCTCCTTTTCTCCTTTTTCTCTTGTAATTACCCTTATTGGCGTTCCTGTTATTCCAAAGTTTGTTCTTATTTGATTTACCAAATATCTTTCATAAGAAAAATGAAATAATTTTTTGCTATTAACAAATATTACAAATGTTGGTGGCTTTGTACTTGCTTGTGTAGCATACAGTATTTTAAGTCTTCTTCCTTTATCTGTTGGTGGTTGAACTACTGCTATTGCCTCGTTTATAACTTGGTTTAGCATTGATGTAGAAACTCTTATTGCATTATTATTTGCCACTGTATTTATCATGTCAAATATTTTATCTACTCTTTGGCCTGTTTTTGCAGATATAAATATTATTGGTGCATAGGATAAATAGCTTAATTTATTATATACTTCTTTTGTATATTTTTCTAAAGTTCCTGTTGTTTTTTCTACCTCATCCCATTTGTTTACTACTATTATAATTCCTTTACCTGCTTCGTGTGCTTCTCCTGCAATCTTTGCATCTTGGTCTGTTACTCCTTCGTTTGCATCTATTAATAGTAAACATATATCTGCTCTTTCTATTGCTAAAAGAGATCTCATTATGCTAAATTTTTCTATTGATTCAGTTGTCTTGCTTTTTCTTCTAATTCCAGCTGTGTCTATAAAATTATATTTTCCATGCTCATTTTCAAAATATGAATCTATTGCATCTCGTGTTGTTCCCGCAATATTACTTACAATTACTCTGTTTTCTCCTAGGATTTTATTTACTAGAGAAGATTTTCCTACATTTGGTTTTCCTATTACAGCTACATTTACTATTTGATTTTCGTCTTCTGATTCGTCTTTTTCTGGAAAATGTTCATATACAGCATCCAGTACATCTCCTATTCCTAGTGCATTTGCAGAAGATACTGGATATGGTTCGCCTATTCCTAGATTATAAAATTCATATATGTCATTACTTGTTTCTCCTACATTGTCAGATTTATTGCACACTAATACTATTGGTTTTTTTGATTTTTTTAGCATAAGTGCTATTTCTTGATCTGCTGCAGTTACTCCTTGTTTTATATCAGTTAAAAATATAATAACATCTGCTATACTTATTGCTATATCTGCTTGTTCTTTCATTTGAGATAGAATAATGTCATCAGATTTAGGTTCAATTCCACCTGTATCTATTAATGTAAAGTTTCTTCCTCTCCAATTTGCTTCTCCATAAACTCTGTCTCTTGTTACTCCTGGAATATCCTCTACTATTGAAATTCTTTTTCCTATTATATAATTAAAAAATGTTGATTTTCCTACATTTGGTCTACCAACAATTGCAACCATTGGTTTTGACATTTTTTCACCTTCTTATAAAATTAATTTTTCAAATTACATTATGTATTTTACTATAAAATACATAAAATGACAAGCTTTTGTTTTAAATAAAATTAAAACGAGATATATCTTTATACCCCGTTTTAACTTTAGATTTTTCATATTTAATATTATTTTACTTACCACTATTATCATTGCACTTATTATAGAAATAGCACTTGCCACAATCATCTCATTTGTTCCAGTATATCTCACATTTATTTTTACATTTTGTTCATGCAATGCTGGATTGATTTTTATTTGTACAAATCCATTGTCTGATTCTGTACATTCAATTTCACTGCCATTTGCATACACTCTATATCCTAAATAATAAATATATGGTAGTTCGATTGTAAGTCCCGCTTCTGTCTTATTATTTTGATTGTCCGCTTCTCGCTCATTTTTCATGTTTGTCAATTCAAATTCTAAGTTTGTCCCATTTTTGTTGTAATTTAATATTTCCGCTTCTCCGCTCATTATTATTGGTTCATCTTTTCTATTTGCAATATAAGTATTTAATACTTTAAATGCCTTGCTTGGTAAATATTCCATGCTTGCCATTCCCGCATGAACTCTTCCAGTATTTTCAGTTACTCGTACTCCTTCTATCAATCTCTCTTCATTAGTAGACAATTCATATTCCAATTTACTATTATACGGAATCAACAATAATGTAGAAATAATAGTTAGCACAATTACATCGAATATCTTAAAGTTCTTTATTATAATCCCATAATTTATTCCAGCTACAAAAGCAAAGAAAAACGCCGTAAATTCATATAGCCTAAACGTAAATTGTATCATTTTAAATACGCTTGGTAACTTTTCGAATGGAAAGAATGTTAATGTCATTATGATTAAAATAATTCCAAATGTCAAAAACAGTACATATGTTCTCTTATACTCTTTTTCTATCCTCTTCCACACTATTGGTGTTAGAACAAGTCCTAAGATTGTAACCATGCCTATAGCATAAATCATTTGTTGGTCTTTACTAGTATAGAACAACTGATAAAATTCTGTTTTATAGTATTCTAGCTTGTTTCCTACTTCCATACGTCCTGGAACGAATACCTCATAGCTTGTAGCATTATGATGTTGTAACAACCCTACCCAGTAGAAACTTGTTATTAGTAAAATACATACTAGGCTTATTACTAATATACGTATGACCTTAACGCTTTTTAATTTTTTAATATTAAATACCAAATATAATAGGCATATTATTGCCATGTACATAGTAATAACCGTATGTGTTAGTATT
>ENA-OOWZ01000514-OOWZ01000514.1-human-gut-metagenome-genome-assembly--contig:-NODE-514-length-21148-cov-18.362632_pt1 | contig 21148 bp, 19 predicted proteins | sample MGYA00241580_ERZ501329 | MGnify/ENA primary metagenome ERZ501329 (study PRJEB25962, sample SAMEA2042923) | human gut metagenome | biome: human gut; feature: human-associated habitat; material: faeces... | reverse complement strand
CCTTGATGTACGGGGCTTTTCCGGTTTGTCGTAATTATACCGTAAGGGCACACCTTCGCCACCCATGCCCTTACCAGCGGCGTGGACGCCAAGACACTGTCCGGCATTCTGGGACACACCAATGCGTCCTTCACGCTGGACACCTATACCCATGTCACATCGGATATGCAGAAGACAGCCTCGGGCATCGTGGGCGGCTTCATGGAGGACATCTTCGGAAAGGAGTTGAAACCGTGGCAAGAAAACGAAAAGCCGGCGACGGAACCGTAAGACAGCGCAAGGATGGTCGGTGGGAGGGGCGCATCGTCATCGGCTATGACGATAACGGCTATCCCAAGACGAAAAATGTTCTCGCCAAAACCAAGAAGGAGTGCGTCGAGAAGCTCCAAAAGCTCAAGGAAGAATGTGGCGGGCTGAAGCCGGAGAAGGTGCGGTCAGAGATGCCCTTCGGGGTCTGGCTGACATATTGGTACGAGAATCATTCCAAGCCGAAGATCCGTCCCACCACGCAGGAGACTTACGAGAGCCGCATCCGTCTGCACATCATCCCGGAAATCGGTGACATCCCGCTGAATAAGCTGACGCAGAATGACCTGCAGCAGTTCTATGGTCGGATCAAGAATAGTGGCCGTAAGCGCTTCACCGACAAGTACGGCGAAGGACTGTCCGACCGAATGGTGCGCATGTGCCACGCCACCTGTCGCTCCGCGCTGGAGAAAGCGGTGCAGGATGGACTGATTCGCATGAACCCGGCCATCGGCTGCAAGCTGCCGCCAAAGAAGGCGCGGGAAATGCAGGTGCTGACGCGGGAGGAGCTGCAGCGGTTTCTCATCCAGGCAAAGTTCGAGGGTTACTACGAAGTCTTTCTTCTGGATTTGGCCACCGGCCTGCGCCGAGGCGAGCTCATGGCGCTGCAGTGGGATGACCTGAACTTCAAAACCGGTGTGCTGAATGTGAACAAGCAGGTCTACGATGTGCGGGGCCAGCTTCAAATCAGCACGCCCAAGACGAAGAACTCCATCCGCAAGATCGTTCTGCCGCCTGCGGTGGTGGCAGTGCTGCGGGAGTATAAAAAGGCAGTGGACTCCCGCTGGATGTTCCCATCCCCGGTAAAAGAGGACTGCCCCATCACACCTGGCGTGGTGCGCCGCAGACTGCAGCTCATCTTGGAGCACGCAGGGTGCAAGCATGTTCGATTTCATGATCTGCGTCATACCTTCGCAACGCTGGCGCTGGAAAACGGCATGGATGTGAAAACGCTCTCCGCCATGCTGGGCCATGTGTCGGCGGCCACCACACTGGACATCTACACCCATATCACCGACGATATGCAGCGCACAGCCGCCGAAAATATTGACCGCGGCATCGGCAAGGCAGCACCGCAGGAGTGCGCTTCAGAGTCGGGACAGGAAACTGCACCGGCCCAGGCAGAAAAGACGAGCATGACCGACTTCAAGCCCTACGTGGGCCGCAAGCGCAGATCCGGCACCGGCTGCGTCAGTGAGATCAACGACCACCTCTTCGAAGGCCGCTACTCACCCATGTGGATCGACGGCAAGAAACACTCCCGTAACGTCTACGCTCATACTCGTGAGGAATGTGAGGAGAAGTTGAAGGTGTTGATCGTGGAGATGAAGGCAGAGATTGCGGAAGCGCAGCGGCTGATGGATTTGGGCGAAGGCGATGGGCGGCCGCCGGAGGAAAGGGAAAGAAGCAAAAAGGGCTGTACGAAAACGAAATGAGACTATAGGATAAACTAAAAAGAATGACCAAGCGCACGAATTACCATGCGCTTGGCCATTCTTCAGTTGCTTATGTATCTTGAAAGCCCTCACGTTTAGACAGTTCTTCTTTGTAAATATCTATCAATTTGTTAAGGATGATTACAAACCGTTCCGTATGCACGATAGAAAAATCCCGTTTCCCCTGGGGCACTTTTGCGAGGACTTCTTGTAGGTATGCTTTTAGTAAATGAAATCCTTTGATACTATCCTCAATGCGTATATCAGAAGATTGAATGCGGATTTCCCAAAGATTTTTGAAGTTAGAAATGAATTGATTTTTTCCTGCATTGTTTTCTTGACTGAACGCTTGTGCTGTAGCAGTAGCCATTTCTTCATCGAAGACATCATATCGTTTATTTTCAATAAACATAAATGCAGATGACCCAAGTTCGCGAATCTTATCGATGTATAGTTTCTTGTTCCTATAGAAAATCAATTCGTCACCGAGCGCAAATTTTGAAATCAACTCATATGCGCTCCATTCTTCATTTGTGAAATTGGAGCGTTGAGTTTCGCTGATGGTGGAAAATAACAGCTGACCTTCGGGTGGTGCTTTTTTGATTTCTGCAATTCTAAGACCAATTCCAGTCTGGACTTTCTCCCAGTCTATAGGTAAGGGAAGATCACATTTACAGGATCGCGCCCAACAGCTATTTTCAATTAAAAGTACATATTCATCTAACGTCAGATTGCCATCATACGCTATTCTTAAAAAGTCAGCAAACCCTTCATGGATTACTGCGTCATCTATATCCATGATACGATTAGATTTTATAATTTCAGGGGCACTTTGAGCATTATTTCGCTTCTTAATAATCTCGATTTCGCTTGTGATAGCATTTTCGTTCCAAACACCATTGAGTACCCATTGCTTAACACCGTTTATGGTGTAATTCGATTGAAATGCAGGATACATTTTGCGAACATCTCTGTCTGAGAATAGTGTGCCGTAATCACCAGCCCCTGCGATACCGGCCTTGTATGCAATCACATATGATGTAAAGCTATATAGCCATTTGTCAAGGTCAGAAAAATCGTTTTTTTGTAATATGCTATAGAGACGATAAAAATCTTTAATTGCACATTTTAGACTTCTGATATTATGTGGCGGTGTAGGCCTACTCTGTCCTTTATCATCGGACTGGCTATTCTCAAATTTAAGGTCATCCCTATCTGGAGCAAACAGTTCTAATAATCCACCCTCACAGCTTATGATGAACTCCCTGTATTGTGCATCTTGAAATTTTGCGGTAGCTATAACGGCGTGAACAATATTCTCATAATCCGGTAAATAGTATACTGTTCTTTGTATGATTTTTTCTTTGATTTCCGCATAAGACAATTCTGCTTGCTCCGGTTGGACAGGAATATCAACTTTTATGATAGCTTTATTATTCTCGGATTTACGGGTATCAGACTCTGCGGGAACTTGCTGAATCTCGCCGGTTATTTTTGTTATCTCTCGTTGTCCTTTGATCTTTGCTTGATTAGCAACAATAATAGTATGATAGTGTTGGTTTTCGCAATAATCATTGATCACACCCAATACATCTACACTGCTCATCCTGCAGCGTTCTAAATCGTCAAAGACAAGAATAACATCCTTTCCATCCATCTCTTTACTAATAGGGAAGAAAACAGAAGCATCAGTTTTGGCGATTCCTCGTAGCCATTCTGGAAGAAAATCCATTCTTGAAAGCCATTTCTTACCTTGACCAATCTTTTTGGCAACTTTGTCAACACCCTTAATTTTACAGTATTCGGTCATCCATTCACGCCGAACGGCAATGTGGATTTCTTCGGGTAAAGTCATACCAAATAATGAAATTCGAAGGACGACTGATGTATCTGCAAGTGCATTTTTCAACTCGTGTTCAATTAGATATGTCTTTCCACATCCCCATTCGCCTGAAAGCAATAGTGCTCCTACAGGCTCACATTCATGACAGTAATACACTAATTCGTCTACTGTTTTCATGAGGATAGTTGCCTCCTTCCAATCTGGTGCCAAAATGTTTGCTTTATCTTCATGTGATAAAAGTCGCATGGAAATATACCCATACGGCTGCCTTGGCGGCGCAGAGACCTACCGTTAATTAATTATACTGTACTTCGGCAAAAATTACAATATTAAGTCTACACTTGTCGAAATTATATGTTAAGAATAACAAGTTCAATGTTTGCGCCGCAATAGACAAAGAATAAGAAAATCCCTCTGAAATCAACGATTTCAGAGGGTTTTTGGTCCGAGTAGTGCGGCTCGAACGCACGGTCTCCTGGTCCCAAACCTATGTCTGAACTTTCAGCGAGGGGGCTTGCGCACTCTTTGGCACTTTCCGGTACTCCTGCGGTTCCTCTTTGGAACTCTATTGGCCTGTTTATTTCAGGCACCGCTTTCGGCTTTTGGGATTTGTGTGGGATTGAATTCTGTATATTAAAAGTGCTTCCGACCGGGTTTACCTCCAACAGCAGGTGCTTTTTGCCGCAGAGAGCAGCTCAGAAACTGCGCCGCATAAACAAAGAAATAAGCGCGATGACAAAGAAACAGCAGGCTGACTTGGATGATAGCCAGCCTGCTGAGCGAAGATGCTTATTCGATGTTTTGTCTTTCGGCAGCAATGCGTGTTCTTTTGCCAGAGAATGCAATGCCGATTTTTATAATTGACGTAACATTCATTGCCTGCAAATCAACGCTGTATGCACGGTCGTTGATCTGTTGCAAGGCAACATTGGCAAGGTCTTCAAGCTGTGTTTCAGAGCGGTCTTTCCCCGCCTTTAATTCAATCAGAATACCAGGAAGCCGCTTATTCAAAGGAAGCATCTGAATATCAAATCGTCCATCACCAGCTTCACGATTGGAGGTAATGCGATAGCTGTTGTCCATCACAGCGCACATACCCAATATCAGACCATGGTAAAATGTTTCGTCGGCAGCATCGTGGAAACTTATTGTTTGGAGCAGGAACTTTTCCAAGGCTTTTTGCAGTGAGTCGATATCTGCCTTGTAGATAGCTTCCTGAATAGCAATAGCAGCGGAACGAGGAATAATATCCTCAAGCTGAGAGAGGATCTCCTTGCTGTAGACGAAAGAAATCTCTTTGTTGGGCAGAGCCACTTCACACATATAATCCTCGCCATAAGACTGGTCACAGCTCACGGCTTTCAAGTAACCAGCTACAAGCAGAAAGCTGTAAACAGAGGACGGATCATTCTGGATTTGCGGATAAATGACACCCGTGTCAATGTGCGTGACAAAGGACTCGCCCTTCATCAACAGCTCCAGACGCTCCATAATATCCGGTGTTGCGGAAGTCAGCACCTCACGGATGATATCATTGCTTCCGGTAGACTGCCAGAATGCTTTGGGACGGCAGTTATTGTTGAAGTACCCAATGACAGACCAAGGATTAAAAATCTCGGTATTACCGAAGCGGTACCCATCATACCAATCGCAGAGCTCCTGATACTTGTCAGATGCGCTGTAGTATTCTGCCATTTCACGCACTTCGTCCGAGGTGAAACCGAAATACTCGCTATAACGTTCATCCAAGATGGAGTTGATTTTCAGGTTGTTCAGGCCGCTGAAGATACTCTCCTTTGCAACACGCAGGATGCCGGTCAGGAAACCATAGCTCAGATGCGGATTGTCCTTCAGGCCACCGGAGAACAGATTGCGCATAAATCCAATGACAGTATCATAGAAACCGTTCACATGTCCCTGCTGGATGGGAGTATCGTATTCGTCAATGATGACGATGGGGGCAACATCATGGTGCTTATGAAGCAGCAGCGTCAATGTCCGCAGGGACATTTGATAATCCACTTCATCAGCAGCTTCTGTTGCGAGAATGGAGTATTCCTCTTTTTCGTAATTACTGAGCGCAGAACTGGAGGCCAATTCATCGTGACGGCGGAATTCCTGCGCGATCAGCTTTTGGAGCGTCTGATAGGTTTCTTCCCAAGAGGTGTATTTAACATCCTTGAAGGACAGGAAGATCACAGGGTACTTTCTATGGTGGGCAAGATAGGATTCTCCGCAGGACCAGATTTTCTTATCTCTGAAGTAAACGGATGTGTCCTCGGTCGTCTTTTCGAAGAATGTGCGGAGCATGTCCATGTTCAGCGTCTTGCCAAAACGTCTGGGACGGGTGAACAGGGATACCTTGGGGCGCTCATCCAGAAATTCCTTGATCATCAGGGTCTTGTCCACATAGTAGTAGTTCTTGCAGGCATCCCGGTAATCAGACACACCAATAGGCAAGGGCTTGCGTGCGGATGACACTGCGGGCTTCACAGCACTTCGGCGGCCACGCTTATCCATCGGCTTTTGAGTACCGTCCGGGATAAACCACTGCCTGCCCTTCTTATATGCGCCGGAGATACGTCCGGTTTTGCAAAGCTCATTGACCCGCCGTTCAGTAATGCCCCAAGCGGCAGCTGCTTCTTTGATCGTCATATTGGAACACCTCCATTGCAGTTCGTCAAGAACATTATAACCACTATTCCGAATAAAATCAACTGTATTATTCCGAATGATAACGGCATTATTTGGAACAGCTTTGTTCTGCGGATATTCTGTTCTTTTTAGTAGCTATTTCCTGCTTTCTGTGATATTGTTCGTTTGCCAAAAGGAGGCGATGATATGCAGAGAGAAAACAAGCTGACGGTCGGGCAATGGTGCGACTACTGGTTCACCGCGAACCGACGCAAATGGAACGGCAACACCGAGGGCGGGTACCGCAATCTGATTTACAGCCACATCCTCCCCGGTATCGGGAGTGTGGCACTCTCTGACCTGACGGAGCAGGTGGTAACGGATTTCTACAACAGCCTGCGAAGCCAGGGACTCGGCGCCAGAAGCGTCTGGTGTGTCCACCTGCTCCTGCGCCGGTGTATGGATGAAGCGGCACAGGACCAACTCATTCCCTACAACCCGGTGCGGCTCTGCCGGGAGCCCAAGGCAGAGGAATACAAAACAGCCCCTCTGCGATTGGGGCAGCTCCAGCGTTACCTGAACGCGGCAGAACAGCTCGGCGTACTCCCCATCATCTATACAGGACTTTCAAGCGGCCTGCGGCAATGTGAACTGATCACCTTGTCGTGGGCCGATTTTCATGTCCGCTACAAGTACATCCTCAGAGGTCAACGCCTGCTTACGCTCAATGAGAAAGGGGCGTATCTCTTGACACGGATGCCGGAAACCAACTCGCCCTATGTGTTCTGTAACCCCAAAACCGAAGCGCCGTACAAGCTCCACGAGTTCTACTATTTACACAAGAAAATACTCAAACAGGCCAGGCTCCCATGGGTGGCCTTTCGAGACTTACAGCGTCAGTGCATGGAGGTGGGAATATGACGCTCCGAGAATACATCAGCTTCTGGCAGGAAGCCTACGACAGGCACCAAAGCAGGGCGACCACCTATGCAGCACACAACTATGTATTCAAAAACCATATTCTCCCCGGTTTGGGTGACATACCGCTCTCTGAATTGACATCGGAGATGGTCGGAGAATTTTTGGAGGAGCGGCGGCGCTTCGGCAATCATCGACCCGGCAGCTCCGGTCTGGGCGAAGAAACCATGCGGCACATCCACCGCCTGCTTCAGCAATGTCTGGACCAGGCCATCCGGGATGGCCTCATAACAGAGAATCCTGCCAAGTCGTTCCACTACCGCAAATCCACGACGGTGAAGGCAGATATCATGACGCCTCTGGAGATGGAGGACTATCTGGACGCTGCCGAGCAATTGGGCTACCTCCCCATGTTCATGTTGGCGCTGACGACAGGCATTCGCCAAGGCGAGCTCATCGCCCTGAAATGGAGTGACCTGGATATGAAAAAAAGGACGCTGACCATCGCGGAAAAACGTGCGGTGGAACGGCGTGAGCTGGTGGAGTACGGTAGCCAGACGAGGTCAATAAGGCTGACCCCGGAGGTGGTCGACCTTCTCATCATGGAGCACAGCAAGCACCCCAGCAGCCCACTCATGTTTATGCACCCGGCCACACTGAAACCCTACTCGCCGCAGATGGTGCGCCGGATGCACAAGGAGATCATCAGGGAAGCGGGCATCGACCATATCCGATTCACGGATCTCCGCCATACCTGCGCCATCCTTGCTCTAAAGAACGGCATGGATGCCAAGGAGTTGGCGCAGATGCTTGGACACTACCGCCCCACGATCACCCGGCAGAACTATGAACCCTATCTGCCCCGCACAGCAAAAAAGGATGAGGAAATGCCTGATAAAGCCACCCAGAGCGAACTGCAGCAGGCGGCAAATATTCTGGATAGTCTTCTGAAGTTCTGATAGCTATTCCGCAAAAGGTGTGGTATATGTCTGTGTCACAAGGAGGCGAAGCCCATGAAATACAAGCTGATCAAAGAACTATATGACTGCTTCTACACTCCGCCGGAGCTTTCGGTACCCCGGCAAGAAATAGAGGACTGCCACAAAGCTTTGATTGAGGTGCTGGAGAAACCCGAACGCAGGCTGGTACTCCAGATCATCGATGCCAAGGACCGCATTGCCGAAGACACTTCCATCGACAGCTTCATCTCCGGATTTGAGCTGGCGTGGCAGCTCTCTATGGAACTGAACAACTATAAAAACGAGCGCTTGGCCTCCTGCCGAACTGGGAGACTGGGCGCTCGTTTCACACGCAAAGAGGAGGAGCCAAAATGAAAAAGCGTATCATCATCGCCGCGGCGATTACCGCCTGTCTGGCCCTGTGCGCCGCCATGTGGCCGCAGGCCGAAACGGTCGGGGAAACACCCGCCGTGATCGTCCCAGAAGCGGCCGTTGTGGAACTCAAAACAGAAGCCGAAACGGCACTTCCGTCAGAGAAAGAAAAGACTGCGATTCCACAGCCGGAACAGACCCAGGAGGCCGTCACGGAACCGAAGTCAGCACCTGCGGAAACACCCGCAGTCCAGTCCGCACCGGAGCCAGAACCTGTCCCGGAAGTGTCTTATGGTCTCGCCCCGGAGCAAGCTGCAGAACCGCACGTAGCTAAAACAACCATTGAACCTCCGTCTGGCGACATGGTCTATGTCCCCGGCTTTGGCTGGATACAAAGCGAAGGTCCCAACCATGTCGAGTACGCCGAGGATATGTACGAGAACGGCAATAAAATCGGCATCATGGGTTGACCTCAAAAATTGAGCCGCATAAACAATGAAATAGCCGTGGGAGCGAATCGGAACGCTTCCGTGGCTTTTTCATCGTGACCAGATGATTCGAAATATTCTCTCTGAAATCGAAAACACAGATCTGAAAAATGGATTTTTGATAGACAAAATGGCGCCTCTATGCTAAAATTAACCTGTATTAGTGTATACTCCGGGGATGAGGTGTTACAATGACGATTTGTTATAACAAGCTGTGGAAGCTCCTGATCGATAAAAATATGAAAAAGAAGGATCTGCGTCTGGCTACCGGTATGTCTACGACCGCCCTTGCCAAACTGGGCAAGAACCAGCATGTCAGTACAGAAATCCTGATGAAAATCTGTACCGTGCTGGATTGCGACTTCTGCGATATCATAGAGCTCGTAAAGGAGGAAAACCATGATTGACTTTTCCAAAATCGAGCAATATCGGGAGAATAACCGTATTGAGGCCAAGAAAGCCCTTGGCGGGCTTCCCAAGAGCATTTGGGAAACCTATTCCGCTTTTGCCAATACCCACGGCGGCATTATCCTGTTGGGCGTGGAAGAATGGGCGGATAAATCCTTGCACACGGTAGATCTGCCAGACCCTGACAGACTCATCAAGGAGTTCTGGGACATCGTCAACAATCCCAACAAGACCAGCGTGAATGTGCTGTCCTCCAAGGATGTATTTGTGCAGGAAGTCGACGGCAATCATATCGTGGTCATCAATGTTCCCCGCGCGGAACGCTCCTATAAACCGGTGTATGTGGACGGAAATCCGCTCTGCACATACCGCCGTAACGGTGAGGGCGACTATCGCTGCACCAAGGAGGAATATCAGGCCATGGTGCGGGACGCATCCGTGAAAACGCAAGACATGCTCATTCTGAGCGAAATGGACTTGACGGTGTTCAACAAAGAAAGCATCCGCAGTTATCGCCAGAGAATGCGCCTCTCCCGCCCCGGCCATGTGTGGGAAGCCTTGGAGGATGAAGATTTCCTCCTGAAGCTGGGTGCTGTCGGTATCGGCTCTGATGGGAAAAAGCATCCCACCTCTGCAGGACTTCTCATGTTCGGCAACGAGTATGACATTGTGCGTGAATTCAACACTTACTTTCTGGATTACCAGGAGCAGTATGACGCTGATACCCGTTGGACTGACCGTATCATATCTTCCTCCGGCGACTGGAGCGGCAATGTGTACGACTTCTATTTCCGCGTCTATAACAAGCTGATTCAGGACATTAAGGTGCCGTTTAAAATGGATGGCGGCACCAGAGTGGATGATACCCCTGTGCATCAGGCACTCCGGGAAGCATTGGCAAATTGCCTGGTTCATGCCGATTATTACGGCAGACAAGGCCTGGTCATCATCAAAAAGCGTGATTCCATCACCATGGCGAATCCCGGCGGTTTCCGCATCGAGGTCGACGCAGCGAAAAGCGGCGGCGTATCCGACCCCCGCAACGGGACCATGCTGAAGATGTTCAATCTGATCGATATCGGTGAGCGCTCTGGCAGCGGTATCCCCCTCATTTTTGGCGCCTGGCGTGAGCAGGGGTGGGCAATGCCCTCTGTCACAGAACAGATTGAACCGGAAAGAACGATTTTATCGCTCGTTTTTGAAAAGGCAAGCGATAAAAAGCAAGCGATAAAGGCAAGCAATTCCACAATTTACAGCAGACAAAAACAATCCGTCATCGAATACTTGACCCGCGAGATTCAAGCGGATTGTAAAACGATTGCGGATCTGTTGGAGATCAGCAGTCCTCGTGCCAGAGCAGTGCTTACAAAAATGGTGAAAGAAGAAATCATTATTACCGAAGGCGGCAACCGCAATAGAACATACAAATTGAAATCCTAAGTGTCCACTATAACGGACACCACTTATGGTAGACTTATATAGAGAAAATGCAGCAACCATAGCGTTGCTTTTCGGAGGATCCAGATGGGAAAAGAACTGTTTAAGAATATCCCCAGTAAAGTCGGGGATTTGGTCAAGGATGTACGCAATGGCCGCATCGGTCTGCCTGATCTTCAGCGTCCTTTTGTTTGGAGGGACAATAAAGTTCGTGAGTTGTTTGACTCTATGCTCAAGGGCTATCCCATTGGCTATATCATGCTGTGGGAGTCTCCAGTTGATTATGAGAGCAAAAAGAGCGCGATTGGAGATAACTCAAAAACCTATGAAGAACCTAAGGAACTCGTCATTGACGGTCAGCAGCGTTTGACTGCCCTTGTTGCGGCTATGTATGCGGTCAAGGTGAAGGACAAGAATTTCGCAGATCGTGAAATAAAAATCTCCTATAATCCGCTGACTCGCGAATTTGCCGTGTGGTCCCAGGCATACGAAAAGGACACCGAGTGGATCAGTCGCATCAGTGATGTGTTCCTGGCAAAAGAGGACAATTCCATCAGTTCTCTGCGGCGACATTTTATCAAGGAAGCCAACGAAGGCCGCGGTAAGAAAGAACTCCCCTTGCTGACAGACGAGGAAGAAGATAGAATCGGAGATAACATCAATGCGCTTCTGAATTTGTCTGATTATTCTCTACCTACTCTGGAAATCAGTTACACGGCAGACGAAGAAGATGTCGCAGATATTTTCGTCAGAGTCAATTCTGGCGGACAGAGTCTGACGGAGAACAACTTCATTCAGACTCTTATCTCCGTTTACGAGAATGAAACCAGCAATAAGATCAATGCGTTTGCAGCAGCATCCAGAGTACCAGCCGCCAACACCTCTTACAACACACTTTTGGCAATTGAACCTTCTCATCTGATTCGCATGGCCGTTGGCGTTGGTTTCAAGCGTGCCCGGTTGAGATACGCCTACATGCTTTTGAGAGGCAAAAATCTTGAGACCGGAAAGTTCTCTGATGAAGTCCGGCATGAAAATCTCCAGATTTTCAAGGACGCTTTGGACAAGGTCATGAACCTTAACAACTGGCACAGTTTCATTAACATCGTGGCAGAGGCCGGATATATCAGCGACAAGCTGATTGCATCGTCCAACGCTATCGTTTTCAGTTATGTCCTTTACCTGATCGCCAAATACGACTACAAACTGGATGCGGCGCAGTTGAAGAAATGCACCAGCAAGTGGTTCTTTATGAGCACCATCACATATTTCTACACTGGCTCCACGGAGTCCGAAGTGGAAAAGCAATTTGCAGATCTGCGTGATGTTCATACGGCGGCAGAGTTCATTGCCTATACTGACCGTGTAATCGAAACACACTTCACAGACGATTATTTCAGTTTGACTCTACCTAACGAGCTGAACAGCGCTGCGGCTATTTCTCCGGCGTGGTATGGATATGTGGCAGCTCAGATCGTGCTGAATACTCCTATGTTGTTCAGCAACACCCCAGTATCCAAGTATTTCATCTTGGGTTCCAGCGGAACGAAGAATGCTATCGACAAGCATCACATTTTCCCGAAAAACTACCTGACCGGCATTGGTTTTACCAGCGACCGTGACCGGAACCAGATCGCAAACTTTACCTATCTCGACTACGCCACCAACATCGAGATTTCAGATAAGGCGCCCCAAGACTATGTCTCTCATTACCGCCAAAAACTGGGCGAAGAAGGTTATCGCAAAACCTGCAAGGAACACGCTCTGCCGGATAACTTCGAAAATATGGACTACATGGAGTTCCTAAGCCAGCGCAGAATCTTGATGGCGCAAACTGTTCGCAAGGCTTATCAAAGACTGTGTGAGTGATATTTACAAACAAAGTCTTTCGAGGTGGTTGCTTGCCGTACACAGAAACCGGGGGAAATGTTATATCCAATATTTAGAACTCACATGGCACGGAAGGGGTCCCGCAATGATTACAATTGATTCTTTAATTGGGCAGATGAAAAGCCTTTTTGCCATTAAAACACCAGTTCGCTTCGATACGCCGGAGTATATTCAATTTTATAATGACCTAATTCAGTACATTTACGAAAATCACTTTGAAGAAAGCGATGAGTGGAAAATCATTTCCCGTAATCTTGTTTACACCTCAACGCAAAGAATGGCAACGGGAGAAGGAAATACAATTTTGATTCAATTAGATGCCTTGAAGCGCAGGGAACTGGAACTCCGTTTTGCGATTGACTGGAAGCTGGTTCACCCGGATATTATTCGGGTGGCGCGGTCACTGTATCAAGATGGCCATTATTTTGAATCTGCACGCAGTGCCTTTATCGAAATAAATGCCAGAGTCAAAAAGCTTTTCCCAGAGCTTAGAGGAAAGGACGGAAAGCAGTTGGATGGCTACCCTCTTATGCAAACAGTTTTTTCGGCCAAAACTCCTAAGCTTGTGATTGCAGACACCTCAACGGATACAGGCGAAAATGTTCAACGAGGATTTATGGATATGTTTGCCGGAGCAGCGGCTGCCTTGCGAAATCCAAAGGCTCACGAAAATGATTTCATTACAGCAGAGAATGCGGCACGGCAGTTAATGTTTGCCAGTATGCTAATGTACGAGCTGGATGAGGCTTTGGAGCGAGAGGAAAACAGCACCATAGCGGCAGTTGAAAAAGTTCAATTGGTTGCTGATACGGATTTCGCAAGCAACGGACACAGAGGAGGATAACGGATGGATTACAGTTTATTGATTGCCTATTTGCGGCAGAAACAATATATTACGGATTTGGAAAAGGATATTCTGGATACATGGAACGAGCTTCAGAAATCCCCATTTGACCGCAGTTCTGCGCAACTGCAAATTATGCAGAATAACGCAAAACACCCGGAGATTCTTGCCGCAATCAAGGCGCTACCAACAACGGTTATTCGCCCTTTTGATCAGGTAACAGAAAACGATATACGATATAATTTGGGGGAACAACTCGAGGCACTTGCCATGAAAGAGGGGTGGCCAACCAATGGCTAATAAATTGGAGCTGACGTGGTATGGCAAAGACGAGCCGATTCGGGTCGAGCCTCGTTTACTGATTGAAAATACGGAGCTTTCCAACACCGCCGCCGACCCGGAGACGCAGAATATGCTGATCCATGGGGATAATCTGTTGGCGTTGAAAGCGCTGGAGAGCAAATTCGCCGGGCAAGTAAAGTGTATCTATATCGATCCTCCGTACAATACCGGCTCGGCATTTGAGCATTATGATGATAATCTGGAGCATAGTATTTGGCTCAATCTGATGCGTCCACGCCTCGAAATCCTCTGGAATCTTCTTGATGGTACTGTTGGTAGCCTGTGGATCAGTATTGACGATTCCGAACAGGCATATATGCGGGTTTTGTGCGACGAACTATTTGGTCGGCATAATTTTGTTGCACAGAATGTATGGCAAAAACGATATTCCCGTGAAAATCGAGAAGCTATCGGCGATGCGCACGAGTATATTATTGTTTACGCGAAAAATCCTGCTCGTTTTAAGGAAAGTAGAAATCTTGTCCCTATGTCAGAGGAGCAAGCCAAAGTATATAAGAACCCCAATAACGACCCAAAAGGACGCTGGAGAGGCGTTCCTATGACTGCACAGGGATATCGGCCAAACCAAATGTATCCGATAACAGATCCGAAAGGGAATATTCATTATCCTCCTGAAGGTCGGTGCTGGAGTACTGTTGAATCGGAATTCAAAAAGCTGTTGGAGCAAGGAAGAATTTATTTTGGAAAGAATAATGACTCCCAACCAAGTACAATCCGCTATCTATCTGAAGTCCCTGGTGTAGTACCATGGACATGGTGGCCGTGTGAAGAAGTCGGTCACACAGATTCGTCAAAGAAAGAGATTATGGCGATTTTCGGCAAAGATAACATTTTTGCCACTCCTAAACCCGAAGAGCTTATTCAGCGCATCATCCATATTGCCTCCAATCCCGGCGATTTGGTTCTTGATTCCTTCCTCGGTTCCGGTACTACCGCTGCCGTCGCACAAAAAATGGGGCGGCGTTGGATTGGCGTGGAAATGGGCAATCATGCCTATACCCATTGCAAAGTGCGCATGGATAAGGTTATTGCCGGGGAAGACCCCGGCGGCATTACCAAGGCGCAGAGCTGGCAAGGAGGCGGAGGATACCGATTCTATGAGGTAGCACCTACGCTCATTAACAAAGACCCCTTTGATGAATATGTCATCAACGAGGACTATGACGCCAATATGCTGGCAGCGGCGGTGGCTTTGCACGAGGGATTCCGCTATCAGCCGGACGGAGACCTGTTCTGGAAACAGTCTGTAGGCAACGAGAACAGCTATCTCTTTGTGACCACCCGCCACCTGAACATCCCCTATCTGGACTCCATCAAGGACACCATGGAGGAGGGCGAATATCTGATCATCGCTTGCCGCTCTTTTGACAGCGGACTGGACAAGGCCTACGATAATATCACAGTGAAGAAAATCCCGCAAATGCTGCTGGAACGCTGCGAGTTCGGCAAAGCGGATTACAACCTGAATATCGTACACCCGCCGGTGTATGATGATTGCGACGAGGAGGAAGAGGATGTCTAACGATTTTCCGCTCTATACCACAGACTATATCAGCGGCGTCATGTCCCTCCGCAAGCCGCAGTCGCAATCGCTGAAGATTCTGGAGGAAATTACAAACGCCGTACAGCTCCGCAAGGGAATGAATCTGAAAGCGGCACTGGGCGCTGTCCACGCTATGTATCCGATCTGCTCCGATTTTGAGCGTGACTTTATGTCCCTGACTTTTGCTCTGGCAACCGGCGTCGGCAAGACTCGCTTGATGGGAGCCTTTATCGCCTACCTTTACACGCAGCACCATATCAGAAACTTTTTCGTGGTCGCTCCCAATACCACGATTTTTGAAAAACTCAAAAAGGATCTCAGTGATAACAACAGCGCCAAGTATGTGTTCAAGGGGCTTGGCTGTTTCAGCACGCTACCGCAGATCATTACGGATGACGATTACCGTGAAAAAACGCTCTCCCTGTTTGAATCCGATGTTCACATCTTCGTGTATAACATCGATAAATTCAACAAAGAGGGCGCAAATATGAAAAAGGTGAACGAGCTCATTGGGGACTCGTTCTATCAGGCGTTGTCCGACTTACCGGACCTTGTGCTCATTATGGATGAGTCGCACCATTACCGGGCAGAAAAGGGTGCGCAGGCACTGAACGAGCTGCATCCGCTGCTGGGATTGGAATTGACAGCGACACCGTTGGTGACCAAGGGAAATAAGCAGGTGCCGTTCAAAAATGTGGTATATGAATACCCTCTGTCCAAAGCGATCGAGGATGGCTATACCCGCACCCCATATGCCGTGACCCGCTCGGACATTGATTTCTATAACTTCGGTGATGAACAGCTGGATAAAATGATGCTGCTGGACGGCATCACCTGCCATGAAAGCACAAAGCGCAAATTGGAAGTCTACGCTGCCAATCACGGCAAGCCTGTGGTGAAGCCGTTTATGCTCGTAGTTTGCAAGGATACGGATCACGCAACCTGGGTGGAGCAATTCGTAAAGTCAGACGAATTCCGTGGTGGTGTGTATCGCAACAAAACGATCATCGTCCACTCTAAGCAGAAAGGCGCAGAGACCGAAGCGAACACTCGACTGCTTCTGGATGTGGAAAATCCGGAAAATCCGGTGGAGATCGTGATCCATGTCAATATGCTCAAAGAAGGCTGGGATGTCAACAACCTCTACACCATCGTCCCGCTTCGGACAGCCGCATCCAAAATTCTGCGAGAGCAGATGGTCGGTCGTGGCTTGCGCCTGCCCTATGGAGAGCGCACCGGTGACCGGGATGTGGATGCCGTCATGCTGACCGCCCATGACAAATTCAATGATATTCTTGCGGAGGCACAGAAGGGTGATTCTATTTTTAAGGCCGGGAATGTTATTAAAGCAGAAGAAATCAAACCCGAAGAAGTGGTCTATACCCAGCTGACAATAGAAACTGATCCGGATGTTGAACTGGAAAAAGCGTATGCTCATACTCAAATTGAAAAGGCGGCTACCACAGATGCACTGATCAAGAAGGCAGCTGATTTGATCAAAGCAGAGGTTGAGCAGCACATTCAGCACACCCCGGCGCATACGGTCACCCCTGTGCAGGCACAGCAAATTGTAGAAACAGTCAAACAGAAGGTCGCTGAGGATAAGGATCTGGGACAGACCTTCAAGGAGAATGAAATGCCGCTGGCAGCATGGATGCTCTACCAAGCCGAGGAAACGCGCAGAGCTGCCGTGAACAAATTTATTCCGATTCCCCGTATCAAGGTAACGGATGCCGGTGTTGAGGAATATGTGATCGTAGACTTTGATTTGGACATGGCAGATTTTACCCACGTGCCGATCAAGAACGAGCTGCTCGTTCAGAATCTGGAGGATATGCAGGATCGGCAGCGCATCAAGGGAGACGCTATTGACTTTGAAGGATACAATCCTAAAAAAGTCATTCTGGAACAGCTGCGTGAAAAACCGGAAATCGATTACGAAAAGTGTTCCAAACTGCTGTTTAAGCTGATTACTCAGGTCTGCGACCATTACGAAACCCGATATGGCACAAACGGAATGCAAAACACCATTATGATGTACAAGCGGGATATTGGCAATAAAATCTACAAGCAGATGCTCCAGCATTTTTACTGTGAAAACGGATTTTTACAGGAAGAAGTGGTCGGGACAAGAAAGTATAATCTGCAGCAATCCTATCGTTACTCTGAACGTGCGAACCTTTTCTCTGATGAGTATACGGAAAATATCCAGTCTGTGCTGTTTGAGGGGATAAAACGAGGCGTGTTCAGCACCGCTAAATTTGACAGCCGCCCGGAGCTGTTGTTGGCACGAATCCTGGAAACAGAATCGGCTGATGTACAGAATTGGCTTCGTCCTGCGCCGCAGGAGTTCAATATCACCTATAACCACGGTCATAACTATGAGCCGGACTTTGTGGTGGAAACCGAGGACACTATTTATCTCGTAGAGGTCAAGGGTGAGGACAAGCTGAATGACCCGGATGTGATTGCTAAGAAAAAGCGCGGTATCCAATACTGCGAGGTTGCCTCTCGCTGGGGCAAGGCAAACGGCTATAAGAAGTGGCGGTATCTGTTTATCCCGTCCAAGCAGGTAATGCCAAACTCGTCGTTTATGCAGTTGGCAAAAAGGTTTGGAGAATACTAAATTAACAAATAGTCTCTGCAAATACAATTTAGCTAAATGTGTAATGTACAAAATCTGTTCTTCATGGAAACGCTAAGTTTTTCGTGAATCTAATGACACTCGATATAGTCAATATTGTTGCATTAAATTTAACGTCAAAGCTTTGAATACTAATACGGTTGCGAATAATAATTTAGGTGCTTGTAGCTTTGATGTTTCAACAGAAATATCATCAAATAAAAGAATTGGAGGAATAGAAAATGGCAGAGACCTTTAAACTTCCGTGCTCATCGTATGAGGAGCTGATTAAACTGTTCCAAGCGTATGCGAATACGAAAGAAGGAACCGCACTATCATTGGACGAGATAACCCAAGCCACTGGAGTACCTCGTACTATTGTAAGCAAGAACAATGGTTTTATGGTACAAGTGGGTTTGATCACGGAGGGCAATAAAAAAGCAGCAACCGAAACGGGACGCGCTTTAGGACGAGCATATACCTCAAAAATTACAGATGAAGTTGAACGGATTTGGAAAGAGATTATTGCTGAAGTTGATTTTTTAAACCGGATGTTGTCTGCTGTCCGAATTCGTAATGGCATGGATCGTTCGAGTTTCATTAATCACATTATTTATTCTTCAGGACTCAAAGATGCTAAGGAATCTCGCGCAGGAGCTGGAGCACTGATTGAAATTTTTAAGAGTGTTGGGGTATTGTCAGAGGTTGACGGCAAGCTATCTGTCCTGGATGAACCAAGCTCTGCCCGAGTATCTGTTGCATCAAATACCATATCTGCTGAGCAAACGCATTCAGAACCAGTTGCCCAACAAGCGCTTCCCGTTGCAACAATTTCGGCAAAGAACTCTATTGTCATCAACATCAATATCAACTGTACACCAGCAGATATTGATGGACTCGGCGAAAAAATTAGTCAACTGCTTTACGAGTTGTCTGAATGATTAAGCTATTCATAACAGAGAAAGTAGGTGCAGTATGAGTTATAACATAGTGCTTACTACTGCTGAGGATATTGTTGCAGTTGTTGATGCTGTCATCGCAAAAGGCTCTGAAGCGGCAAAGGATTTCATCGCAGAGTTCACGGGAATAGCAACTGACGATCAGGTTCTTAAGGCACTTCAGATGGCATGTGAACTTCAGTTAATTGTGTTTGATAGTTCACGAGGCTGTTATGGGTCTCCATCATTTTTGGCCCGGAAGCTTGTATCTGCATCATCAGACGAGCAGAAGGCTGTGTTTATGCGCTTGATTTTGGAGCAATATGCTCCATATAATACATTCAAGACACGATACGGTTTTACAAAATCCATTGAGCTTGCTTGTCGCCAAACGAAAACCCTACATATGATGACCTCCAACGAGAGAGACGTGAAAAATACGCTTATAAGCATTGCTACCTACGCAAAGGCGCTTAAAAGCGAAGGCGCAAACTTATATAGCTTTGTTGAGGATGTGGATGCTGTAGGTATTATTGAAGCTGCGCTTCGCTCGGCAAACATTACCGAAAACTCGTTGCGTACGTATTGGGGGGAAAATCTGTATACTTTTGTTAATACATCCAATGTGTTTGCCCCTTTGGTTGAGGCATTGCAGAAAACTCATTCTGGGACAATGGATGTTCGTTCTATCGTTGTTTGTGCGGCAAATGCATTTGAATCTTTTTTAGCTGATTTTGCAGTAAGAAAAGGAGTCTCTTTAAGCGGTAGAAATGGGATACTGCAAAAGAGAGATGCATTATCTGCACACATTTCGAAAAAACATCGAGGGATGATTGAATTCGTTGGACAAGTCCGCAATGCGGCAGACCACGGTGCAGATCCCGACGAAAACAACCAAGTTTGGACAATCTCTAATGAAACTGCAAGAATATATCCCTGCATTATAGCAGCGCTAATTAAAGCGATTTTTTCACGAGATGCTACAGGGAGCATTGAAGTATAAATAGGATTTTCTCATATGCTGTGTGGGGGGAGAACCTTTTTATCAGACTGACCCTTATGACCATAATGCAAATTGTCACCACATACTAAGAGGGAGTGAAACACCATTTGTGTTCCACCCCCTCTTTAAATTATTCCTTTTTCTGCGATCCGTTCAGGCTGGCCCAATGCTGGCGCAGCAGACTTTCTGCTTCTCTGCGAAAGGAATCTTGGAACATGACAGCCACAACCAATGCGCTAAGCACTGCAGCCACAGGCTCCAGCCAGGGATATGCGGTCCAAAGCTGTTCTCCCCAGCAAACAAGCGGAACACCAACAAGCAGCATAAACAGCAAAATAATGATGGCAACGTCGGGCCTGCCGTAGCCTTCACGTCTTTTGATTTTGGCCCGTATCTGTCGAAGCGCACGGGCGCGGATCTCCCGGATGTTTCTGGACGAGCACTGCTTGTCCTGTGCGACGGATTCGGTGGACTCTCCGTTGATGACGGTGCGAAACAGAATCTCCCGCTGCAACTCGGTCAGCTCACGCAGTCCCTCGTCAATTTCTTTGCGCACATATATGAGCGGGTCTTCATCAGATCCCTCTGGCAGATACTTCGCCCGGTCAAACCAGCGCATATCATCGTAGATCGCGTTGCGCACTTCCTCCGGCAGGAACGCTTCCGGATTGTAAGATAGGGGCTGTTTGATATCCACATCTTCCACAGTATCCGGCGCAACTCGCTTGTGAAAGTTGGCTTCGCTGTAGTAGAGCATGTGCTCCAGTTCCTTCCACTCCTCTGGGTGCTCCTTCACCCACTGGTCTGCGGCGGCGGCAGCTTCCGGGTCCATAGAGTGTATCCAGCGCCAATCCGCCTGAAGCTCTTTATAAGACTGGGTATCCTTGAAGGACATGAGCTCACCGCCCTTTCTGCGTTCACAAAAAGTTTACAATTTGGGACCTTCCGATTTTGCGATTTTTCTCTAAGTAATAGTAGAAGGACAATTTCACCCGGGTGAGGTTGCCCCTGGTTCGGTACGGCACGGTCTCCGCGCTGACGAACCCACATGGCCTTTGACAGAGCACCCCATGAGAGCATGTGCGCTCTCTGCCATACGGCGATTCGCTCGGAAGGTCATTCCATCTCTGGCCGTGCTCCCGG
>ENA-OOWZ01000507-OOWZ01000507.1-human-gut-metagenome-genome-assembly--contig:-NODE-507-length-21310-cov-2.256693_pt1 | contig 21310 bp, 19 predicted proteins | sample MGYA00241580_ERZ501329 | MGnify/ENA primary metagenome ERZ501329 (study PRJEB25962, sample SAMEA2042923) | human gut metagenome | biome: human gut; feature: human-associated habitat; material: faeces... | reverse complement strand
AGGTAACGCCTGATTATGAAGACAATGTTGACATTGTTTTAAAAGAAGAAGACTTACGAATTGATACTTATCGAGCTAGTGGCGCAGGTGGTCAACATATTAATAAAACAGATTCTGCCGTAAGAATTACCCATATTCCAACAAATATCGTTGTTTCTTGTCAATCACAACGTTCCCAAATACAAAATAAAGAAATGTGTTTAATGATGCTCAAAGCAAAATTATATTCTCGTTATTTAAAAGAAAAAGAAGAAGAAATTGCTAAATTAAAAGGCATTCAAAAGGCTAATGAATGGGGTTCACAAATTCGTTCCTATGTCTTGTGTCCCTATACCTTAGTAAAAGACCATCGAACAAATCATGAAAATGCAAATGTCAATGCCGTGTTGAGTGGAAATTTAGACGATTTTATTTTTGCATTTTTAAAAACTCAAATAGAAAGTGGGGATGCCTTTTGAAAAAAGTAATTCAGTTTTTTAAAGAAAATTATAAAAATATATTTATTTTAATTTTAGGAAATTTTTTAGTTGCTGGTGCTTCTTCTTTTTGTTTTTTAAATTATCAACATGGAGATTTTAATGGGCTCTTATCTGGAGGAGTCTCTGGATTCACTTTAATATTAAATGAATTGTTTAATGGGAATTTAGAGGTTGTAGCGATTATTGTGTCCTGGGTTTTATTTATAATTGGTACAATTTTCCTTGGTTTACGATTTGGTTTAAAAACTTTATTTGGGACTATTCTTTTTTCAGGATTTCTAACTTTGTTTACTCTTCCGTTCTTTAACCAATTTCAAGAGGAAATTAATGCTTTAGACCCTATTTTAACCAGCATATTAGGGGGAATGGCTGTTGGAACAGGATGTGGAATTATTTATCGGATAGGTGGTTCCACTGGAGGATTTGATATCCCTCCTCTCATTCTCAATAAATATTTTAAATTTAAATTATCACGTTGCTTTTTTGTTCAAGATGGCCTTCTAGTATTACTCGCTTTAATTGCAAAATTTTCATTAAATCACGTTTTAGTCGGTCTTATTTCTGTCTTTGTTTGTGCTTATTTTGTAGAAGTTACTCAAGTATCAGGTCAAAAATGCTATATTGCAGAAATTATTTCTAACGAATACGAAGCAATTAATCAAGCAATTTTGGAAAAACTAGATCGTGGTACTACTTTGTTTTTTGCAAAAGGTGGATATACCAAACAAGATAAAGTAGTAATTAAAGTAATGATTCCTAAAAAACAATATCATGACTTAATGAAATTAGTCATTGATATTGATAAAAACGCCTTTTTATCTTTACAAGTAACTTCAGATATTTTTGGCGATGGATTTAAAAAATATGAATAAAGGAGAGTTAAAATGGGAAAAATTTTAGATGGAAAAATTGCAGCACATGCCATAAAAGAAGACTTAAAACAAAAATACGCTGCTTTAAAAGAAAAATTAAAACTCGTCATCATTCATAGTAATCAACCTGATAGTTTAAGTTATTTAAATTCAAGAAAAAAAATCTTTAAAGAATTTAATGCTGAAATTGAAGAAATCATTCTTTCAAAGGAAACCAAACCAGAAGAATTTCACGCACTTTTAGATAACGTGAATCAAGATTATTCGGTAGATGGAATTATGCTAGATCGTCCTTTACCAAGCCAATTTAATGAACAAGAGTTTTTATCTTGTATCTTACCTCAAAAAGATGTAGATGGGTATACTTATACCAATTTGGGAAAATTAATGAGTAGCCAACCATGCTTAAAAGCATGTACGGCAATGGCTGCAATTTCATTATTAGAATTTTACCATATTGATTTAGAAGGAAAAAATGTCTTAGTCATTGGACGATCCGTTAATGTAGGCAAACCTCTTGCTTCTTTACTTTTAAATAAAAATGCAACCGTTACAATTGCCCATTCTAAAACTAAAAATTTAGCTAAAATTGCCAAAAAAGCAGATATTATTTTTACCTGCATTGGTAAAGCCAATTTTATTACCAAAGAATTTGTCTCTAAAAAAAGTATTTTAATTGATATTGGAATTAATTTTGATAAAGAAGGCCACCTATGTGGAGATGTATCCAAAGAATGTTATCCTTTGGTATATGCTTATAGTCCTGTTCCTGGAGGAGTTGGAGTTTTAACAAATTTAATGCTCATGAACAATTTATACCTTGCTCACACAAAAGGAGTCTATCATGACAAACATCCCTTATAAACTTCATGATTTTGTCATGATGAAAAAAGCCCATCCTTGTCAAAATCGAGGAAATAGGTGGCAAATTATTCGAATGGGCGCAGACATTAAAATTCGTTGTATGAGTTGTGGTAATGTCATTATGTTAACAAGAAGTCATTTTGAAAAAAATTTAAAAAATTTCAAAAAGTAGCGAAATTCGCATTTTACTTGCATTTTTTGCCAGTTATGGTATGATGAAACAAACAAATGTTCTAAAAAATAGAAATACGTTCTAAAAAGAAAGAAAAAAGATTAGAATAGAGAAGGAGAAGACAAATGAAACAGTACAAAGGAGCCATTTTTGATCTGGACGGAACACTGCTCGACTCGATGCGGGTCTGGGATGACATCGATGTTGCATTTTTAAAGAAGAGAGGACTTGAGGTTCCGCCGGATTATCAGGAGGCGATTACACCGCTCGGCTTTCTGGAGGCTGCCCGCTACACGATCAGACGGTTCGGCTTTCCGGAAACGCCGGAAGAGCTGATTCAGGAGTGGCATCAGATGGCGGTCGACGCCTATACGTATGAAGTGGAGTTAAAAGACGGGGCAGCAGAATATCTCCGCTATTTAAAAGAAAAAGGAATCCGCATGGCGGTTGCTACCTCATCGAGCCCGGAGCTGTATGAGCCGGCCTTAAAGAGAAATGGGATTTATGAGTATTTTAAAGCATTTGTCACCGTCTCGGAAGTAAAGCGCGGCAAGGGCTTTCCGGATATCTACGAGAAAGCGGCTGAAAAGCTGTCTCTTCCGCCGGAAACGTGTGTGGTATATGAAGATATCCTAGCGGGAATCCGCGGCGCCAAAATGGGCGGATTTGCGGCTGTGGGCGTGTATGACAGAAGCGGGGAAGGAAACCGCGCAAAGATGGAGCAGGAAGCAGACCGCTACGTGACTTCTTTTAAGGAGCTGATGAACGGAGGAGATTCTTTCTTCTAAAGAAAATCTTGCTATTCCGGGAAGAAAAATGATATAATAAAATACTGTGCCCCAAAATGGGACAGACAGAAGTATTTTTAAGAGAAAAAGACAGTAACACATAAGTGAGGATAGAACAGTTATGCCAAAAAAAGAAACGTATGATGCCAGCAGTATTTCCGTGCTGGAAGGTCTCGAAGCAGTGCGTAAGCGCCCTGGTATGTATATCGGAAGTACCTCGCGGAAAGGCCTGAATCATCTGATTTATGAAATTGTAGACAATGCGGTGGACGAGCATCTTGCGGGCTACTGCGACACCATTCACGTAACACTTGAAGCAGACGGCTCGGCGACCGTGACCGACAACGGCCGCGGAATCCCGGTCGGCATGCATGAAAAAGGCGTTCCGGCGGAGCGTCTCGTTTTTACAACCCTGCACGCCGGAGGTAAATTCGACAACAATGCGTACAAGACAAGCGGCGGTCTGCACGGTGTCGGTTCTTCGGTTGTCAATGCGCTTTCCACCTATCTTGACGTACAGGTCAGCCTCGGCGGCTGGGTTTACCACGACCGCTACGAACGAGGTGTTGCCGTACAGGAACTCGATGAGGATGGGCTGCTGCCGAAGATCGGAAAAACGAAGAACAGCGGAACCCGCATCAACTTCCTGCCGGATCCGGAAATCTTTGAGAAAACGCGTTTTTCCGCAACAGAGGTCAAAAGCCGTCTCCATGAGACTGCATATCTGAACCCGGCGCTTACCATTTATTTTTCCGATCTGCGCGATGGAAAAGAGGAGCACCTGACGTATCACGAGCCGGACGGCATTGTTGGTTTTGTGCGCGATCTGAATAAGAACAAAGAGGCAATCCACGATCCGATTTATTTCAAAGGGGAATCTGAGGGCATTACCGTAGAATGTGCGTTCCAGTATATCAACGAATTCCAGGAAAACGTGCTCGGCTTCTGTAATAATATCTACAACGCTGAGGGCGGTACCCATATTTCCGGTTTCAAATCGACCTTTACGACGATTATGAACAGCTATGCCAGAGAGATCGGTGTCTTAAAAGAAAAAGACAATAACTTTACGGGATCGGATATCCGAAACGGTATGACCGCTGTTATTTCGATCAAGCACCCGGATCCGCGGTTCGAGGGCCAGACAAAAACGAAGCTGGACAACCCGGATGCGGCAAAGGCCGCCGGAAAAGTAACGGGCGAGGAGATTCCGCTGTATTTCGACCGCAATCTCGAAGTGCTGAAAAATGTTCTTGCCTGCGCTGAGCGATCTGCCAAAATCCGCAGAAGCGAAGAAAAAGCCAAGACGAATATGCTGACCAAGCAGAAATATTCGTTTGATACGAACGGCAAATTGGCAAACTGCGAGAAAAAGGATCCGTCGCTGTGCGAGATCTTTATCGTCGAGGGAGATTCTGCGGGCGGTTCCGCAAAGACGGCGCGTAATCGTAATTTCCAGGCGATTCTGCCGATCCGCGGTAAGATTCTGAACGTAGAGAAGGCTTCTATTGATAAAGTTCTGGCAAATGCCGAGATCAAATCCATGATCAATGCATTCGGCTGCGGCTTTTCCGAGGGTTACGGCAACGACTTCGATATCACAAAGCTCCGTTACGATAAAATTATCATCATGGCAGATGCCGATGTCGACGGTGCGCATATTTCAACGCTGCTGCTGACATTGTTCTACCGTTTCATGCCGGAGCTGATCTACGAGGGACATGTCTATATCGCGATGCCGCCTCTTTACAAGGCAATGCCGTCCCACGGAAAAGAAGAGTATCTGTACGACGACAAAGCACTGGAAAAATACAGAAAGACGCATGACGGTCCATTTACCTTACAGAGATACAAAGGTCTGGGAGAGATGGATGCAGAACAGTTGTGGGAGACAACCCTCAACCCGGAAACCAGACTTCTGAAACTGGTAGAGATTGAAGACGCAAGAATGGCATCCAGCGTAACCGAGATGCTGATGGGATCAGAAGTACCGCCAAGACGTTCATTTATTTATGAAAATGCGACAGAAGCGGAACTTGATATATAGAGATATATAGGATAGGAGAAATACAATGCAGGATTCACAGATCATCAGAACCGAATATTCGGACGTGATGAAAAAATCATATATCGATTATGCAATGAGCGTAATCATTGCCAGAGCCCTGCCGGATGTAAGAGACGGACTGAAACCAGTACAGAGACGTACACTTTACGATATGCACGAACTGGGGATCCGGTATGACAAACCGTACCGTAAATGTGCGCGTATCGTCGGAGATACCATGGGTAAATATCACCCGCACGGAGACAGTTCCATCTATGACGCACTGGTGGTCATGGCACAGGAATTTAAAAAAGGAATGATCCTTGTAGACGGACACGGTAACTTCGGTTCGATCGAAGGAGACGGTGCAGCCGCAATGCGTTATACTGAGGCGAGACTTGCGAAGATCACACAGGAAGCGTATCTGGCTGATCTGGACAAGGATATTGTAGACTTCATGCCGAACTTTGACGAGACGGAGAAGGAACCGGTCGTACTTCCGGTGCGTATCCCGAACCTTCTGGTGAACGGTGCGGAAGGTATCGCAGTCGGTATGGCAACCAGTATCCCGACACACAATCTGGGAGAGGTTGTAGACGGTGTCAAAGCCTATATGAAAAATGAGGAGATCACGACCAGACAGCTGATGAAATATATCAAAGGGCCGGATTTCCCGACAGGTGGAATCGTGGTCAACAAAGACGACCTGCCGGAGATCTACGAGACAGGAACCGGAAAGATCAAGATCCGTGGAAAAGTTGAAGTAGAAGATATGAAGGGCGGAAAGAAACGTCTGGTCATCACAGAGATTCCTTATACCATGATCGGTGCGGGAATCGGGAAATTCTTAAATGATGTCTGCAATCTGGTAGAGACCAAGAAGACAACAGACATCGTGGATATTTCCAATCAGTCGTCCAAAGAAGGAATCCGTATCGTCATTGACCTGAAGAAAGGTGCGGACGTAGAGAATCTGACCAATATGCTCTATAAGAAGACCCGACTGGAAGATACCTTTGGAGTTAATATGCTGGCAGTTGCGGACGGAAGACCGGAGACCATGGGCCTGAAGCGTATCATCGAGGCACATGTAGACTTCCAGTTCGATATGGTGACGAGAAAATATAAGACATTACTTAAGAAAGAGCAGGATAAAAAAGAGATCCAGGAAGGTCTGATCAAAGCCTGTGACGTGATCGATCTGATCATCGAGATCTTAAGAGGAAGCCAGAATGTAAAAGATGCAAAGGCATGTCTGATGAACGGGGAGACAGAGAACATTAAGTTCAAGTCCTCCATTTCCAAAAAGATGGCGGGAATGTTAAGATTTACAGAGCGTCAGGCAACAGCGATCCTGGAGATGCGTCTGTACAAGCTGATCGGTCTGGAAATCGAAGCACTTCAGAAAGAACATGAAGAGACGCTGGCTAAGATTGAAAAATATGAAGATATCCTGAATAATTACGATTCGATGGCAGCAGTTATCATGGAAGATCTGGACCGTATCAAGAAGGAATTCGCAAGAAAGAGACGTACGGTTGTAGAGAATGCAGAAGAAGCTGTATTTGAAGAGAAGAAAGTCGAAGAACAGGAAGTTGTGTTCTTAATGGACCGTTTCGGATATGCGAAGACGGTAGATGTAAGTACTTATGAGCGTAATAAAGAAGCGGCAGATAATGAGAATAAATACATCCTGCACTGCATGAATACCGGCAAGATCTGCATTTTCACAAAAGATGGAAAGATGCATCAGGTGAAAGTGATGGATATCCCATATGGAAAATTCCGTGACAAGGGACAGCCAATTGACAATATCAGTAATTATGACAGCACGCAGGAAGAGATCGTGTACATCTGCGACTCCGAACAGATGCGGTATGCGAAGCTTTTATTTGCCACAAAGCAGGGGATGATCAAGAAGGTCGAAGGAACGGAATTCCAGGTAACAAAGCGTACCATTACAGCAACTAAGCTTCAGCCGGAAGATGAGGTCGTGAAGATCCAGGTTGTGACGGAGAACCAGCATATCGTACTGCAGACAACGGACGGATTCTTCTTACGCTTCCCGGCAGCAGAAGTGACGGAGAAGAAGAAAGGTGCGATCGGAGTGCGCGGCATCCGTCTGAAGAAAGACGATGCACTGACAGATGTGTATCTGTTTGAAGAAGGAACCGAGTGTAAGATTTCATACCATGAAAAAGAAGTTACCCTGAACCGCCTGAAACTTGCAAAACGAGACGGAACAGGAACCAAATACAGAGGGTAAACGATATGATACAGAACATAGAACCACATGTATATAGAAATGAATATGTACCGGAGCCGCCAAAGGAAGACAGCGTGATCTTATATTATGAAGGAAGAAAGATCCTGGTGAAGATTGAGGATCAGGAGATCTCGTTCCTTACATTTAAAGAGGCGGCAGTTTACAATCCGGATGTATATGAAGAGTATACGTATCTCTTTTCAATTGACGGACAGGGATATTATCTGGCAGAAGGAATTGATCCGGAGAATTTCCCGGAATTTGAACTGAAGGACAATCAGTATTTCCGCGAGGCAAGACCGAAATACAGACAGTTTGCGGCAGTGACGGGATGGCAGCTTTACCGCTGGTATCAGTCGCGGAAGTTCTGCGGTCACTGCGGACAGCCGATGGTGCATGACGACAAAGAGCGTATGATGCGCTGCCCGGACTGCGGTATGATGGAATTCCCGAAGATCTGTCCGGCGGTGATCATAGCTGTCACACATGGGGATAAGATTCTGATGTCAAAGTATGCGGGAAGAGAATACAAAAAGTATGCACTGCTTGCAGGATTTAATGAAACAGGCGAATCCATTGAAGAGACGGTAAGGCGTGAGGTCATGGAAGAGGTCGGACTGAAGGTGAAGAACCTGCGGTATTATAAGAGCCAGCCGTGGTCATTTACCGATACGCTGCTGATGGGATTCTTCTGTGAACTGGACGGGGAGGACGGTATCACACTGGATACCGATGAACTTGCCATGGCGGAGTGGTTTGAACGGGATAAGATGCCGGTAGAGGCAGAAGACTTAAGCCTGACAAACGAGATGATGATGGCGTTCAAACACGGAAAAGTGTAAAAAATACGCAAAATCCCTTGATTTTACAAAAGAACAGTGCTATAGTTAATTTAGTTACATAAATCAATCGGCAGAAGAGTGGACATATTGTTCACTCTTCTTTGTTGCATATCAAAGTATGTGCAGATAAGAGAGTGCCGACTGATATAGAAACATAGATAAGTAAGGTCTGCATAAGGAGGATTTTAGATTGTCAAAAAGAGAAATGTATGAACAGAAAACAGAAGAGATCCTGCTTCCAATCGTGGAAGAGTATGGATTTGAACTGGTGGATGTCGAATATGTAAAAGAAGGAAGTAACTGGTACCTTCGTGCATATATTGATAAACCGGGTGGAATCGGAGTGAATGACTGTGAGGTTGTAAGCCGCAGACTTTCCGATATTCTGGACGAGAAAGATTATATCGAAGATTCGTATATTCTGGAAGTCAGCTCACCGGGACTTGGCAGACCACTGAAGAAGGAAAAGGACTTCAAGAGAAGCCTTGGAGAAGAAGTTGAGATCAGAACCTACCGTATGATCGACAGAAAGAAGGAATTCACCGGGATCTTAAAGGATTACGATGAGACAACGGTTACGATCGAGATGGAAGATGAGACTGAGAAAACATTTGAAAAAAGCGAGATCGCACTGATCCGATTAGCATTTGATTTTTAAACGGCATGGATAAGTAAGGAGGAACAGACCATGAATACAGAATTATTAGAAGCGTTAAATATACTGGAGAAAGAGAAAGATATCAGTAAAGAGACACTGTTAGACGCCATTGAAAATTCACTGATGAATGCCTGTAAGAACCATTTCGGTAAGACAGACAACATCAAACTGATCATGAACAAGGAGACATGTGAGTATCAGTTATACGCTGAGAAAACGGTTGTAGAAGAAGTGGAAGACAAACTGGAGCAGATCAGTCTGGAAGATGCAAAAGAGATCGACAGCAAGTTCGAGCTTGGTGATATCGTGCATATTCCGATCGAGTCCAAATCATTCGGACGTATTGCAACACAGAATGCAAAGAACCTGATCTTACAGAAGATCCGTGAAGAAGAGCGTAAGGTTGTATACGATCAGTATTTTGAAAAAGAAAAAGATATCGTGACAGGTATCGTACAGCGTTATGTTGGAAAGAATGTCAGCATCAACCTTGGTAAAGCAGATGCTATGCTGACAGAGAATGAGCAGGTAAAAGGTGAGAAATTCGAGCCGACAGAGCGTATCAAACTTTACGTTGTAGAGGTGAAGAACACGACAAAAGGACCAAAGATCCTTGTATCAAGAACACATCCGGAACTGGTTAAGCGTCTCGAAAACATTCCGCTGATATTGATTGATCCCATCTGGCTGGCCGCTACGGGAAAGGCCGGGGTTGATATTGTCTCTATGTTCGAATATCATCGGTTCCTCTTCTACAATGATTTGTATGCCGAAATCGGAGTATTCGGACCTCCGTCTCTCCCGTCATATGAGAGGGCAAAATTCTTGGTCGAAGCGTATGAGAGGTCGTACCTGAACGGAAGCCCTATATCGTTGGCCGCAATGTGCGATTGGCTGGATCGAAGCGCTGACCCGGAAGCAAGGGAGTTGCGCTACTTAATCATACGGGATCGTGTTTGGTACAACGACTACAAAGATGTAGACGTGGACATGATCTCGTCTCGCCGGGTCGCCACCTTGAACGGTATCGGGCCGCGTCGTACCGCCAGATTTGAGCACTTCAAAGATGCCTTTTTGGAGCAGATAAGCTAACGACGGGTAGCTCAGGTGTAAAAAAGCTACCGGGGTTAGACATGGAGCTCAACGAAAGCACTGGTGTCATCACCTACGCATCTACCGAATTAGTGCCGTTATCGGCAGGTACCACATTATTGCTTTGTTTCGAATTGGCCGATTCCGATGCTCGGTTTAGTCCGTGCGGAAATGTGGTTGTGTATTATGATTTGCCTCCGGCGAACAATTTATGGGGAATGATTGCAGGATTCTTCGATAACGCAACCAGTTCTAATGGGTTCATCAACGCCCGGCGCCGTGGAGCAGGAATCATTGATTTTAAATGTTTGAGCGCATTAGTAGACGGGTATCCATCCCTCCAAGTGTACCTCAAGCATATCCTTATACTTGGATAGCAAATCAAAGCCCCTCGTTTTGAGGGGCTTTTCAATTACTTGCCTGAAATGTTGTATATTCCCGTTATAAGGTATTGAGGGCCATAAGTACTACCGCCCCATGATACAGCCGAAAATAAAAGAGCCTCCGACCCAGCTTCGGTTGTACTTTGATCAAGGAAAAGTCCATAATATTCACTCGGAGTGACGAAATTTTCTACTAATTCCAAGAACACATCATGCTCATATGCGTTTGGATTAATAATAGCTTGACCTGGAACGTCTATACCTGAATAGGAGGTATTTTGTTTACGCCATGTGATCAACACTCTATCTGTTGCTTTGAGTGCTCTTGTAAGATTAATTTGTACTGGGTCCCCATTGCCCGCATCGGAGTTAACCATGACATAAGTTGCTTCCGTAGGAGTCCACAGTGCTTCCATTCCTCCACCCGAGCTACCCGTCGTTTAAAAAGGGACTCATTGGAGTCCCTTTCGCTATCGCATCATGTGGTTGTAGAGCCAGTATTGTCCATCCCATAGAAACAGTGCGGCGTCTCCCAAACCTTCTCCAACGCTTGTTTCTAATGAAGCAGAACCTCTTAATATCTGTGCCCCATTTCCATTCACCTTAACATTGGCCGAATTATTGCGGCGCACGATAACAAAATTGCCCTCGGCTCCTCCCGGCACGACCGCTGGTAATGTTATCGTTATTTCCGATGTATTATAACAAGACACATACATCACGCTATGGTCTATCGTCGTAGAGGCGCTAACCCTTAGCGTTTTATAGGCTAAACCTGAGACGTACCCATTTTCGATGCGTATTGCCTCGTTTTGCTGACCTCCTCGTACATCTATAAGAAGCCCGATGTTATATCCAAATAAGTTATCATCCCTCCAACTCTCAAAGCGAGCCATGCAGGTTGCACCCGTCGTTGCGGGGAACACGTTGATTCCCATGAAAACGTTTACATCTACAATAGGATTAGATGACTTTTCGGAAAACTTGATAAACGAATCATACAACGACATCCCGTTATTGGTATCAGGGTCATTGGGACTGGATATGCTTCCTATACGCCCATCTCCGATTTGGAATCCGCCTATCGAGCCGCTTTCGGCTACTATTTCGCCTTTGATCTCAGCTTCACTGGATATTAGCTTCCCGCCCTCCAGAATCTTCGTCGGCGCATCGTACCGCTCGGAGAACGGCTTTCCGGCCCAGAACCGAATCTGGCCTTCGCTGGCCGCCACACCGGAGGGCACGTCGGCATCTTCTGCCGTCATGCCGACCAGTACGCTCTCGACCTTGGTCTCGGACCCTACCCCGATGTACCCCTGAGCGATGAAGCTACCCTGAAAGTATGCCTCCTCTGCCGCGGCCCGGATTACGTCTCCAACGAAGGAGAGCTCGTTCTTGCCGTCGGCGAGAGACTCGTACTTGAGGTACTTGGTGCGCTCTCGGTTGCCGACGTAGAGGTTGCCGAAGACCTCGGCCCACGTCTTGCCTTCGATCCGGCCGAGGTTGATGCTGTCCTTGGCTGTAAGGTTGTAGCCAGTGATGTCATCGAGCCATGTCATCAGAGCACCGCCTTCTCGGGAAACATCTATGACTATGGCCGACTGCCGCGAGGTGTCGGTCGGATTACCGAGTTGAACCACGTTGTCTCCGACATGCGGTTCGTTGCTATTGGTGGCCGCATCGGTCTTGGAAAGGTCGATATAGTTGATACCTATACCGACAACCTTGCGCCAGTAGAAGACGTTCTCCAGCGTCGATTCGTCGATGTCACCGATCATCTGGGAATAGGCTTGATCGCCGACCACAAACTCATTCGTCTGCTTTCCATCGGTTTGCTCCAGATAGCATCGCCATGCCTCTCCGATGTCCTCAACTTCCGAAATAGTTCCGGAGGCACTGGTCAACACCTGCTTGCCGCCTATCGCTGTTATCTGATTGATAACGATTTCGTTCACGTTCATCTTGCGACGAACGAAGAGGTGATCTACCTCGAATACAGAGCTACCGTCCGGGTTCTTGTACATCCCCCACCCAGAGCCCCCGAAGCCTCCTTGCCGGAAGTTGTCGCTCATGGTCGTGTCGGCGAATGTAACCTCGGCCGTAAAGTGCGTCGGAGAGTACGAGCGGGCCGCAATTCCATCCTTGCGCAGAAACAGCGTTTCGAACGTTTTGGCGGCCTCAGCAACGATTTGGGAGGATGACATGATGTTGGAGCTAAGGCGCCGAATTTCGCCTTGTATGGCCGACGTAGAGGTCTTGCTCGCTACCATCTCCTCCGACACCGTGATCGTCCACTCGGGAAGAAGTTTGCCCTCCTTGTAGGCGATGGTCAAGTTGTTGATATACAGCACCAGATCGGTATCGCCGATAAGTTGGTTGTTGTGTAATCGTATCTTCGTTCCCGGCCGGAGCTTCTCGCGCTCTTCAAAACTTTCGCAGAATATCGCGCTCGGCTTGGCGGAGAAGGTTGGATTCTCGTCATCGACGCGATCCAGTTCCACTTCGAGGTAGTCCTGCAACTTATCCTCGGCCCACAACACATACTGATGGGGCATTTCGATGTTGATAAGGAAGAAGTGGTCTCCCGGCTTAGCGTTCTGCTTTGTGTTGGGGAGCATGAGGCCGGAGGCGCGAAGCTCGGCGTCCGATTTGATAAGCGACAGCCGATACTTGGATTTAACCGTAATAGTATTCCCCTCCTCGTCCACCGTTTCGATCTGCTTGGAGTCGTCCTCCCAGATACACCAGTAGTCGCCAGTTTCAGGGTCTTTGGCCTCTGGGTTGCCGAGCGTCGGGTCTTTGGCGATAACAAATTCGTAGTCCTCTCCGGCCAGCAACCCGTCGGAGAACATGACCGTAGCCTCGCGCTGGCCGATCTTCGGCCACCACACGTCTACAATGGAGCCAGTCTCTCCCCAGATGTCTTTGATCCATATGTCAAAGACTTGGCGATATGGGCCCACACCTTCGGCCGGAGCCGCACTGAATCGCCCAGTAGTAACCGCCATGTAGTAGTGCTGGTTGCTTCCGGGGTTGGTTGTGCACTTGAAAGATACAGATGTCCGGACTCGATACTTACCCATCGGCAACTGAATCTCAAACTTACTCTTGCCTTCGTTCTGAACTTCACCTCTTGCATCGGTGTATTCCATATCAGTTAGCGCATTCAACGCTTTCGAGAATACCACCTGATTGGACTCAGAGAGGACATACACATTCAGCTCAGCGTACTCCAAGTGATTGCTGTCGAACCATTTAGTATATCTTTCTACACCTCTTGGCACGGTGCTCGTCTCCTTTCCGTATATGCTGAATGTCAGCGTAGGAAGCGTTGCCTTAACTTCCATCTCTTCGCTGGTTACGGACTGGGTAAATGTTTTATCGTAGACTACTGGGCCGCGACGAGTGTCCATTCCCGGAAAATCAACTTTTATTTCCGTAGATTTATAGGCAAATTCGCCTTCTTCTTCGGCTTCCGCGTAGTTATCATTCGTCACCTCCTCGACCGCAATCACCTCGTCGGCCCGGCCAAGTGTGCCAAGCCATACATTCTGGATCGAAGGGTAAATCTCCTCGTTGTCTTCGAGCACCCCGACCCGAACGCCCCACTTCTCCTGCATCGGAGAGTCGGCATAGTCGGACGGGTACATCTGTCGCCCGGCCTTCATGTCGGAGTAGCCGAGCATGTAGTACGGGTTATTGCCTTCGGCCGGGTCTTTTCCGGCCGTCGCATCGTTCCAGCCCCGAACGTAGTCGCGGTACGACTTCGGCATGAGGTTGGAGTAGTAGGAGAGCTCGGTGATCGCGTTTGCATCGGGGTCTCCGACGAATGCCCCAGCCGCGCCCTTGAAGTAGCGGTAGGGGAGGTTGCGTGTCGATCCGCGGCCGATCAGCCGGGTGTAGATGTCCGTCTGGTCATTCACGCGCTGGATCGAAACCAGTCCGGTTCCGTCTGCGTTCGCCTCGTCCATCGGAACGTCGCCGTAATCGAAGATGTGCTCGATCTCGGGCGACGGGAAACCGACCTTAATGCTGATCTGGCCGTTGTCTTCTTCGATACTCCATCGGACGCTGTATAGCTCGTATAGCTGGGTCAGCACATCCCAGATCGTCGTCTTGTCAACGCTCACGGTAGCCCGGAACGGATTTATCTCCATATCGGGGTTCAGAATCACCTTCCAACGCGCTCCGTAGTAGTAGGCGAGGTTATCCCTCAGCCGACCAACAAACTCCGTCAAATCGGCTAAAAATGCGAATTTCATACCGATGGTCTGGAGTGTGCCGTCGGTGAGCTTGATTATGTTCGAGAACGGGTAGAACTTGAGGTCCTCCCGCTCCGAAACGAAGGTGAGCGTGTACTTGTACCGAAGCGACTTGAGGTCCTTGATACCCGGAGGCGCATAGCTTTTGAGGTGATATGTCTCGCCGTTGTATTGTACGGTCCAGTTCAGATTGAACCCCGGCTCCTCCTCGGGACCGAAGTAGACATCCATCGTGATGACCGACTCCCCCATGTCAACTTCGTTGACAGTGAAGTTGGTTATCTCGATCTCATTCGCCAAAAGATTAAAGGTGATGGCCTTGTTGTTGTAGAGCATCACCTTGTTATCGTAGACGAGCAGGGCGGGTACCAGCGACTTGATTACCATGCTATATGATTATTTTAGGGTTTCCTATCGCCGCCAGATCATACCCGTCGACCGAAGCATCCAGCGGCGGGAGGATGCCATTCGCTTCGGGAAGCTGGGGCGCCGAGTCGAGCCACTGGACAACGGAACCTTCTGCGGTAGGTATTAGGTTCTTCGGCGGGTACTCGGCGATGCAGCCGAGCATCTTGACAGAGTGAACCGTTACTTTCAACCGGCGGGAAGTATGTGGGTATGCAGGGTCCGATCCGTAAACAAACATATACGGAGTGCCTGTTTTTTTTGTGTCTACAACAACATATTGATTTTCACCTAATTTAGCAGCAGAAAGATTATTCCAATATTGATTACCAGCAACGGCTTTCACACCACAGCTTATACCGCAAGTACCTATGACAGCGGGGGCAATATCCCATTCTTCCACGACATAATCGACCCGATATTTTCTCCCCGATTCCAATTCGCCCGATTCTAAAACGCGCTGATAATATGGGCTATCCATATCAAATTCGAACGTTTTAGAAGTGAACGCCATATCCTTGATATTCTTAAGGTTCTGTGGCAAGATATACCCCGCGGGATCACCGTCGTTGTAGAGGGCCGCTACTTCTTCCGCGGAAAGGGCGTAGTTGTAGATGCGGGACATGACCATATTGGAGCTGTTGGCCATACCCAACCGAAAATCCCCTAAATCTTTAACTGCCGACTGTTCTTTGGTCGCTTTCAGTTCACCGTTGATATATACCTTCACGGTTGTGCCCTTACGGGTAAGCGCAAGGTGGAGAATACTTTCTTGAGCCCCCGCTTTCAAATCAATGGAATCAAGAAGCAGATCACCTGACGACGGCTTCTCAAATATTATCCATCGAACGGCAATTTGAGATGTTCCGTATATTAACAGGCATCCCTTCGAGTACGCATAAGGGGCATTGGCATTGAATATGAGAGGCGTGTTTGAACTTATCGCTCCATATAAATTGCCGAAATACTCCAGCGTAAAGTCATTAGTGCCAATAGGCATGGATGGGCTTTTAAACATTGTAGACGCGGATTTATCAACGTATTGGTTATATCCCATCTTCACTCCCTTCGCCATGCGACGCAATGCCTCCTCCTTCGGCTCAGGAAGGACAACTCCATCGAAATAGTTATTTTTGCCGTATTTAGCCATTGTCTTGGTAGTTAAAATTGCACTTGTTGGGCTCGGCTACATAGAGCGTCAATTCGAAGATGAACGCGCCCTGCATGACCTGCACGATGGTCTCGGAGCCCGGCATCTTGGTCGGGTAGCCCACGATCTTCACGCCTTTGTAAAGGTTATAGATTGTGACCGGAAGAGCCTTCTTTACGTCGCCGTTATTGGTGGGCTCGAAAAAGGAGTTCCATAGCGAGCGGATAGCGCTGTTCATCGTTTCGAGTTCGCCGAAGTAGAGCAGTTTTACGGTGTACTCGAAAGCCTTGTCTACCGTGTATGGGTAAATCTTCACACCGTCTCGCTCCGGATAGTCCTCCTCTTCGTAGGAGCGTTTCTCGGGCGCAAGAATATCAGGGGATTCCATCAGGTGAAATCCCATCGTCTGCATATCTCGAACCTCTCCGTCAGCTACTTGGTAGCGGAGGCGGCAATCCCTTGTGGCTTCCATTTCTTGCGCTTGATTCGTATATTACCCTTGAACACGGGGACGCGGTGCCCCCACTGGTAAACGGTTACTGGCCTCACTGATTTGTTGTTTATGCGAACCGGAGAGTCGTCGAAGATGTCGAGGATCAGTATTGCGTTCGGTGCTACCTCGAATTTAAGGTTGCTCCCGTATGCAACATAGGCATGCACCACGGCCCACTCCTTAACCCGAACCGTCCCTTCGCAAAGCCAAAAAACATCGACTCCTTGAACGGCTTCGGTATCTACCGTCTGCTGGATGAAGATACCAGCCGCATTCAAGTCTTTCTTATCCCAGCACGCGCGAATCAACTCAACCGAAGGAAACCCGGAAAAAGTGCACTCCTGAATCATAGTTTTGAAGTGATCGAAGAGCGCAGGGGTATCTTCCGTGAGCATCTGCTTGAAATGATCCTCACATATCCCGGCCGCATGAGCCTCCCGCGTCAGTGCTTTGATGATGTCCATAACCGCTCCAAATATACGCAAAAAAAAAGCGTAAACCAAATCACGGGTAGCTCGGGTGAAATCTTCCCCGGCTGGAAACTGATTGTAAGTTCGTGGAGTTGTGCCGTAGGACCATCCGGAGTGGGTGGGGTTATTAAATTCAATCAGGAAATACCCATCACCTCGAAAATACTTATCGAAGCAACTATCCAGTCCTCTCCCGCTACAACGGCTACTATTAAGTTCCCGATACCTCTCACAGTCGCGGCTATTAATGGAACCGGACAAGGAATATTGTTTGAGATTTGCTCGATATATCTGGGCATTAACAGCACTCCGGGCGGTATCAAACTTATCTGTTCGTCGGTTGTCACCGGAGCCAACGGGGTGCAAGGCATGAACGTTGTTGTACAATCGAACAACTTATCAGACGCTTCGGATATTATCCAAATAAAAGGGATATATTTCAAAGCATAATAATAGTAAAGCCCCTCTAATGAGGGGCTTTCATTTACAGCGCCTTGGATAGCCTATATATGCCTACGACATGGAATGCTTCTATGATAGTATCCACTTCTCCGGTAGCCTCCATCGAAAGTATCGTTCCCGACGCCGACAGCATTAAGTTGAAGCCGGATATGCGGGATACACCTCCGGTGGCCGACGAGTAATCGAATGCCTCCACTGTAACATCGTATGTGCCAGATGTGGCGGTCCCAAAGATACTGCGACCTGCTTTGGGGCCTACCATAGTGTGATCGCTGGATATAAAATCGTATACAATCATCAGCAAGTCGCCGTCGTGCACTTCACCACCCAAGTTGAATGTTTCCGGCGCGGCGTTAGACAAGGCTATGTCGCCTACGAATAGTTGTTCTGTTCCACCCGAGCCGCCGCCTAATTCTGTCCATGTAGTAGTAGTTCCGTTCGTCGAGCCAGAGAAAGTATGGCTACCATCAGCCGTTTGGAGTAGATAGGTGTACGAATTTTTCAAAGTGTTCTTGATACAATGCCCGTAAAAGGCCGTACCAGTAACGCCCGAAGGTAGTCCAGTGGCGTTGGCTAAAGCATATACGATCAAGCCTTGACCTGCGCTCAAGTTTCGTATGACTGCATTCGTTGGGGCTACGAAGTTAGTCACCATCACTTTTTGCGCCGCTTGACCTACCATGGCGATGCTTACTCCCATCATATCCACGGCCCCGGTTGTTGCGTCAACAGCGATGCGTTGCAGTGTACCGCCTAACGTTGCGCCAGTATCTACCGAAGGACAGACGAAGACATATTGATCAGTTTTATCGTTGTCTTGAGATCGGATAAAGTCTAACTGACCGTAGTCTGCCTGATCGGGGGTACTGAATACCATGCGGAAGACATCGGCAACCTTGACTAATTTCAAATCGTTGGTCGGTACGTTAGCCCCCTCTCCGTATGTGAATTCGTACACCGAGGCTTCGATTCCCGTGGGAGTGCCAAGAATACTCCAGTTAGTAGCGTAAATGCTCGCAGACTGGTAAGTATACAGATACGAACGTTTATAAGTATTGATTGAAGTAGGGGTACCAACGTATTTAATCGACAAAACAGAAGTTTTTACAGCATAGCCTACCAAAGCCGAGCCAGGTCCGTTAGCGGCGTCAACGGCGCTCGTAAATGTGAACATCTCGCCAACGGCAATATCACCCATCGCGCCATTGCTGAAAGTGTTACTCTTAAAATCAGTAACCGTCAGATATTTCATGGCGCTGCCGCCGCTTCCGGCCCACTCCATCGTTACACCCAGACCACCCCAGTCGCCAGAAGCGGTCGAGTGCAATTTCGTGATGATTGCTTCGTCTGTCAGAGTTTGGAGTGTAGGCCACGCCATAGCGACACTGGACGAAGGAATGACGCGGATGTAGTCGTTGGTCAGGTGGAAAATCTGAAGACCGTTCGTACCCTGCGTTTCGGCATTCGCTCCCTGAACGATATTAACGATGAAGGCCAACTCCGGTTTCCCGGATGCTCCCGTGGCGGGATTGCCGGACACGATACGCAGGCGGCCCACGTTTGCGGCGGCAGTCAGCATCTTGAGCATACCGAGGATTGTGGTCTTGTTATCGACGAATTTGAGGCTGGAGTTCGTGGGAAGATCGCCCATATTCGGGTTCTGCGCGGCGGCGGCGAAGGGAGTCTTTGTTCCTCCAGTCTTAACCGCGGCGATCCAGTTCGCATCCGTCACGGAATCCGGGTTGGACTGCGTCCACTGCGAACGGGTGTAGATGGCCGCTTCGTTCACGTTGATGACGAATCCGCTGGCCGATGTCCCGTTCCAGCAGACCATTCCGGTCTGGTCGGCACCATCGCTGACGATCTTGACCTTGCCGGAGCCCACCATCGCGTACAACGACTGAATGGCCGCCAACAACGTAGAGTTAGCGGTGATCGCAGGTTTTCCTGCGGTAAGTGCGGTGAATCCCTTGAGGATTACATCCTTGGGATCAAGGTTGGAAACCGCGTCTTTCGCGGCCTGCGTTGCCTCGGCAATAAAGAGGCTGGCGGCGACACGATACGGCTCACCCGTATCTCCGGTGTCGCAAAGGACGTGCATCCCTTCGAGAGTCTCGGAGATGGGAACGTTCAAAATGTTTTCTTCTCTTGCGGCCATATTGTTTAAACGTTTGTTTGCTCTGCGGGCATGAGCGGTTTGTACTCTGGGAGGATGTCTTGGATCAGCATAGCTTTGTGCTCCATTTCTCCCTTAATATTGGCGAGAATAGCAGCATCGGTCACGGGATCGAAGAACTCCGCGTACAGCGTTCCAATCCAGTCTCCGTCGGCATCGGTGAGGCGACGGAAGAAAATACTCCGAACTCCCCGGCGGTGTGCTTCCGCGTAGACCTTCTTGTCCTTGATATTCTCGATGTCTGTATATATCATCCAGTCTTCGGCGCCGAGCCGGGAAACGAAGTTGCTCCACTCGGCCATGCGCTTGAACTGAAACTCACGCTTGCATGATTGTATGCCGCTGTCCGGCTCTACAATCTCGAACGAACATGAGAAGTATCGCTTATGACTCAACGGGTGCGGCTGTAAAATTCCGACCCGTTGTGCGCTCATTCGGAACATGCTCTTCCATAGATAACCGTAGATGCTGGAATACACGGTGCTCAGACGAGCCTTCATGTAACCCTGCCTCTCGTCGGTTTCACGCCGAAGGCGTTCCAGTTCGATGTCATAGCGCTTCTCGGCGCGTTTCACTTTGGAGTTCACGATAGGAAGGATGATCCCCGAGAGCCCAGCCAGCGCTGTAAGGAAGACAGCGATCCCCTCCCAATTAATCTCCATTGAATACTATTTTTGCCCCGTCGTAAATGGGGATTTTTCCGTTGTAAACGAGAACAATGCCGTTGTAACGATCCTGCGTCACCGTGAGCGATTCGTAGAAGCCATCCTCGTTATAGAAGCGTATCTCTCCGGATCGGTCCTGCTTAGTGAGGTTTTCAGACACGGAAATTCCAACGGACTGAGTACCGTCCCCCCCACTGCGGGGGGTGACAGTAACCCAATCCGGCTTGGAATTTACGCTCCACGCTACACGACTTGTAAGCTGGATCGTTGCCATACGCTACGCGGCCTTCACGGTTCCGTCGGCGTTGAATGCCAGCGTGCTCGGGCTGAGCGACAGCGACGATTCAGCCGAATCCTGCGAAATAGCGATGGTCTTGGAAACGCCACCTTTCGTAGTGACCGTTACCGTTGCGGTACGAGCGTCAGCGCGGGGGTTGACATCGACGGTGATGTTGATTTCGCCGTTGCCATCACCCGACATCTTGTCGGAGTGAACCCACGTTACCTCACTGGGAATGGAGACGGTCCACGAGTCGTTGGCGACTACTGTTACTCTTGCCATTGTTCAGACTGTTTTTGATTTGACCTTGTGCGGTAAAATGCAGGGCACTCGGACTTAGAGTTATCTCCTCCGGCTCAGGAGGAGAGGGCTCGACCTTCTTGACGGGCCAACTCCACATTCGCTGGAAGTAGAATGATCTATGTATTTGTGCCATAACAACTTACCTTATCGCTACAAATTTAATAAAAATACCCCCCCCTCC
>ENA-OOWZ01000504-OOWZ01000504.1-human-gut-metagenome-genome-assembly--contig:-NODE-504-length-21551-cov-4.263770_pt1 | contig 21551 bp, 23 predicted proteins | sample MGYA00241580_ERZ501329 | MGnify/ENA primary metagenome ERZ501329 (study PRJEB25962, sample SAMEA2042923) | human gut metagenome | biome: human gut; feature: human-associated habitat; material: faeces... | reverse complement strand
AAAATGAGCGGAGTACGAATGTTTTGAAGATTGCGGGAGTACGAAGTACGGAGCAATCTGGTATCATAGGTGTCAATTTTTTTGACACCTACCTTATTTATTTTCTTTTGTTTCAACAGTAACCGGGCGGTTAACGCGGCTTGCGATTTCTTCTTTGATATCTGCGATAAACTGCTCCAGGCTTCTCTGGCCTTCATCACCTGCAAAACGGCTTCTGACAGATACAAGACCTGCTTCTTCCTCTTTTGCTCCGGCAATCAGCATGTATGGAATCTTCTGTCCCTGTGCCTCACGGATCTTATATCCGATCTTCTCGGAACGGGTATCCATCTCTGCGCGGATGCCTGCCTCGTGAAGGGCGTCCAGAACCTTCTTGCCGTAATCTGCATATTTGTCGGAGATTGGCAGAACCTTTACCTGTACCGGTGCAAGCCAGGTTGGGAATGCGCCTGCAAAGTGCTCGATCAGGATACCGATGAAACGCTCAACAGAACCGTAAACAACACGGTGGATCATAATCGGACGATGTTTCTCGCCGTCTGCTCCTGTGTATTCCAGTTCGAATCTCTGCGGCAGCTGGAAGTCAAGCTGGATGGTACCGCACTGCCACGTTCTTCCGATGGAGTCTTCCAGATGGAAGTCAATCTTCGGGCCATAGAATGCGCCGTCGCCTTCGTTGACTACATAGTCAAGGCCAAGGTCATCGAGTGCGCCGCGGAGACCTTCGGTTGCTACCTCCCAGTCCTCATCGCTTCCCATGCTGTCTTCCGGACGGGTGGACAGCTCTACGTGATATTTGAATCCGAACAGTTTGTAAACCTGGTCAATCAGGTTTGCAACGCCTTTGATTTCATCTTTGATCTGCTCCGGTGTCATGAAGATATGGGCATCGTCCTGGTTGAAGCAGCGTACACGCATCAGGCCGTGCAGCTGGCCGGATTTCTCATGACGATGTACCAGGCCAACCTCTGCCAGACGCAGCGGCAGATCACGGTAGGAACGAGGCTCGGATTTGTAAACGAGAACGCCGCCCGGGCAGTTCATCGGTTTGATTGCATAATCTTCATCGTCGATGACGGTGGTATACATGTTTTCTTTGTAGTGATCCCAGTGACCGGAGGTCTCCCACAGACGACGGTTCAGGATGATCGGTGTGGAGATTTCTACGTATCCTGCTTTTCTGTGGATTTCACGCCAGTAATCCATCAGTGCATTTTTCAGATCCATTCCTTTTGGAAGGAAGAACGGGAATCCCGGGCCGTCCTCACTCATCATAAACAGGCCGAGCTCTTTTCCGAGTTTTCTGTGGTCACGTTTCTTTGCTTCCTCGATCATGTGGAGGTACTCTTCGAGCTCTGCTTTCTTTGTGAATGCAGTTCCGTAGATTCTCTGCAGCATCTTGTTTTTCTCGCTGCCTCTCCAGTATGCACCTGCAAGGCTGGTCAGTTTGAAGGCTTTGACCGGCTTTGTGCTCATCAGATGAGGGCCTGCGCACAGGTCCGTGAATTCACCCTGGCGATAGAAGCTGATGACTGCGTCTTCCGGCAGATCTTCGATCAGTTCTACTTTATATGGCTCTTCTTTTTCTTTCATGAAGGCGATGGCTTCTGCTCTCGGCAGTTCGAAGCGCTCCAGTTTCAGATCCTCTTTTACGATTTTCTTCATCTCTGCTTCGATTTTTTCAAGGTCTTCGCTGGTGAGCGGAGTCTCTCTGTCTACATCGTAGTAGAATCCGTCTGCGATGGACGGTCCGATGGCCAGTTTGGTATCCGGGTACAGTCTCTTGATGGCCTGTGCCATGATATGGGATGTGGTGTGACGGAATGCTGCTTTTCCGCCTTCATCGTTGAAGGTCAGAATGGAAAGATTGCAGTCCTTGTCGATGACGGTACGAAGGTCTTCTACTTCACCGTTTACTTCACCTGCACAGGCCATTCTTGCAAGGCCTTCGCTGATGTCTGCTGCGATCTCAATGATGGATTTCGGTTCGGAGTACTCTTTGGTACTTCCATCTTTCAGTGTGATGATCATTTGCTTTTACCTCTTTCTTTGTATATTTTTTCTTAAGCGCATCTGTGGGATAACTGTTCCGAGCTACATCTCGATGTGGCTTCTCGCCATATGAAATTCAGGAAAAAAGCGCTCACTCATGCAAGCATGCTTCGCGATTTTTTCTTCCCTTTTGCATGGCTCTGAATTGTCACGCTTATGCTGTCAAAAGGGACGATGTATTTTCATTCACCGCGGTTCCACCCATTTTGTTTTTTCAAACCACTTCATTTGACGATAACGGAATCACCGGGCCGGATTGGGGCCGCTCAGAGCTGGTCTTCGATCACGTTCCTGCGAAAACCCTTGCACCACCAGATGGGGTTTCTCTCTGTCACATTCGCTGTGATTTACTCGTCTCTTCTACGCTTTGTTTTTTTGCTTCGATTGCTTTTTCGGCTCTCGATATTTTTAGATTATACCACCCATTTAGTGGTTGTCAAGTCCTGCATTGGCTGAAACTTTATTTTTCCGGCGTTTTTTGTACCTCCGTCTGCATGGAGAGTTTCTCTTTTGCCTTCTCCGGCATTTCCAGCAGCCCGAACGCGTAAAAAATCCCGTAGATATACGTAATTCCGCGGATATCCCCCAGATCCTTCGGGCGATCGACAACTGGTCTTGCACTTTCTTCCTGCAATTCCAGCACCTTATGATACGCAGCCCGGACGGAACTCCAGACAAGGCTTTTACTTTTCTCCCGGCGGTCGATCCAGAGTTCTTTGGTGTAGGTGCCGCTTCTTCCATATTTCATATGGTAGGAGTACGGCAGACCGGAATACGTATGGAATTCAAACTCCTGGAACGCGACAACGCAGTCCCACAGGGCTTCTTCTGTCCGTTCCTCATGAAGCCTCCAAAGAGCCTGTTCTCTTTTTTCCTGTAAATTTTCCTGTGCTCCTTTGTTCTCTTCCATCTTTTTTGTCTTCTCCGTCGTATCCTTTATTCCACCAGAAATTGATCCAGCTCTGCCGCGACCACCGGATTGATTTTTACCTGAGGATGATCGATTTTTCTTCCCTGTGTGACGACCATCTCTACTTTGCGGAGAGCACGAAGATCCTCAAGCGGGTTTTCGGCGGTCACGATAAGATCAGCGGATTTGCCGGGCTCGATGGTTCCGGTTTCGGCTCCGATTCCGGCCATTTCGGCGGCGCGGGCGGTTGCGGTGTAAAGCGCGAAGGCGTTGGAGACGCCGACATATTTATGGATGTAAAAGAGTTCCCGCCAGAAGTCGTACTGCGTGATCCACGGACAGCCGACATCGTTTCCGAGGACGACGGGGATGTCGTTGGCGATGGCTTTTTTCGCACAATCTATGATTCCTTCGAAAACAACGTTACCATTGAACTGCTCTACCTCAGTTGCGTTGGTGATGGAACGGTCGAACAGCGCATACGGCAGGGCCGGGGACAGTGTCGTACATAGAAATGCATTCTTTTCTTTGAACAGGCGAATCATATCGTCATCCATTTTTGCACCGTGCTCGATCGAATCCACACCGTTTTCCAGTGCCACGCGGACACCCTGCGGCGATTCGACATGGGCGGCGACCTGATAGCCGAGTGCATGCGCCCGGTTACAGACGGCTTTTACCATTTCCGGTGCCATTTTGAGTTCTCCCGGAACGCCTTTTTCTTTGGCATCCAGCACACCGCCGGTGATCATCAGCTTGATCAGGTTGACATTTTCGCGTTTTGCCTCATCTACATGGGCGACTGCCGCATCGATACTCTCTGCTGCGATCGCTACCGAACCTGCCATGTGCCCACCCGGTACAGAGATTCCCTCGTTTGCGGCAAGGATTCTCGGGCCGGTCTTTTTACCGGCTTTGATTTCATCGCGCAGCCGTGTATCGAAAGTGCCAAGACCACCGACCGTGCGGATCGTGGTAACGCCGCTTAGCAGTTCATCTTTTGCGAAGCCTGCTACCATGCGGTAGGCGATCGCGCGGGAAATTCTGTTGCTCATCAGGGTTTTGACGAGTTTTGCGTTGTCGCGCTGCTTCTTCTGCGGTTTTCCGTTGCCTGCGAGATGGACATGCATATTGATCAGGCCGGGCATGATGTATTTTCCCTGCAGATCCACCTTTGTGTAGCCGGAAAGTCTCATCTCTTCCGGGACAATCGCTGCGATTTTTTCTCCCTCAGTCAGAATCGTAAGACCGGTCTGAACCTGCATATCTTTCGTTCCGTTTAGGATTTTTCCGTTTTTGTAGGCATATTTCATACTCAATTCCCTCTTTTCTGCCAAACGTATTATGTTTTATTTTAACACGTCAGAGAGGGATTTTGCGACAGAAAAATCGTTTTTCTCTGTTTTTTATTTTTCTTTTATTCTGCCCCGCATAACTGCCCTCACACCGCCGAACAGAACACCGGCAACAGCCCATAGGATCCAGGTTTTATCCCATTCTCTCGTCTGGAAGCTCCATGCAAGATAGATGGCGGTGGCAATACACCAGTAGGCGGTTGTAAAAACTTCTGTTTTCTTTTTGTATCGTTTTTCTTCCAGTGTATATTCGCCTTCCTGCAGCAGGATGACGTAGCTTCCATTTATGGTGCTGACCCGCACGATGAAAAAGACACCAACGGCGACCAGAAGCAGCAGGATGGATACGGTGGCTGTGATGATGTAGTCCGGCTGGCTGAATGCAATGGCAGCGAACATCGGGATAACTGCCAGAATACAGAGGGTAACACCGGCGGCGATTCCTCTGGTAAAGGTGCTTTCGTAGTCCTTTTTCCGTTCCTGAACAAGGCCGGTTACACCATAGGCAGTTTCTATTCTCTCCTTTTCCAGATATTCATACTGCTGTCCGTGAATACTGTAGGATACGAAAATCACAACAGCAGCGGCAACCAGCAGCAACAAAACGGAGATGCCTGCTCCCGTTGCCATGTTTTCGCTGATGTTTCCTATATGGGAATCGGAAAGTCCGGCAAGGAAGATCAGCAGCGCCGGGCTGATGATACAGAGCGCAGCAGCTCCGGCGAGTGTCGGCGCTGTTTTCCGTCTCCATTCCATGAACGCGTTTGTTTCTTCCATCGATACACTCCGCACGGATGACTCCTCTGAGGCGTATTCCAGTATTTCTGTTCCTGTCTCTGATTTTAATTCGTCTTTTAACAGATAGTCAGTGCTGACGCCAAAGATTTCCGCAAGACGGAGCACTTTCTGCAAATCCGGCGTGGACTGTGCACTCTCCCATTTGGATATCGCCTGCCGCGAGACGGAAAGTTTCTCCGCCATCTCTTCCTGTGACCATCCATTTTTCTTTCTCGCTTCTGTGATTTTTTCTGCCAAAATCATATTTGTTTTCTCCTGTTTTCCAGCTCTTTTTCAGTAATCTTTTTGCTGCAGCTCACAGCCATTCCATTCATTTCTGTTTTGGAAATGGATTGGCTGTTTCTGCTTCAAATCCTATCATTTTTTTCGGTTGCCTTCTACCAAATCGGGCTGGAAATGTGTCAACTGGCGGTTACAGATGCTTATTTTTCAAGGATTTCCCGCATCTGCTGCATAATTTTTTTAATTTCATAAACCGATACGCTGTTTACGACTTCAAAATTGATCTGCTTTTCTTTTCCGCTGTATTTCACTTCATACTCTCTGGCTTTTTTTTCGTCATGGTCTTTGTACCGTGCTTTGCCGATCAGATAAGCATCTGAATTGGCCGTCTCGGGGTAGCCCGGGCCTTTTTCCAGTTCAAACAGCTCTTTCTTTTCTTTTAGATTCTTTTCCAGTCTGCTCAATTTTTCCAGAAACACCTGACAGACTTCAGGATAATGTTCTCTGATGTATATCAGATTTTTGTGCAGACATGTTGCGCTTTTTTCCATCAGATGACGTTCTGTTTCGTTCGTCAGATAATCAAACTCTCCCAGCTGTACTTCATCCCCCTGAATGGACCGCGCAAGCTGTTCAAACCAGTACATCTGCCGCGGCATACTGTCCGGGAACATGAAATATGTTGAAAACTCATGATCAATCATCGGCGCCAGACGCAGAATCTTATCGTCTTCACGGCAGACAAATGCGATGTTTTCGTAATGGTAGTTCTGATCGCCTTTCAAAATCGAAACGAGAATCTGCAGTACCAGCTCCTCCGCCATCGCCGGGTGGGTCTGGAAATAGTCGGATTCGAGGATTTCGGTGTAGTCGTAGAACATCTGGCAGTAATTGACGTAGTCATCAATATGGACTTTGTCGTCAGGATATTTTCGAAAGAACTCCAGCAGATTCAGCAGATGTTCTCCTTCCCCGTAAATCATCGGTGAAACTGTTCCATAATCGTAATATTTCTCCACCTCCGCCTCATACCCTTCGCAAAACGCAAGCTGATACTGCGGCGCCGGCATAAAATACGCATCAATCACCCATGACCAGAAAACCTCAGCATAGGCGAACAGCGGCGTAGACAGCGGTTTAGATTTTGTAAGCGGTTTAAAAACAACATCTCCTTCAAAAACCGGAAAATGCTTCTCCCCTTTCACAACCCCCACTGCCTCCGCTTTCAGATTGCCGGAACGGGCAGAATACTTATATTTCTTTGGCAGATAGGATGGTTTCTGTTTCATCTTAATCCTCCTGCAATGCTGCCAGATATCCCAGGATTCGTTCTTTTTTTCTGTCTGACAGATTCCGAAAGCCTTCCAGAATGATTTTTTCTGTTTCATTTCCTGCGCTCATTTCCGGATTTCCCGCATTTCGCTCTGTCTCATTCTCCCCCAGAAGTTCATACGGCGTAACCTTCAGCACTTCGCAGATTTTCAGTATTTTATCCGCCGACGGATTCGTGCCCTTTCTTTTCCAGTCGCTGATGGTGCTCTGGGAAATTCCGGTTTCTTCGGAGAATTCTTTCTGGGTCATGCCGTTTCGAAGAATTAGCTCAAAAATTTTTTCACTGATCATTTTGTATCTCACCTTTTTCACTTAGATTTTGTTTTACTATACCATAAAATTTCCTGCCCGTCATTTCCTCCAATGCTGAAAAAACGCCTCTTCCTGCGCTGTGCGGATTCCGTATTTTCTTCTGGCGATGTAGAATTTTGATTTCCAGCTTGAGGTCTGCACCGGGATTGCGGTGATGTGGTGGAGGCGGACGATGTCCATGTAGGGGAGGATAGATATTCCAAAACCATTTTCCACAAGGCCGGTGATGACTTCGATTTCTTCGGCCTCACACACGGGTTTTACCTGGATGCCCTGTTCGGCGAAGATCTGCTCTTGGAGGCTGCGGAAGCCGCTCGTCCTGGAAAACATGACCTGCGGATACTTGGCTGCTTCTTTTAGTGTGATGTTCTCTTTCCCCTCCAGCGGATGACCTTCCGGGACGGCGGCCGCGATGTAAGATTCCCGGAGAGGATAATATTCGAGTTCTTCAGACTTCAGCAGGTCCGAACAGAATCCAATATCGTATTTTCCATCGTGCCGCTCATCTTCAGCACGGCTTTTCCGATCTTCAGTTTCGGAACGTGGAACTATATTTTCCAGACACTGCTTGTCATCACACTAATGGTTCTGAAGCGTTCGTTCTGTCCAGGCTATCTGTTTTCCTTTGTGGTCGGTATCGGATTCGGAAAAATGATCGACGTACACAATGCCTGGGTTACCATGCTGCCGATTGTCCCGACCGATATTTTTCCGCGCGATCTGTCTGAACTGCTGCACAAAAAGTACCACCGGATCAAGACAACGTTCGACCTCACCTGTCTGATAACGACCGTACTTCTTTCCCTTTTGATCCTTCACCATCTTTACGGAATCGGCATCGGAACTTTCTTCTGTGCTTTTATGACGGGACGAACCGTATCTCTGGTTCAAAAATTCATTGGAAATCATGTAGAATTTTACCGTCTGATGAAAAAAGAAATGGTAATGCATCTGGATATGCCTTGGGAAGGCGATGGTTGCGATTATTATAATATTATGAATGGTGTTCGTAATTTTAGTAAATATATGTTATATTCATTATATATTGATTCCATAATTGATGAGTTTGATATTCTAACATTGTTAAGGAGTGAATATTTTGGCCGTAAAGGATGCTTTAGCGATAACTCCGAAGGAGTTACAAAAACTGAATAAACAAGAACTTGCTAGGGTAGTTCGAACGTTAGGCGGTGCTGTAAATAAGCGCATGAAACGGATAGAGTTAGCGAATTTAGAAAGTGATTCAGCCGCTTATCGTTATATGAGACAAACAGGTGGTTTAATTTATACACGTAATAAAACTTTAAATCAGTTGCGCAATGAGTATAAACGAGCGCAATATTTTTTACAATCTGCTAAAAGTTCAACTGTTAGGGGAACTCGGAAATTAAAGGAAAAATATGAAAAAGAATATGGTGAAGCTGATATGTCCGCAGTATGGGATGCATTTAACTGGATAAAAAGTAATAGAGCTGGAATGTTTTATACTACTAAAAGTGATGAGTTGGTAACATATTTAGTTAATCGCAGTAAAGCGGGAATTAAACATTTACGTTTGAGTGCATCACAACATTTAACCTATCAATATAATAAAAATGCAGAAGAATTATCAGAATTAGATAGTTGGATGTTTTCTTAGTTATGGAGTTTTATAAGTATGAACAGATAACAGATAATATTTTAAAAAGTATATTTTATAACATGGAAGTTATAAAGTATAAAAAAAAACTTATTTTAATGTACCTTGTAGTTTTGATATAGAAACAACGTCTTTTCGTGAAAATGAAGACGAAAGAGCTATAATGTATTTATGGCAAATAGATTTAAATGGCATATGTTTTTATGGTAGGTCATGGTCTCAATTTGTTGATTTAGTAAACCGTATGTCTGAGTTTACACAACATACAAAATTGATTATATATGTTCAGAATTTAGCTTATGAATTTCAATTTATGCGTAAGTATTTTAAATGGGACAGGGTGTTTGCTCGCGAAAAACGTAAGCCATTTGAAGCTGAGACTAATAATATAATATTTAAATGTTCAATGGTATTATCTAATTATTCATTAGCTAAAATAGCAGAGAATTTGCATAAATACCGGATAAAAAAATTAGTAGGACAATTAGATTATAAATTAATAAGAAATAGTAAAACTGAATTAAGTTATGATGAATTAGAATACGCATATAATGATATTAAAATAATTGAATATTATATAAGAGAAGAAATAGAGCGTAATGGGGATATATGTCACATTCCAATGACTTCTACAGGATATGCTAGACGTTATACAAAAGAACATTGTTATCCGGTTAATGATAAAAATGAAAAACGAAAATATTATGATTTAATTAAAAATTTACGCGTTGATGTTGATGAGTATAAAACTTTAAAACGGGCGTTTCAAGGTGGGTTTACGCATTGTAATGCATTTTATAGTGGTATAATATTATCAAATGTGTTTTCAATTGATTTTAATTCATCATATCCAGCAGTTATGTTGAGTGAAAAATTTCCGATGTCAACTGGTGAAAAGGTATTTTATAGTAATAGGGCTGAGTTTTTAAATGATTGTAAACGGTATTGTATGATATTTGATATTGAGTTTGTTAATATTGAAAGTAAAGATTTTAGGGAACATATCATTAGTTCGAGTAAATGTTGGGATAGCCAAAATATGTTATGTGATAATGGTAAAGTAATTAGAGCAGATTATATTATCACAACATTAACTAATGTTGATTTAGAATATTTAAATCAGTTTTATAATTGGGATAATTTTAATATAACCAATGTGTATAGATACGAAAAGAATTATTTGCCAAAGCCGATTATAGATACAATAATAGTGTTATATAATAATAAGACTTTATTGAAAAATGTATTCGGTAAAGAAGTTGAATATGCTCATAGTAAAGCATTATTAAATTCGTTATATGGGATGTGTGTAACCGATATAGCACCAGATAATATAATATATAATGATGAATGGGAAATTGAATTACCGAATGTTGAAACTTTATTAGATAAATATAATAAAAAACGTGAACGTTTTTTGTTTTATCCGTGGGGAGTATTTGTTACTGCGTACGCGCGTAGAAATTTATTTAGTGGTATATATGAATTTCATAACGATTACGTATATAGTGATACTGATTCTATAAAAGGAATAAATTATGAAGACCATAAAGAGTATATAGAAAAATATAATAATACAATATATCAGAAATTAGTTAAAATGTGCAATTATTATAATATAGATGTTAATTTAATTAAGCCTAAAGGAAAGATTTTAGGTGTATGGGATTATGAAGGAACATACGATAAATTTAAAAGTATAGGTTCAAAACGTTATTTATCTAGAACTGGGGATAATTATAAATTAACTGTTGCAGGAGTTAATAAAAATAAAGCATGTGAATATTTAACTTCATTTTATAATCCATTTGCTAAATTTAATGAAGATTTGGTTATACCCCGAGAATATAGTGGGAAAAACATATTAACTTATGTTGATGAAAGTATAGAAGGGAGTGTTATTGATTATCAAGGAAATGAAGCTGAATATAAAGAGTTAAGTTTTATACACATGGAAGAGGGTGAATATAGTTTTAATTTAGCTGATTCTTATATTAAATTTTTAATGGGTTATCGCGAAGATATAATAACTTATGGGGGTTTAGAATGATTAATATTATAGATAAGGGTTTAACATTTACTTCTAAACTTGTCACCCGCAAGAAGACTGATAAAATAATATTGCATCATACTGTCTGGCCTGGTGCCACTGTAGAGCAAATACATAGGGATGCAATGAATAATAATGGGTGGCTCGGTATTGGGTATCATTTTTATGTCCGGTATGACGGCAGTATATATCAGGGCAGGCCGATTGATACAGTAGGCGCACATTGTAGTGGACAAAATAGTACAACAATTGGAATAGGATTTGAGGGAGATTATGAGAACACCGATTATAACATGTCCGATTCTCAGTTCGAAGCAGGGCAACAGCTTATTGAATACATACGTAGTAAATACGGGGAATTATCAATCTATGGTCATAGAGAGTACTACAACACAGTATGCCCAGGCAAATATTTCCCATTGGACAAATTTAAACAAGGGGGTGAACAAGTGGCAAAGTGGTACGACGAAGTTATGGAATGGGCGCAGACAGAGGGGTTAATCCAAGGTGATGAGCGTGGTTTACGTCCAGAGGATAATATGACCAGGGCCGAAGTGGTTACATTAATAAAAAGAGTTATTGACAAATATGTACATAAGTAATAAAATTATAAAGGAGAATTATAATGACTTTAGCTGAACTGTTAAGAAATGAAATGAGCGGTAGCCGTCTTATTGGTAACCGTACTAAATTATCAACAAGTGATATTAAAAATATACCCCTAACGTTAACGGATTATGATATACAGACTGATGCTAATGGCCACGAGTATTGTGTTATTACTGTTGTTCAGTATCCTGAAAATTTTATTTTTGGTGGTACCGTTCTAACTGATATGTGTAAAATTATGGCTGCAAATGGAATAACTGCTGATGATTTAGCAAAAGACCCCGTAGCAATAATATTAAAAGATAAATTGAGTAAGAATAATAGAACTTATACCTCAGTCGAAATATTATAAAAGAAGGTGGAATATGTCCCAGTATATCTTATTTGCCGTAGGTGTGTGTTTAGGTGCTTGTATAGTATATATTTTTATGAATAAGCAATTGACTTGTATTAAATCAATGTTTAATAAAATAATAGATGTACTGGAACGTGATTAGTTGATAACACGGAACAAAGTATGAATAATATATGTTGTAGAGTCACAGCCGAAAGCTGCTACAGGATATAACCATTGTGACTATTGGATTGTTTATACTGTTCCGTGTTTTCATAATATAGTGTTATGTATTATAATGGAGCTGCTTTATTAAATGCCGGTTGCCCTATTAATTTTTCAATTGGCAACCGAAGTATAGGAAAATCTTTTTACTGGAAAAGGTATCTTTTCCGTACATATTTAAAAGAACATAAGAAATTTATATATTTACGTAGGCATGAGAATGATTTAGATATGTCATGCCCTAACTGGTTTGATGATATAGGTCATCAGTTTTTAGATTATAATGTTAAGTATAAGGCAAATAAATTTTATGTAATTAATTATGAAACACAAACAGAAGAAATATGTGGATATGCTTTTTCATTAAGTATGCTGCATAAAGTAAAATCAATCCCCCTTGAAGATGTTGACTTTATATTCTTCGATGAATTTATACCTGAGAATTTACAATATTTAAAACCACTTGACCCCGCATATGAGCCTAAATTATTGTTATCATTGTACCTAACAGTAGCTAGAGGGTATAAGCGTGCAATCCGTGATGAAGTGAGAATTATATGTTCAGCCAATATGATAAGCCTGTTTAACCCATACTTTTCTTTTTTCAATATCAGGCTATCTGAGAACATGCCGAAGAAATATAATCAGTTTATTGTTAATAATGTTTATACTGAGGTAGTAACTATTACGGAAATATCTAATCAAATAGCGGAAAGTAAAATCGGCAAAATTCTGGCTACTAATATATATGGTGAATATGCACTAAGTAATAAACCGTTACTTGATATAGGTGCTAATATTAAAAAACGTCCTCCTGATTGCCGAGTATTCTTTGAGTTATATTTATTTAAATGGTATATGTGTTACTTTGACAATGATGGAAATAATTATTTTGCTGAGGGATATGATAAGAAATTAAAACGTAAGTTTAAAGCAATTGATGTTGAAGGTAACGATATATTATGGTTCAGAGGGGATATAGTAAAATTAATGCGAACATGTGTAGATAATAATAAAGTGTTTTATGAAAATATGGATGTCAAAAGCGCGTTAAGCGGGCTATTGACACCTCGGATTGGGGGTGTATAATATGAATGAAGAACATGTTGTAGATGAAGTTGTAGAAGAAACAGGCAATACTGAGCAAACAGAGGCTGAAAATGTTGAAAAGTTTATGGAAAATGTGGACTATTCACAAATAATGCAACAGATTCAAGAACAGTCTAATATTATTAATGAACAAAGTGAACTTATTAAACAAATGAAAGCAATGTTGAATGCTCAGTTTGAACGAACTAATATTAATATAGAACCGGATAATGAAATAGAGCAATATTTGAATAGTGCTGATTCATTAACCAGTCAAATATTAAAATCATATAATAAGGAGTGAAAAAGTTGGCTTTTAATCCAACCAAGAGTACATGGTCGCAGGTAGCTAATAAACAAGCGGCCAATCAGATGACTAGTGGTAATTTAAATTCAAGTACTTTTATTACCACATATGACCCTATTTATAATAAGTTAGTAGAACAGATAAGCTACACAATGTACCGCAAATTGAGAGTGGTACAGAACTGGAGCAACTTAGGCCGTAATGCGCCTGAAAATGCATACCCAGGTATGTTGAGAGAGGTTTATATGTCTCAGCGCAAAGGTCAGAACTTTGCAATGGACTATGATACCAAACCGACTACTTTGGGCAGTTATGCAATTTATGATGATACAATTGATGTCCGTTATCATTCAGCGCAATTCCGTTGGATGTACGCATGGACGATTTATGATGAGGAGCTTCGCCGTTTTTCTGGCGGCAATGGCACCACAATTGCAGAACTAACTGAAATGAAAATGATAAATGCGATTAACGCACGTAACATTTTCATGGATAACTTGAGAAAACAGACATTGTATACAATGTACAGCAATGTTGCAACTGATGTTACGATTGACATCGATATAACTGACTTTGATACTCTTACTAGTGATGAAGCTAAATCATGGCTCAATCAGATTGACAATATTCTGTTTGAGTTGCAAGTCGGTACAGCATTGTATAACAAACAGAACAATTACATGCAAACTCCTAAGGGTATGCTGCAGCTTGTAATTCCTCGTGAGTATTACATGAATGTAATTCGTAAAGCATTCCCTGATACTTACAATACTATATACTTTGAGGGGATACTCCCGTCTAACTTGATTCTTATTGATACTCTAGGTGGGGATACTCTTTATAATGCTGCCGGCGATACTCCTGTACCTGTTACCTATGACGCGCAGGGTATGAGTTTGCAGAACTGGGCAGTTGGCAATACCTTTAAAGCAGGTGATCCCAATGTGGTCGCTGTTATCATGCATCAGGATTGCATCGGATTTGAGGACAATTTGACCGAAACATTGTTTGCAATGAAAGATGTTGAGAAGCTAGCTACTCCAGTTCGTTCTCATTTCTGGACTAAAGCATATTATACTGATTTGTTGCCGTCTATTAAGATAGTCAAGGGGGCAAGTTAAATGAGTACTGCAACTCTCAGTGTTTATCAAGATACTAATTATTTATGGTGTACAATTACTAATATTAGTGGTAGTAGCGGATTCGTTAGGATGGTTTACTACTCAGATAGTGGAGGAACATCGTCCAGTGTAAATTTCGTAAAGGAAGGAGAACAATTTCTACTTGGTAAGGGGTCAACAGGTACAGAATTACAAAATGGATATATTGCATTTGCTTATGATTCTGGAAACTACCCTAGTCGTTATGGTCTTTTTTACGCACAAGGTCAAACGTTAAATATAATTACTAGTAGTGGTATTCAATATTTTTATTGGCCTTTTGGTAGTAATTATTACAAAAAGATATCTACAGATCGCAGTTCACCATCTACATTTACTCTTAATGATACATTAGCAGCACCATCTACATATCAAATAACAATTAAAGATGCAGGTAATTTACAGCAGGTTGAATTTGGTGACCCTGGATTAGTTGTAAGCTCTTTTCCTTATACAGCTACTGTAAATGGTAATGCTACATGGTATTTTACAGGTGAGCAATCATCGTACACAGTTACAGCCCAAAATACACAGAACATGAAACAAATACAAGTAGGGTCAACAGTATATAGTTCATTCCCTGCATCCATACCTATTACAGGAAATACAACATTACAATGTTCGGGTGAAGACGACAAAACAATTACAGTAAATTATACTAATACGTCAGTTCCCGTGATAACAGACACACAGTAAAGGAGGCTGAATAAATGCCTACAATGACGTTTACAGCAGATGTAAATAAAACTGTTACTATATCCGGACAAATTGAAGCTACTATTACTAATGGTGGTCGTATGCAATCCATTTCATATAATTCTCAGAATTATACCGAATTTCCAGTTAATCTTACATTGACGGGTGAACCGTCAATTACCGCAGTTGGTACACCAGCGCCAACTATTACTATAGATTATACCGGTACTACAGGGCCGGAAGTCACAGATACTCCCGCAGGTTAAAGGAGTGGTAAAATAATATGGCTACAACCTCTTTTGTCGCTGATGTCAATAAAACTGTTACAATTGAAGGAGAAACTTATACATTAACGTTACCTACTATTCCCGAAGGCGTAACAGTTACAATTAATGAAACACAAATGCAAGCCGGTGTTCCAGTGGAACTTACTGAAAATGCGACATTAGGAATAAGTGTCGCTGATACTGGTGGAAGCTTTACTGTTAATTATACTAATGCTAATTCAGTTACATATAATAATAGTCCTGTTACCAATGGACAGACAATTGATGTAACAGGTGATGAGAATACACTAACCTTTACTGGTGCTACCACTATACCGAGTGTGACTGTTAATGGTAATTCAATTACTGCTGTTACAGTTAATGAGCAAAGTATTCCAATATCTAGTCTCCCATATACTTTTACACCTATTGGGGGGATTACTAACCAAGTATTCTTCGAGGGTTCTGACACAGGGTCTAGACAGATTACAATTGCAGGTACTAATATTGCTACTGTTACAGTCAATGATGAAGAAGTACAACTACCATATACAACCACTGTAACAGAAGCACTTACAATTGCTGCTTCCGGTGAAATATATCAAGTTGACTTAACCAGTTTAGGTGGTGCAAAAATTACTAAGGATGGAGAGGTTATTAATGACGGAAATTCCAGCCTACATCAAATTATTGACATCGACAAAGACACCTACCTTACAATCGACGGCACACACAGTCTTACGGTCACAGGGGAAAATATTGAAAGTATATCCGTCAACGGAATCGTCTACCCCGTTACCTCATTACCTATCACAGTCACAAATAACAAAATGAGCGCAACTGTCAATGTTGACGGTTACTCGCCTAGTGAGGTACACGTTGTTGGTTCATACATGGAAACCGTTACTGTAGATGGAGTTGATATACCTATTGGCGAAAATGGTAGCGTAGATTTTGAACTTACTACAGTACAAAATAATCATTTTATTAACATTCAGGGTTCACAACCGCGCGAATATGCTATTACATGGAATGATAATGGTACAACTACTCTTTATATGGACGGTGCTGAACAGACTAGCGGGACAACGTCATACATTGAAAAAGATGTGTATATAGAGGCATTACATGACCCGATCCCGGTACATATTGAAAGTGCGCCGGATGTTATTACTGAAGTCAACGGCCGAGACTATTATAGCAATGACTTCACCGTTAATATTAGTCAAGCAACTGAAATTGATATAACTACTGCTACTTGTGACCTTACAATTGACTATGGTGATAACTCATTTAATATTACTGTTCCACAAAGTGTGGTTACCGTTACAGCACCACACCGTGACGGTTGGATTTTTGATAGCTGGAGTAGTTCAGATATAGGTATTGAAAGCCCGAAAAACGTACGCACTCTACTTAATCTGCAAGGTCATAATCGCGGGCATCTTGTATGTCATTACCAGAGATATTGTACTATAAACAAACCTAATAGTTGGAATTAATATGCCTTACAAATTTTGGACACCAATGGCATTACGCCGGCGGCTTGTTACATTCCCTCGTGTTGGAGATTGGAACTCATTATTAAATTATTGGGAACAGACAACTCCATACCCAGGTTATGACCCCAATAATCCTGAAGATTACCCAGGTCTTCCGATGATAAACCCTACTTATTCGGCAATGTTGGCCGAAGCCATAACTTATATAGGTTATCCTTACACATGGGGAGGGAAGACTCCTCCCTACTTCGACTGCTCCGGTTTTGTAGGATACCTATATAAAGCTTATGGCCTTATTCCTGATGATGTTGTGTCATATACCGGAACTTTATGGGCATATGTAGCCGATTATCAAGTTAGTGAAGCAGACGCGTTACCTGGAGACTGGTGTATATGGGGACAGGGAGACCCCCCAACAGCAGATGTATCTAATGCACATATTGGGATATACATAGGTAACGGATACGTGCTTGATAGTAGTGGCGGCGGTGTTAACTACAGATTAGTTAGCGTACACACAAGCGCGGTGTTTATGGGATATTTTCATGTCCCCTCAAATGTTCCGCCAATAATCATTGACCCCGACGAAGGAGAATAACATGGGAACTGTCGGACGAGTAAATGCAGATATATATTTTGGAACTTTATACGATTATATAAATGTTCCATATACAAAGGGCCAAATCCGTACAGATGCTACAAAGAAAATATCTGTTACCGGTACTTTTGTATGGCAATCTACATGGCTAAATGAACTACGTGTAAATGTTAAAGATTATCAAGACATTGTCGGCGCTCAGTGGGTAGAAATACTGGAAGGTACAGAAGGTGCCGAAGACCACGGCAGTCATTTTTACTATGTAACCGGATATACTCAACTGTCTCGTAAAACCGTAATGCTGCACCTTTTATATGATGCTCTTGTATCATTAAATATATATCATATCACAGGAATAAGTGGTGTAATTAATCGTTGGACTGTAAATGACGATTCACAATATAAATATATAATGACCCCCGAGCCTGTTAATCAGACCCAACCGTATACTTATAATTATTTTAAGTATCAATGTATGAACGAACATACTCCCTATATGATTGTTGGATTCCCATATGATATGACCGAACAACCGTATATTGAAGTATATGATAACTCGGTATCCTCTGCCAATATATACTACCCTAGTATTAAAGCGGCGACCACTCACTTTACATGGTTTTATATTGAAGATAATACCCCGCTCTATAAGTCTTTTATGGACGGGATGCAGTACTGTATATGGGACACATCCAGTGATATAATTAAAAATTTTAACTATGCTACCGGATTGGGCTATGATATTACTTCTAATGCATACCTATTACCTAAAGCATCTTTTATAAGTATTGAAAAATATCCAGACGGAAATTACACTGATATTATACAGTGGATTAAAACAAATCCGGTAACTCGTGATAGTGGTCTTTCTTTAGTAGATAGTGGTTATAGAAACTCAAAAGCTGGTGAAATAGGAATATACTTCACTCTATTTAACTCTGTCACTGGGGATGCCGTTACTGTACAAAACTATGATATAAAAACAACTGGAACAGTATCGTTCACTTGCTATTGTGACCCATATATAAACGGGTGTTTCATGGCTAGAATAGACAAATACATGGGGGATAATAACCTTACCGGAGTTGTTAAAAGCGCAGGCTATTCCCCATTTACAATAAGTGGACAAATGGCCGCTGGTAGTACTGTTACACAGATACAGACACAAAATGCTATCGATAGTTTATACTTATCTACCGCACACCAATTAGCCCAATTAACAACTAGTAATGTTGAAACAATTGGAACCGGTGTCGGAAATTTAGTTGGAGGACTTGCTAGTTCAATTGCGGATGTAGCTACCTTAGACTTAGGCGGTGGAATTTCAAACGCGGCTAGTATTACTACAGGCGCAATTAGTACGGGAACACAGATTTGGAGTAATGAGCTAACTCGTCAATATGTAGAAAATAATCTAGTCGCACAAAAAGCATATTTACAACAAGTAGGTAATATAGGACAGTTTGCACCCCCTGCTGTTAAATACGTCCAATCTCAAACAAAATTACATGATTGCTATAGTTTTTATTTACAAAAATCTACTCTTTCAGCACAAGACCGAAAAAGATTGGATAACTTTTTTACTCAGTATGGATACAACGTAGATAAAGCAGTATTAAATAATCCAGCTCAGTTAGCTTGCCGAGAAAAGTTTACTTTTATACAGGCCGAGGAAGTTCTAATATCTTCCGTTTCTGGAAGCACTGACTTAACTCGTTTAAAAGACCCTCAAACAGTACAGCAAATTAAAGAACGTTTTTCAGCAGGTTTGCGGATATGGAAAACCACTCCTAACTACGATTATAACAGTATTTCTAATCCTATTGTATAGGTGATTATATGAAAAAACGTAACCCAAATTTACTTCTTAGTGATAAATTCGCAGATAATGCAGGATTTTATCCACCAGACCCCCACCCGCATAGCCAAACATTTAAAATATTTGAAACAACGCTTATGCGTTTACTGTTTGCAAATTTTAAATGGTATGGTCTTGAACCATATGAAGCTAATGCCATTGAACGGTTACTTATTAACAATGGTAAAGTATGCGCCATTAAAACTTCATTTGATATAGATACAGAAACCCCTGACGGAATATTTTATGGTTATTATGGGACTGATGTCAACAATATAACATATGACTTTTATGGAAGGTGTAATAAAGCAAGTGTTTCAGGACTTAATGGTAAAGTTTATGTCGCCGATGACCCCTCTAATTTTGTGGTTGGGTTTGATAGTATGTATTACTATCAGCTTAATACTATGGCTACGCCAATAGTTACATATGTCCGTTACCTTGCAAAAGAATTAGATGAGGCATATCAAACTCTAAAAGTTGCGGCAGAAACGCGTAAAAGTGGAATTGTTTTTCAATGCTCTAATAAACGAAGTGAACAATTACTAAAACAGGTATTGAAAAATCGTAGCGAAAACAACCCATATATAATTATTACTAGTGATATTGGAAACGAGACTGAAACACTATTTAGACCTCCTAACTCTCAAGACTTAACAGAATACTACCAATATTTTATAAATACATGGGGTATCGTTCTTGATATACTGGGATTTGAAAATAGTGGTAATAATAAAAGAGAGCGTCTAGTTGTTTCAGAAAGTGAGCGCAACCGGTCATTATCTCGTTATGTCGGCGCAGATAGACTACAAGCCCGTAAAAATTTTGCAGAAGAACTTAACAAAAAATTTGGAACTAACATTCAGGTTGAAAATTATTTGGCATCTATGATAACTGAAAACGGAAACGATGCTAATATCTACGGAGAGCAGGTGAAAGAAGATGTTCCCGATAGAATGTAACGAGGGTTTACCATATCCAATCTGGTGCGAATTATATGGTAAATATAGGTGGTATCACGAAGATGGGACACCTAGAACACAATACCCACTTGATTACGAATGGAAAACAATTTATGACATAGCTACAAACACCGCCGATATTGCTTTTAATTACCGTGTCATATATGATATAGACATGTTCACAAATGATTTTCTTTCAAATGTTCCTATTAATTGGATGAAATATAAAACAGCACTTGAAATGTTTAGTGGAACTCTTGACGGTACTAACATTGACCCACTCATGTTTGAAGCCGGATTTACGAGAGACACTACACAAAATGAAAATAACAACGGTAATTATAACATAGATTCCAATACTAACGGAACTTATACTGATAACATGGGCGCACAATCAGGTACAGAACACAATACTATTGATAATAAAACTCGTAACATAGTATATGAACAAGGTGTTCAAGCCTACGATAATAAAATTACTAATGACGATATAGGCGAACTAGGTAACGATTATGCAAATACAATGCAGGATACCATCAATTTACAGGATAGCAACACTCAGAGAAATGAAAGCGCGTACACCAATACAGGCAATAATGGAGCTACTACTAATACCGATGGCAGTAACACCAATACCCGCAGTTTTGCTGAACATATCCATGAAACACGTATTAACTATTATGATAACCTTGCATTTCTACGTGAAAGAATGGATAGACTGAATCTACTTAAACCATTCCAATCATACTTTGAACCATATTTCATAAATGTTATAAGCTATAAGGGCTGGTGGCAATAACCACCAACCCTTAATTTATACAATTTGTAATACTATTATTAAGATTATACACAATATCCAAAATAACCCAGTGCAAAATTCAGTAAACTTTAAATACCAATAGTCCTCTTGGACTATTCTTCTTTTTACCCATTTTTTACGACGTTCATCATAATAACTAATCGTTTTTACTATTCGTTTCATCGTTTCTTACCAACCTTTCTGATACAACTATAGCACAGCTATATCAAAATGTCAACAGTTATTTTGACATATGTTATAGTTTTTATTACATAGCGCATATAGCCTATTGGTTATAACCTAGTTGCTATACTTTAACGCTTTAGCGTGCTAAAGTATTCTGTACACCGTGTCTATTATCGTACACAGTGTCTATTACACTTTAACACTTTAGCGTGCTAAAGTACGGTGTTATAACGTATGAATTGTAAACATAGGGGGAAGGTAAATAAATGTTTACAATAGAGGTCAATCTA
>ENA-OOWZ01000501-OOWZ01000501.1-human-gut-metagenome-genome-assembly--contig:-NODE-501-length-21638-cov-78.654404_pt1 | contig 21638 bp, 19 predicted proteins | sample MGYA00241580_ERZ501329 | MGnify/ENA primary metagenome ERZ501329 (study PRJEB25962, sample SAMEA2042923) | human gut metagenome | biome: human gut; feature: human-associated habitat; material: faeces... | reverse complement strand
GTTGTTCCTATGTGTGAGAGTGGAAGGAATATCCTAGCTAAGCATAAGAAAAAGACTATTGAGAACTCAAATGAATATTGGGCCTCAATAGTTTTTTTGTTGACTAAAAAAAGACTATCCATTCCTTCCAAACATCAAGAAGAAATCTTCGATAGTCTTTTAAAAGTCTAAATGTTATTCACCGATTAAAGTAATCTTCCATCCATTGCTCTCAGATGAATCAAAATGGAATGAGAATCCATTGGCTTCTCCGATGATATTTGCTGCACAATCAGGCATCTAAATTCCATAGAGTTCTCCTAATTTTTTTCATAAGTTCCATCATCTTTCTTATCTAACGTACCTACTCCTAAACAATTTCCGTATTGTCCCATACAAGGACCACCATTTGAATTCAGCAATAAGTTCCAATAGAGTTGGATTAAAACAAGATACGAGCCCAGTAATCCTATTCTATTCTTTCTCCGGTTCACCGGTCTTTTCCCTCTTCTTGAAATCTACAAATCCTAAGACAGCCCAGGTTGCAATTCCAAGTCCGAGTAAGACATCGACTCCAGCCAATGCCCAAGGCCACCAAGGAGTAGAAGATCCTTTGGCGATATCATTAGAGACACCATCATCAGGATTTGCTTTTCTATATTGAGCATGTAACCAGTTATAAACATTCATCTTGGTAGCTTCTCTCAAAGCATTGTCGAAAGTGTTGGAGTCAGTTTCGAATTGATATGTACCATCGTTGAGGTATCCATCCATGAACAATGTACCACCATTTCTCAACGCTTGGTCCATGTTCATGTATGAGTGGTGATCCGCATAATCAGTAATGATCGAACCTCTAAATCCCCATTCACCTTTCAAAACACCTTCGAGCAAATCTTTATTGGCACCTGCCCAGGTAGCTCCGATTCTATTGTAGGAAGTCATAAAGGCAGTGGCTTCACCTTCTTGGACAGCTAGTTTAAAAGGCTTCAAGTAATTCTCGCGCAAAGCTTGTTCAGTAATCCATGTGTAAAGACCATCACGACAATTTTCTTGTTCGTACAAAGCTAAATGCTTAATGTACATGTAGACACCTTTATTCAAAGCACCTTTGATGGTGTAAGCACCCATGATACCTGTAAGATAAGGATCTTCTGAGTAGTATTCATAGTTTCTTCCACCGAATGGGCTTCTATGAAGATTCATTCCAGGTGCATACAATCCATCATAGCCGCATGATACAGCTTCTAAAGCCAATTGTTTTCCGTATTCATATGACAAATCTTTATAGAAGGTCTGAGCTAAAACAGTAGCATTTGGATAACCAATTCCATACTTTGCTGCATTGAATGAGCCGACTTGAGCAGGACCGTCAAATTCAGTAGTCTTAGGTTTACCTATAGAATCTATAGCCTTGTTCTTTACATAGCCGTGCAAAGTGGTGTCGATCATCTCATTCTTCGTAATTTGATCCAAGACATCATTCCATTGTGGATCATCATAATCTTTTCCTAATTTGTATCCCAATTCAGTAGGAACACCATTTTCGGCAATCTTCAAACCATTATTCTTACCGAAAGTAACAGCCTGATCTTCATCATTGATATCATCTATCGCTTTGGAAGCTGAATAAAGATTGACATCTCTTATCTCCTTAGACATAGCTCTGTTTTCACTAGCTTCACTAGGGAATGTGTTAGCAAAATCAGCTCTGGTCATGTAGATTATATCTTGACCGGAATCACTACCGTCGACAGCAACCCCATCTAAAGAAGTATCCAAGAATCTATTCTTCACTTCATTACACGTGACTGGATCTTTGTCTTGATGAATCGTAGAATCAGCCTTGAATGTCAATATAGAATTGCTTTCTGTATTTGCCAAGGTATGCGAGTTACTCATCAACTTGACTTGATAATTACCATTTTCTATTTCATAACCTTTATGACCATCATTATTCTTGTCATAGGCATCATAAGAAGCAAAGTCTGAAGTTTTTATAGAAAGAGTAATTTCTTGATCTTCTCCAGGTTCGAGATTAGTCGTTTTGCCAAAATCAAGCAAGACGACTGAAGATTTTTCAATTCCACCCTTGGTGTAAGGAGCAGTCAAATAGAGTTGAACTACATCGCTTCCCTTTCTATTTCCTGTATTCTTCACATCAACAGTTATGTCGATAGTTTCGTCACCTTTGATTGAAGAGTTATTCCTTATAGAAGAGGATACTATTTTTTGTTCCAATGTCGTATAAGACAATCCATATCCAAAAGGATATTGAACTACTCCATCATATCCTTTTCCATATTTGTTATCGACATTTTTCCAATATCCTTCGACATCGGCTGTTTCATACCATTTATAACCTACATAGATATCTTCAACATAGTCGACATAGGATACTCCGTCGTACTTTGCACTACTGTTTCCGACATTTCCGTTATTAGTTCCATCTGCAGGATAAAGACCTGTTCCATTGGTATATCTTCCCCAGGTGCCGCCATTCCCTTTTGACACACCCCACTGTTCTCCTAAATCAGGGCCAGCATTTGCATATGAAGCCATCGTCTTAAAGTCATAAGGATATGTATCGGTCAATCTACCGGAAGGATTTGCATCTCCATATAGAAGTTCCGGTAAGACCTCTGCACCGACATCACCGGTTGCACCTACTAAAAGACAAGCATCTATCGATGGATAATCTTTCAAGAAGCTCAAATTCAATTCACTATCAGAGTTTACGATGACAATTGTCTTTTCATAATTCTCGGATACATATTTAAGAAGATCTTCCTCATCCTGCGAAATATCTAGGTAGGATCTATCATAATCGACCTTCTTAGAAGCACCGCCTTTAGAATTGGAATAAAATTGAATCTTTGGCGAATCATTACTTTCGCCTGATATTCTTCCTAAAACCACTAAAGCTGTATCCGAAAACTGCAAGGCATCATCCAAAATATTATCTGTGTAGAATGTTGAATTGCCGATATTAGGCTCATACAAGACGGAAATATCTGAAGCATATGAATTCAAAGTTCCTTTAGAATTGTTGAACAAAGGTCTCTCACCCAAGAAGCCTTTATACATATCAGTCAACTCTGTATTGGTTTCAATTCCATAATCGTTCAAAGCAGTGATCAAATCAGTTTGCTCATTCAAACCGTTTGTCCTTCCTGAACCGCTTCCTGAATAAATCCACTGACTTGATGACCAACCGAATACATTGACCTTGTTGGTTGAATCCTTATTCAAAGGAAGAGAATCATCCCTGTTCTCTACTAATACAGCACCTTCTCTTTCAATACTTCTAGCTAAGTCTTTACCTTCACCATTTGTCTTTTGATCCAAAGCAGATCCACCGATGACGGCCCAGGTGTTTAAAATATCCGACATGCTAAAACAAACGGCATTGACACCAATGGCTAAAGCTGCCAATACTGAAATTCCAACAACAGCAGCAATTTTCTTCTTAGAAAACTTCTTTCCTTGTTTTCCCATATACCCTCCATTTAAGAGACTAGACAATAGTCTTGGCTCTCATGTTCTAGAACGATTTTAAGTGTATTATAAAATTGTGAAAGCGTTTTTAGCAATTCATAACTTAAATGAGATAATACATAACTTTACAAATTATTACACGGATTTTTATAGCTTTTTTAGCCATTTGAATTAATATTTCAAAAGTATTCAAGTATAAGTACATTGTCATTCAATTAATCAACATGAAAAAAGACACTTAAGCATAAGAACTTAAGTGTCTTTAAAAACAAGCAAATTTTACTAGTCTATCAAATGTGCGTCTCTGAGAAGTTTCTCAATATCTGTTCCTTTGACTTTCTTAAGAGCTTCTTTGATCAAGATCTTTTGAGCTAAAGGCAAATCCATATCCTTGAGTTTCTTTTTGTCCGTAGCATAATAAGCAGCACGAAGTAATTCTCTCACATCGTATACAGAACCCCATACTTCAGGAACTCCTCTATCGATGTTGAGCAAGGTATAAACAGCTTCCATACCTGTTCTTATGGAGTATTCAGTTGTAAAGATAGTATCTCTTGGAGTCTCAGCAAATTGGCCGACAAAGGCGAAGTTGACTGCACCATCAGGTACGACATTAGGTCTGTCGCCAAGCTTTCTAGGCATGAAGAAAGCGGTGATGTAAGGCATGTAGCAAGTTGTGGTGTTAGCATGTTTTGTAGCGAACTCTTTGATCTTGTCTTGAGGTACACCGATATGGTAAAGCCATTCCTCACAAACCTCTTCTCCAGTACATTCCTTCATAGGCTTCTTGACATAGTTTCCAGGTCTGTCAGAGAACAAACCATAAACCCAAACACAAATTTGATCTTTAGGCTGATTGTGGAATTGAGGTTGACGATTGACAGTCCAAGATAAGTACCATCCATCTTTGGAATCTTTGACAGTTACAATTCCTCCAGTGGTCACCTTTCCAGAGAAAGGATCACGTTTGCAGATTGCCTTGATATAAGGGATAATCTCCATATCCAAGGTAGTTACAGTTGCTGACATCCAATTTGATTTCTTCTCATCTCCACAGAAGACCAAAGGATTTCCAAATGAAGAATCTTGCTTAGCGATGTTTCTCCAAAGATCCCAGCTATCGCCTCTTCCATCTTCTACTTTGGAAAGATCAGGAGCTTCGTTCTGACTACCATAGCAAGAGACATCAGTGCAGCATCCATTAGTGATGACTACCATATCATCTTCTTCCAATGCGATATTTTCTTTGTTTCCATCACGTTCGATTTCAATGGTTTTTGCTACTTTTCTACCATTATTAATATCGAACAAGACATTCTTAACATCGATTCCATATTGGAAATCGACTCCACGATCCTTCAACCATTTGACCAAAGGAAGAATCATTGACTCATATTGGTTATACTTTGTAAAACGAAGTGCGGTGAAATCTGGCAATCCATCGATGTGGTGAACATATCTTTGAAGATAAAGCTTCATTTCTAATGCTGAATGCCAAGTTTCAAATGCGAACATTGTCTGCCAATAAATCCAGAAATTTGAATTGAAGAAATGGTCGTCGAATACATCATCTATAGTCTTGTAATAAAGATCCTCATTAGGTGTCATGAACAACTTGAGAAGTTCTTGTTGAGCTTGTTTATCCAAAGTGAACTTTCCATCAGAATGAGCATCTTTCCCACACTTTTCAGTCACACGACAAAGTGAATAATTAGGATCCTTCTTGTTCAACCAATAATACTCATCCAAAACAGAGACTGATGGATCATCGAGTGAAGGTACATCTCTGTACATATCCCACATACACTCGAAATGGTTGTCCATCTCTCTTCCACCACGCATAAAGAAGCCTTTTGTAATATCTTTTATACCATCACAACTTCCACCAGGAATAGGAAGTTTTTCAAGGACATGAACATGTTGTCCTTGAAGTCTTCCATCTCTTACGAAATAGAAAGCGGCACTCAATCCGGCCAAACCCGATCCGACAATGTAGGCAGATTTTCTCTCGGCACCCTCAGGTTTCTCAGGATGTGCGAATGCCTCATAGTTACCAGCTGAATAATACATTTTTCTTGTCCTCCTAGACGGCTATATTTAACTATGTTTACAAAAAATTTTTTATCATCAAATTAATTGAAATGTCGAAAAATCAAACACGAATTTAAAAGTGATTAAAAATACGACACCTCTCCTTGAAGTGTCGTTTTTTTATGAAACTTATATCATTTATCGATTCTGCAATTTTTAAGTGCACCATTAATAAATCCAGTGCAAGTATTAGCTAATTTCTTAACCAATAATTCCGGATCATCTTTCATTCCATGTGCGATCCAATCCAAAGTCAAACCGACAAAGGCATATTTAAGAAAATCAGCTATGAATTTCTTATCATCTTCACTCACGGTCTTTCCTTGGCTTTCTTCCTCGACTACGCTCTCCATCAAGTCAAATGTGATTTTATAAAGATAATCCTCTAAATTTCTCAGTGAATATGAATTATATAAATTCATAAAGAAATCCTTATCAGCTTTCAAATGAACCAGTATATCTAGATAACCTTTTTCCCAAGTTTCAGCCGTTTTATTATTAGCTAATATCTTTTTAGAGTCTTCATAAATAATCCATTCCATCAAATCTCTAATATCGATAAAATGATAATAGAAAGTTTGTCTATTGATATCGCAATATTCAGTCAAATCCTTGACAGTAACCTTATCGAAAGATTTTGTCTTCATCAGTTCTTTTAAGGCTACTGCTAAGAATCTTTTAGTTGCTTCGCTTTTCATTTTCTTTAGGCAGTAGTAGTGCCTTCTACTAAATTCGCCAAATACACATCATCGTAGAAATAACTGTTTTGATCAAAGGTTTTATCAGGCTTAAATCCGGCTTGAACATCTTTATAAAAGCTATCCGAGATTTTAATCTTGAGTTGTGAAGGTCCACTCATTACTACCGAAGTGCCATCAGGTAGAACCACAGGCAAGATAGCACACATTCCACCGCCTGATTGTTGACCTATGACATTTCCAAGTCCCATATTGATAAATGAACCCGTGAAATAATTAGCAGCGGAATAAGTACATACTGAAGTCATAACAGAATAATTTAAATTGAAGTATCTCTTCTCGTTAATATCAACTCCGTACTTATAATCAATATTTTGATTTGTTTGATAATTATGAATGCTAAGCTCTACTGGATTTTTTCCAGTATCTCTCAAGAATCCTAAAGCTCGGATCATAGCAGCTTCAGAACCTCCACCATTAGTAGATAAATCTATGATGACATTTTTTACTCCTTTATTCACAGCTTCATCTAGATAGTGCTTCATAAACTCATAGGTATCATATTTCCAAGGTGTACCCGATTTGATTTGTTCATTTGTTCCAACAGAAAATTCGTCAAAATGTAATACTGCTGTTTCTTTACCTATATAACGAATAGCTGGAACTCCATCTTCTCCATATTTTTCTTGTGCTAAAGTAGCTAATTCAACACTTTGTTTTTTATATTTTGTTCTGAAATCACCATAAAAACTAGCAAGAGATCCATTATCTGATAATTTATAACCGGAATTAGGATCATAGAAGTTATAGTTTGTTATGGCTGTATGCAATTCATCCAAATCCGTGTAAAAGAAATTCAAGTATCCTTTAGTGAATACAGAAGTATCAGTAGATAAGAATTGATCCTTGTATCCATTATCTTCGAAGTATCTTCTATAATCCATGACGTTATAGAAATCTTTCAAACCATAGAAATCATTCATGACAAAAGAAATGAAATTATAGTTGAATTCACGAGCTTTGGCTGTAGGAGTAGCTTGAAAATAGTCACCTTTTCCCATGATGGCTTTATACTCATCCGGATTTGTGTCGTTCATATAATACATGACACCATAATAATCACTTCCATTGAAGTAAACGTTGTACATATTTGTTGAGCAAAACAACAAATTCATGACTGAGAACGGTACGAGAATATGCTTTTGATAATATGAAATTTGCATTCCATAATTTTTCAAATTATAAACGACTTGAGAATCTTGAGAATCGGCATTCGCACTTAATAAAGCTTGGTGTGAATTATAACTAGTTGCTGAGGTGCTTTTTTTAATGACATTAAAGAATCCATCATCATCGACTCTGATGGTGTCTTCATTCCAATCAAATATGCAATTATATCTATAACTTTGTACTCCTTTATAAGTATAAGATTTATAAGTATAAGACAAGACCATATAAGACATAAAGTTATATAAAGACCCTTTGATATTGTCGGAGTCCAAGAAGCCATTCAGTGCTGTGACAAATTCTCTGACATCGACATAAGGGACAGACTTGTCACCTTCCAAATAATAAGTGTTTAATGTACTATTTTTTATAGTATATTCATCGCTTAAATTCTTAAAAGATGAATTAGAATCGACTGTGAAATTTCCTTCATCTTTTGGAGTGAAGATATTACAGGCAGTCAAAGATGAAATCAATATTGTGGTAAGAATTAACAAGTTGCGTTTCTTCATATACAACCCCCCCTTTCTATTATCTATAAACGAGTATAAATAGATTCATTAAGAAACTAACATATTATACCTAAAAACGACTTTATTTTTTAGAAGCATAGTTTTTTTGCATCATTTACAAATTTCAGCATATCGAATAGATCATCTTTCCAACACTCAATAGTTAACAAAACATTATGAGTTTCAGAGCACCTGCTAAATACGGACATATCATAAAATTTCGGTGTATCCTCAATCGATCAGTACATAAGAATAGAATGGAAGAGAATTCAAACATTTGGGATTTTTCTTTAACTGAAGAAGAAACGAATGAAATCTCCATCTTGAATATCGGACATAGCAAAATAATAGATCATAGTTTAGCATCGACAGCTAAATGGTTGAACACTTGGAAAATTCATAACTAAAATATAACCACAAGTCAAAGACTTGTGTTTTTAAGTACATAAAAACACACATTGCCATTATCTTTTCAATTGTTATTATTTTATTGTTGGATCAACATCTATAATCTTTTGTGATATAAGGAGAAATTTATGGAAATAGTTCTTTTAACTTTGATGATAGTCTTAATTATCGTAGTAATTGGACTAGGAATTGCTATGTTTATCTTGTTTAAAAAGAAAAGCACTAGTAATTCATCAATAAAAGATGACTCATCTATTAATATGCTTTACCAAACAATGGGTCAGTTACAACAAAAGATAGATAGTCTTGAAGGTCAACTTGGAACAAAAATTGAAAATGAGACACAGAAAAGAAATACAGATTTGATATCTACTTTTGATGACAAGCTTTCTCAAAAGATAGATGGCGTAAGCAATGTTCAAAAAGATATAGGAGCACAAGTATCCAACACTTTATCCACAACATTAAAAGAAACAAATCTAGAAAATCAAAACAAACTATTGGAAACATTTTCTAAAAACATAAAAGATATCCAGGCCAATCTCCAAAACCAACTCGATAACAATCAAAAGGCAATTGCTTCTATCCAAGAACAATTGAGTAAGCAAATAGATAACAATATTAAAACTGTCTCTGGCATTCAAGAAAGCATGAACAAACAGTTAGATGCAGTTAGTACCAAGATGGAGAAATCAATAAACGAAAGTAACGAAAAGGTACAGACTGTTTTAACTGCAACAACTAAAATAGAAGCTTCCCAAAAGGACCTGCAAACCGTTTCAGATGATTTAAAGCAATTAAACGCTTCTTTGACCTACACTAACCCAATGGGTAAATACGGCGAAAGAATTCTAGGTTCTATTCTTAGAAGCATATTTGGTGATACCAGAGGAATATTCGAAGAACAAAAGACGATCAAAAACGATGTGGATGAAACGAAGAAAGTCATAGCAGATGCTGTTATCAACTTACCAGAGCCTTACAAAATGCTTTGTATAGATTCAAAGTTTTCCTTTGAAAAATTCAAGCAGGTAATTCAAAATAAAAAAAGTCCTGACATATCCAGGAGTGAATTCAAGCAAGCTTTGAAAAATGAAATCAACAAAATTGCTAATTCCTATATTATTCCCGGAACCACTATGGATTATGCTTTGATGTTCATCCCTAACGATGGAACCTATATATTCCTTCAAACTGATGACGAATTCTTTAATGAAGTCGTTCTTTATGCTGAAAAGAAGAAAGTGATAATCACCTCTCCTTCTACAATCCAGCCAATTCTTTATAACTTGCATACGTTTGCAAAGAAAATAGAAGACATAAACGATATCAAGAATATTTTGGACTCGGTAAAAAAACTAGAAGTTAAGATTGAAAAATTCAAAGATTGCTGGAATACATTAGAAGGACTTATAGACAAAATAGTCACGGCTAGAAATGAAGTGAATAAGAAAGTTAGAGGCATCGAGATAGAAAGAAACAAATTTGACGATATTGAAACCGACGAATAAGAAATAAATAGGTAATTATCTCTTTATCAAGTTTTATAATAATTTGGGTAATGGAGAGAAAAAATGACACGCATTTATAAAGAGGGAACTAACGCTTTAGACAAAATCGAAATTGAAAAAGTCGATGACTCCACCATAATTGAAGAGAGAACTTGGATTGAAGTCACTGATCCCACCCAGGAATCGCTAGAAGCAATTTCAAAGAAGACAAACATCCCGCTACATTTTCTCATGTCTTCATTAGATGAAGAAGAATCTGCTCGTATCGATAACGAAAATGGATCAGTTTTGATAGTCTTAGATGTACCTTGCCTATCATCACCAAACTCTGATTCATATATAACTCAACCGTTTATCATCGCTTATAACGAGAAATACTACGTCACCATCAATAGATTCAGCGAGACATTACTACCTAATCTTTTCAAATATAATCAAAGAAGTTCATTGGAACCACATAAACCAGTAAGATTGTCATTGAATATCATCTATCAAATGTCTAAGGAATTCATTTATTATCTTAGAAAAATTGATGCACATACAAAAGACATTGAGTTGAGACTTCATACATCGATGAAGAACAAAGAATTATTTGAATTGTTGGATATCAATAAAACACTTGTTTATTTCTCAACTTCCCTATCTGCTAACAAGGCTGTCTTGATGAAATTGTTGAAATCAGCCAACTATGTGAAATATGATGCCGATAAGGATTTGATGGAAGATACTGAAGTCGAATTGAATCAGGCTATAGAAATGTGTTCCATCTATAGAGAAATTCTAGCTGGAATGATGGATGCATTCGGTACAATCATTTCGAACAATTTGAACATAGTTATGAAAACTTTAGCAGTCATAACTATAGTTATATCAGTTCCAACACTAGTAGCTTCTATATATGGAATGAATGTAGAACTGCCCTTGGAGCATCAAAACTGGGCTTTCTATGTCATAATGGCAATCGCCTTAATAGCTGCAATTCTTGCAGGAATATTCTTATACTATTCTACCAAGCATAATAGAAATAAAGACTGATTATCAACTTAATATATTCCATTTAAATTGTTTTATGTTGCTGCTCTTTTAATTATGCTTATGCTCTATTAAGCATTTTTATATGATTTAAAATTTTATTTAATTATTCTATTTTTAAATTTGCAAAATGTTGTGAAATAATATCTAGCAATATTTAAAATGACATTTTCTACTTTATTAATTACTTTTAATATAGATGAAATTACTATTTTCTTTCCACTAAATGTCTTATTCTTTCATCATAATATTCTCTGAAATAATCAAACAAAACCACTTCGCAGATAGACATTACACATCCTACTACACAATAGCCAATTATTGTACCTATTCTACCCGCATCACTAGATTGATCGACACCGAATATAGATAAGTCTATTCCCTTCTTACTTATAAATTGAATAAAATCCTCTTGCATGAAGAAAGTCGTATATAAATAACTTTCAAAGAAGAACAAAGCAGCAAATAAAATAAATCCAGTTATATAGAAAATCCATTTATCGGAAGTCATCAGCTTTCTAAATATCAATCCAAACACAAGGCTTGGAAATACATAGAACAAGACTATTAGTGGATTCATAAACAAGAATGACAAACAAATAATAACTAAGCTTGTTATAAGACAAGAAGTCATCTTTCTTTTTTTATAAGCACATGAGAAGAACATCAATAGCAATGTTCCCATCAAATTTTTATTAAATGGTAAAAAATAAATAGTCAAAAGAAGAAGCATAGATAAGCTTGAAAACAAAGCATCGAATGCCACATCCTTGGCAGTATATATATTCTTCTTTGTCATACCTTTAAAACATATCACAATTGATAAAAACTAAATCATATCCATTTAAGGTTTCTTTATTATTTACTTCTTTTTGATAGTGAACAAAGACTTCATCTCTTTCTTTCTGTTTCCAAGATAAGTCTTGACGTCGTTCATGCTTTTAACTCCACGCATCAAATTTGTCTTCCTAGCATTAGGAAAATGTAAAGCCATAAACGTATCCGAGAAAACAATGTCCAAGAAATACCCTCCTGTAAATAAGGTGCTCTTTCCTTCAGCTCTTCTAGAATATCGGATAATAGCTATTAAAACAAAGACTAGATCGACTGCACATAAACTTATCAAGACTATCAAAGTTAAATGATAGGCCAAAGCCGCGTTTTCATATTTCAATACATAGGGTTGAATCAAATAATGCATTAAGGGGTAGAAAACTCCATACATAACTATCAAGCACAAGAACCCCCAACCTATCATAATAGGAACCGTGGTTCTTCCATTTATAGATCCAACTTTCCCAGTATAGTCCCATGATCTAGTATGACAAATCTTTTCTTCCAAGAATGAAAGCATGTATTCGACAAATCCACCTAAAAATGTTCCACATCCCAATATAACAGCCCAACACCATGAAGTCATGAAATAAGGCTCTAATCCAAAGAAAGAAAGGAAGATCAATATCCCACCAAATCCATAAACAAAATTAAACGGAGTCACTATGGAACCAGAGCAGAAAACAAATCCTTTTTTTCTTTTAAGATTCAAAAAAGTTTCATAGATTGTTCCAGCTAATCCACCCAACAAATAAACTAAAATGAGGCTATACCCATTATCAAACATAAGATCTATTTATCCAATTTGTCTTTGTCGTCTTTCTTCTCTTCATCCACAACAACTGGGTCGATCATCTCATTTTCAGGAAATCCACCGAATGGGTTGGGTGGAAATTGAGTGATTCCATATTCTTTCATCTCTTCTTGAGTCGGCTCGACTATTTGAACAGTGTTGACTTCAGGAACTTCATCCTGAACAATTGTAGTTACTCCTTCTGTAATTTCTGGTCCAACATACAGACATCCCATACAAGCACCTATTACTTTGATAAAGACTGTTCCAGTCTCATCGTCATAGTGATCAAATGCTATATCGCCACCATCTCTTTGTAAAAAAGGACGAATCTTTTCCAAAGTATCGATAATCTTACTCTCGATTTCATTCTTAGGTTTAGAATCAGTTAAAGCCATAGAAGTCCTCCTTACCAACAAAATAGAATTATAGCATACACTACTTTTCTCCTATCTAACTAACCAAGAATGAATAAGAATACTGATGTTTTCATAATGTAATAACTGATTTGATTTTAGAAATTTCAATACTAAATCTTTAAATTCAATACAATAGTAAAATATAAATCATGGAGTAAGAAATATGGCTGATTCATCTATTTTCACTCAAGAGGAAAAGAAAAAAATATTAAATGAGCTTAGAGCACTAGAAGAGAGAAAGCAGGTAATTTTATCTTCTCAACACCAAAAGAGCAAAGAATTATTCAACAATGAAACTGAAGAGAAGAAAAGAGCTAAGGATATTATAGAATTCAAACAAGTTCAGAAGAAATACAGAATACAGTTGAAGAATTCATATAAAGAGACATGGGATGATGATATCGAATTAAACAACATCCAAAAAGAAATAGATGATCTCATTTCTAACAACAAAGAATTGTTACTTGATATATACAAAGAAAACGATTCATCAGGTGATTTAAAGCCTTATTTGAATGAATTCGATAGATAATTTTTTCTTTAGATTATAAGCATTTATGTTTAGCTTTAATTTTTATTACCCATATCAAAATTAAGATTGAAAGAAACTATGTGTTACTTTATACTCTAATGGTTTTTAGGAGTATAAAATGAAAATATCAAACATCTACAAGTTGTCCATGCTAGCTTTTTTGTCTATTGCAGTAGCCTCCTGTGGAAATGGAACAAGTACAACACCTACTTCCACTCCTTCAGAGAAAACTACTACTGTAGAAATCGACAAAGAGTACGCTGTTTCTTTCAAGAATGAAAACTATGTTTCTATCACTACTGAAGGTTTAAAAGAAAATAAAGCTACTGCTGGTTCCACAATTTCTTTTTCATTGAATTTAACAGATGATTCCAAAGAATTGATATCAGTTTATTTAGATTCGATTGAACTATTTGATGACAACGGATCATATTCTTTCACAATGCCTAACCACAATGTTGATGTGACCATTAACACTGAAGAGAAAGGCGGAGATGAGAATACCAAAAACGTCAGCAATGTAAATGTTGATTCGCTTCCTTCATCTATTTTAGATTTACAAAGTTACTTCGATAAAGCTATAAAAGCCGAGTCTAAATATTTAGCTTCCGGACATATCGAATCTACTTTAGATTCATACTTAGACTTAATCGATTTAGATGTTCAAGTAGGAAAAAATGATGTCTTGGTCGTGGATGGACAGAGGATCAACAACTTAAATTCAGATCCTGCATCGACTCATTATAGAAAAGAACTAGGAAAGCAAAACAATCTTTTCTATACAATAGAAAGCACAACTAGCAATTCAACATCAATGTCTGTCACTAACACTTTGACTACAAAGAACATTGACGATTCTACTTCTTATTCTACAACATCCATAAATTCATCAGATGCTTTAAGCCAATATACATCATATGGCTTTAGTTCACTCATAAAAGATCAAATCAAAGATATTAAGGAAAAAGTAGAAAATCCTGAAAGCTATACTTTTTATTTAACTTCTTTAACAAAGCATTTATCTGAAGATAAAAAATCAGCTACCATCTCACTTAAAGCTATTGAAAAAACTTATAATGGAGAAGGAAAAGGTATTGAATTAGCTGCAACATTCGATGGAGACTATTTCTTGACTTCTGCAACCCTTGAAAAGATTACTTACGATGAGAATTCAATAAATGATGATTTAACTATTAAAAATACAGCCACCTATTCAATAGAAGACTATTGCGAAATTAATGCTGTTAGAGACTATAGAAAGACATTAAATAAAACTGATATTTCCAAATATGCAATGCGAGATTACAACATATCTATCGACTATAAATTAGATGAAATGACTTCTAGTGAAGAATCCGTTGACAACATAGTCTATAACTCATCCACTTTGTCTTTCTCATTCAAGTGCAAAGATAAGACCGACTACTTGATAACTCCTAAATTCAGCGGTGTTAAAGAAGGAGAGGGTTATGTCGAAGTCGATTCTTTAGGAAATGTCAAAGTATTAAAAGAAGGTGAATTCACCTTGATATTCGATAATGGCTTTGGAAAGACAAAAGAAGTTAAGGTTAATTCTTTAAAGCCTGATCCAATGATGTTAAATGTCGAAGTATCAAGCTCAGTAATGTTCATCAACAACTCAATTACATTGACTTCTTCAATTCTTCCTTCAGTTTCAATTCAAGATGTTACTGTAGAAGCTAAAGAAGGATCTAAAGGAACAGTTGAAATTACTAAGAATGATGATGGAACATATAACATAAAAGGTATTCAAGAAGGAGATGTAGCATTAATAATAACTTCTACTGCAAATACAAAGTTGTCAAAAGAAATCAATGTCTCCATAGCAACCAAGCCCACTTATGAAAAAGCACTGAGCACTTTGACTACAATGAGTATGCATGGAGAAGATGGTACACATGGTATCTATATCAACTTCAACTCTGATGGAACAGATTCTTATGCTTATGGAAGTTACAGCTACTACTATGGAATGAAATATTCAACACCAGGTTCATTCAAATACTCAATAAATCAAGACACTTTGAAAGTCACTTTATCTGATGTAACTTATTCAGGATCAACCGACAATAATCTCACATCTTACAGTATAGTAACGAACACTTCTGGAGATTGTAGTTTCACATACTATGACTATGACTCTTATAATGTGAAAGATAGTACTTTAACCGTCAATGCAGTTACCAGAGTAACTGATTTAAATTCACTCTAATTATTATGAAAACAACTAAATATATTCCTCTTTTCCTTTCATCACTAATTCTTATTTCATGTGGCGAAGCAAAAGACTTAACAACTATCACTAGTAACCCCACAAATAACACCACTCAAACTAATTCAACACCTTCAATTGAAAAGCCGAAATTTAATGCTCCGACCACAATCACCTCTTTATTCAATTACATCAATACTGAGGCAAATTCGTTAGAATTAAAAGATGGTGCATCATTCAGTAGAAGTCAATCATCATATGAGGTTGGAGTCTATTCAATTATAGAATCGGATTTAGAAGAACAGGGTAAATCATATTCCAACGATGCCTTAGTCATCGATGGAAATAAAAAGACAACTACTACTTACGATTATTTGAATGATCCAGTGATCAAGAATGAATCCTATAAAAAACTAAATCAAATCGATGGTGAATATTTATATGAAATAGTCGATTATAAAGATGGAAAAGAAAAGGATTCAGCAACCAAGACTGAGATAGATGGAGTAAATGAAAAGCAATCTTATTCCAAGACAGGTCTTGGAATAACTTCAAATCTTTATTCCTTCTATCAGGAAAATCTATCAAAGCAAATAGTACAAGGTGCAGATGAAATAAATCCAGAGAAATCAAAAGGGATAACATTCTATGCAATAAACAAATCTTGGACTTCCACTTTATCATCTGGAAAATATTCCTATTCATTCGAATTGGGAATCGACTTTGATGATCTAGGAAGACTCAAAGATTATTCTTTGATATACACCGAATATCAGAATAAAATGGATGACGAAGGAAATTACACAGAAGATCTTGTAAAGGTATATGAAATAAGAGATGAAGTTGAAATAACATTTGCCGAGAAAGAATTGTTCGATAGTTCAATTATCGATCATAAAGATTACTTCTTGACTGATTACTCATTAAAGCTTTTCTCTTGGAATGGTTACGACATCGATAAAAATGAAGAAGATGCTTCTTCATTTCCTATCAATAAATATGTGGAAATTAAATGTATCAATCCAACACCCGAGAAAGCTTTAGATACCGAATTGACAATCATTAGTTCTTCTGACAATTCAGTCATTTCAATAGATAGCTATGGCATAGTTAAATCTAAAAATATAGGAAAGACAATACTGACTATTCAGTCAAAAAGTGGAATTCAAAAACAATTAGAAGTAACAGTTGTCATTCCTTCTATATCGAAAATAGAAATCAATTCTTACAATCCTTTCTACTTCACTGACACTGACTACAACATACATTTAAACATCGATCCTGACGATACACCATACGAAATCGAAGTAACTAGCGATAAGCCTGAACAAGTAACAATAACACCTGAAGATGATTATTGGTACAAATTAAACTTCAAAGAGAAAGGGACATATAACATAACTGCTAAATCAAAGAGCAATCCTGCCGTATCTTGTACTAAAGAATTTGAAGTCCAAGGTCCTAAAAAGACTGATGAAGAAATCAAGGCTAGTGTAGTAGGAACATGGAAAGCTGATTTGATGGACGCAAATGGTATAAACACTATAAAAGATGCAGTTACTGTGATATTTAATGAAAATAAAACTGGAACAGTAACGTTTAATTCAGATAAAACTGGTTATACATTCGAATTAAATAAACCTTACGAATTCACTTACGATTTCACTACAAGCTCTTATAACGATAGACCGATCAAAGTGACGATGTCCAGTATCATCTTGGACCATGGAACAGTAACTTGGACCTACGACAAAAACTATGCCGAATTCTATCAAACCGGTGAAGATTCATTGATTACGTTCAGCTCTACCAATAGCAACGAATATGGTGCTGAAGTCCAATTAAAGGCAAAAAGACAATAAAATGAAAGCAGGCAATGCCTGCTTTTTCTTATAATTTAAAAAGCTGATATTTCATGCTTAGAAAGACCTTACTGCATTTTAGTCATTTTCAGTTTCATTCATTTTATGAAAATGCCATACAACTAGTAGTGAGAAATATTATGGATTAATTAAGAATTAGATCTAAAAAATAGGATCTAAAGATGAATCATCCAAAGCTTTTACTAATTCAGGTAAAGAATTGATCCAAGATTTTTATTCTCTATCTTGACCACCTGAAATATGCTTTTCTTCAAATCTGCTTCTTAATATCATTCCAATAGGAGGCACTGTTCCATCATTTCTAAAATTTTCAAGTGTATTTGAATAAATTATCATCTATCCAAGTTCTCCTATCTCATCTTAATTCTAATTAAATGCCTTTCCAATCCAAAGAACAACCGTATAAGCCATATCCGGTCCAAGAATGCATACAAAGAAATAGAAAACTACCCATCCCCATGATAACTGAATCATAGATTCTCTTAAATAATCAAACGAATAATACAATCCTACAGACATCAAAATATAATAAAAAGTAACTATTATCAGACCAATAAAGTAATTTCTTCTGTCTAAATAATCCATATGTCTCCAAGGATGAAACCAAAACTCTCTATCCCAATAAACATGTTCACCTCTTATTACTCTATAATAATATATAAACAATTTCCAAAGAGCATATCCACATCCTATTAAAATTGGGATAAACATAAGAATCCAAAAAAAGATGGTGTATCCGTTCATCATAAAAACACCTCCTTATTTTTATATAATTCTTTTATATTATACTTACACATACAAATATAAATATCATCAACCTAAATATTCTACTGAATGTGTTATTTTTAACTCATTCAAAGATATATTCATCAATTTCATTAAAATTCCTTTCATTTTTATGTATCATATTTATGAATGAAAGGGAGGATAATCGATGCCAAGCAAAAAGATAACCGATCGATATGGGAGAATCATCGGATATACTGAAGAGAATACTACCGGTAACGTCTATGCAAGAGACAGATTTGGTAGGTTGCTTGGAATGTATAATCCTAATTCAGGGATTACAACTGATCGATTCGGTAAGACAGTAGCTAGAGGAGATATTACTGGCGGGCTTGTATGGAACAGCCAGGACAACTACAAGAAGAACAAGAAGTAGAAAACAAAAAGGGGCTTCGGCCCCTTTTTCTATTTCAACAATCCAACTCTCTTATAAATATAATCCGTATTTCTCAAATAATATCCTTCATAGAACAGATCATCTATTTCATCATTTGTGAATATTTTCTTAAGAACATCTGATTCCTTGATGGCTTCTTTAAAATCTATAGTAGATTCCGGCTCCATGACCTTAAATGCAAGTCTTTGAATCTCATCGTAAGCTTCTTCTCTAGACAATCCTTTCTCTATAGATTTGGAAAGGATTCTCTCAGAGAATACAACACCTTTCGACATATAGATATTCTTTCTAATGTTTTCTTCGTTCACAACTAACTTATCTATAGTCTTAGTCATTCTTCTCAAAAGATAGTCAGTCAATCCGATAGCGTCTGGAAAAGCGATTCTTTCAAATGATGAATGCGATATGTCCCTTTCATGATATAGAGAAATATTGTCGTAGCTACTAGAAGCATATCCTCTGACAAGTCTTGCTAATCCACACATATTTTCAAATCCGATAGGATTATGCTTATGTGGCATAGCAGAAGATCCTTTTTGATACTTGGAGAAGTATTCACAAGCCTCATTTATTTCAGGTCTGGATAGATTCCTAAACTCCACAGAAACATTTTCGATATGAGAAGCAATCAAGGCCAAAGCGTTCAAAAAGTTGGTGTGGTTATCTCTAGCAATAACTTGAGTAGCAATGTTTGGAAGAGGAAGATTTAATTCTTCTCCGACTAATTTTTCTGCTTCAATAGATGCGAAAGCATAGTTACCTACCGCTCCTTCAAGTTTTACGACGCAAAGCTCTTTACTAGCTTCTTCCAATCTATTTAAATCTCTATTCAATTCATCATAGAATCTAGCAAATCTAAGCCCAAAAGAAGTAATCTCAGCATGCATTCCATGAGTTCTAGCAATAGAAGGGAGGTCTTTATATTTCAATGCTTTTGATTTATAAGAATCGAGCAAGGTCTTGATATCATCAACTAGGATATCAGTAGCTTCTTTATAGAGAATTGACATCGCAGTATCGACTACATCTGTAGAAGTCAATCCATAGTGAAACCATCTCTTTTCATCGCCTAAATTCTCATCTATAGATCTAGAAAAAGCTATAACATCATGGTGATAGATAGATTCAAGTTCGTTGATTCTATCGACATCGACTTTAGCTTTTTCTTTTATTTTCTCATAATCTTCTTTAGGAACTATTCCTAAAGTCGACAAAGCTTTGATGTTTGCTAATTCAACTTTCAAAAAAGTGTCGTATCTCTTTTTCAATGAGAAAAGAGAACTAATCTCTTTCACTTCGTATCTATCTATCATTAGATAACTCCTAAAATCATAGTATCTTTTCTATCATTTCCTATAGAAAGTATTGATACTTTGACACCGGTGTACTCCTCGATGAAGTGGATATATTCTTGGGCAGCTTCATCCAATTCACCGATATGGCCTATCTTTTCTATCTTGAAAGGTTTGAATGTCTTATAAATAGGCTTGCAACGAGCATATTCATCCAAAGTGGCAGGAATATAGTCGATTTCTTGTCCATCCAATTCGTATCCGATACAAATCTTGATTTCAGGGATTTCAGATAAGACGTCGAACAAAGTCAAAGCGATAGAAGTAGCTCCAGAGGCAATGACATTTCTCTTGACAACTACCAAATCCAAATATCCGACTCTTCTAGGACGTTTGGTGACAACTCCATATTCGTGACCTTTTTCACGAATCATATCACCGATTTCGTTGGTGAGTTCCGTTGGGAAAGGACCGGCTCCAACTCTCGTAGTATAAGATTTGGCAATAGCGACGATATTAGTTATGGAACGTGGAGGAATTCCAGCACCTTGAGGTGCGTAGTTGGCTGTAGGTGAAGAAGATGTTACATAAGGATAAGTACCTCTATCGATGTCCAGCATCATTCCTTGAGCGCCTTCGAAAAGAATATTCTTTTTCTTCTTGATAGCTTGGTTCAAATAATATGATGTATCACAAACGAAAGGCTTCAAGAACTGACCTATTGCGACGAGTTTGTTGAACAAATCTTCTTCATCATAAGTGTTCAATCCTAAAGACTTGAGTTCGAGATTCTTTATTATCAAAGTGTTGTGAAGCTTTTCCTTCAAGGAAGATGCATCCAACAAATCTCCAACTCTTATTCCTCTTCTTGCAGCCTTATCAGTGTAGCAAGGTCCGATTCCTCTCTTTGTAGTTCCTATCTTAGAATTGCCGAGCAATTCCTCATATGCGCCATCCAAATCGATATGGTAAGGCATTATGATCTGAGTACGAGAAGAAATCTTCAAATTGTAATCTTTGAAACCCAAAGCCTCAATTCCTTCAATTTCTTCCTTCAAAGCCCAAGGATTCAATACGACTCCGTCAGCGATGACGTTGGTAACATTCTTGTAGAAAATTCCAGAAGGCAAGCTTCTGACCGCGAACTTTCTTCCATCGAAGACGATAGTATGTCCTGCATTGTTTCCGCCTTGGAATCTGACTACGACATCTGATTGTTGAGCGAGATAATCAGTTATCTTGCCCTTTCCTTCATCTCCCCATTGGGATCCTTCAACAATCGTTACACTCATTATTCTTTCCTCCAAACACAAAATTAATAATATACACATTTTTCCTTTTATAAGCCCTTTCAACAAACCTATATAAATTTCTTTTTGCTGTGTAAATAAACAACTTACATTCAATAATAAAAGCATGGAATTAAAACTTAGTTAAGAAATTAAAAGAAAAATCCGGCAATTGGCCAATGTCACTAACTTAAGGCGACATTGATATTATCTGGCTGAATGGC
>ENA-OOWZ01000500-OOWZ01000500.1-human-gut-metagenome-genome-assembly--contig:-NODE-500-length-21657-cov-3.506249_pt1 | contig 21657 bp, 16 predicted proteins | sample MGYA00241580_ERZ501329 | MGnify/ENA primary metagenome ERZ501329 (study PRJEB25962, sample SAMEA2042923) | human gut metagenome | biome: human gut; feature: human-associated habitat; material: faeces... | reverse complement strand
ATGCTCTTCCGGCGCGGGATGCGTAAGCGCATTCGTCCCAAACACCCGCACATCCACAAAACCAATCGACTGCAAGAGCGCCACCAGCTTCTCCGCCTGATACGCGCGCTGTACCTGCTCCTCGTCAATCCGCCGATACCGCCCGTCCGGCTCTTTCACGAAGATAGCAAGGTGCATTTCCACCTGCTGGCGCTCCGGGAAATACCGGTTCTGCCACATGTACGTCACGTCCCGGCGATCCTCGCCCATGAACTGGCTGCCCAGCAGGTGCTCCAGCTTATAAGGTGTCGACACATCGAAGAACAGCCCGCCGCCGGGTTTGATGGCTTCCCATGCGGATTGGAAGAACGCCGCCGCGTCCACGTCCTGCAGGAGGTAATTCACCCCGTCGCACGTCGCCAGCACCGCGTCCACCGGGCGATGCAGCCGCAATTGCCGCATGTCCTGCCGGATGAACGGGATGCCGAACCCCGCCTTGCGCGCTTTCTGCGCCGCCTGCCAGAGCATTTCCTGCGAGAGGTCGATGCCCATCATCTCATAGCCCAGCTGCTGCAAGGGCAGTGTCAGGCTGCCCGTGCCGCACGCGCACTCGCACACCTTCGCATTGCGCGGGATGCCGTAAGCCGTCATCATCCGGGCATACATATCCGCCCATGCGCCATAATGCACGTCGTTCATCAGCGTGTCGTAAACTTCCGCAAATCCTGTATACATTCGTTTTCCTGCCTGATTATCTGTTTTTTCCGCGCATCGTACCGCCGATTCTGCCCGCTTCCTTCGCGGACAGGCCAGCCCAGCCGACGCTGCGGAGTTTTTCTGTCAGTCCGAGGGCTTCCGCCGTCTCATACTTGCGGCGGAGCTTGTCGGGCAAGCGCCAAGTTTGCATTCTATCACCTCCCGGTGGGGGAATGCTATTTCCGCATAGAATTGCGCTTCATGCAGAGGGTTTCGCCTCTGCGGAGGCGAGTCGGGGGCTTTCCGGTCGCCCCCGACACCCCTTCGGCGCCGTCACTTTTGGGGTTAGCCCATGTTGGTGACAGTCGAAGAAGTCTGCTTGCGCATTCGCTGGTTTCTATCCGAAAATAGTCTACAAATAGAATGCACACCCTGCGCCGCCGTTATCCCTTAGTGCTTGTCCGTGTAGCCGTTTTCCCACGGCTTCAGTTCGCGCTCTTCTTCCTGCTCGTCGTCATCATCATCATCGTCGTCATTCTCCTGCGACAAGCCGCGGTTGACCTGCGCGCCCTCAATGCGTGAGTTGATGTACTTGTCAAACACCGCGTTGGTGAAGCTGGCGGTGATGAAGCGGCTGAACGCGAAGCCGAACACGAGGTAGTACGCGAACAGGAGCATCAGCACCCACGGCTGAAGCGTCAGCAGGAAAATCACGGTGAACAGCACCGTCGGGACGCAGTGCAGCAGTCGAATGCCCACGCTGCCCGGCAGCCGCCCGACCGCAAGGATAAAGCTGTTGCGGATGATGGTGCGGAAGTTCATCTGATACGTCACCATCATCGGGTACATGTACGTCACCGCGAGCGACCAGAGGATGCCCAGCATCAGAATCAGCATCTGCGGAATGACCCACACGGCGTTTTCCACCGCCATATCACCATAGAAGCGCCAGCAGATGTAGACAAGGAACGGCACGCAGCCGGTAATCGTGCTGACGAGCAGTCCCTGCTTCCAGTTTGCCTTGATGGCATCCTTGTAGTCCGCCCACGGGAAGGCGTGTTCGTCACGCGCCCAGTTGCGGGTGACGTAGCTGAGTCCCGCCGTGAACGGGCCGGTAATGGCGATGCACGGAATCAGAATCAGCAGCGTGACGAAAATCATGTCGCTGCTGGTCTGCATGGCTTCGCGGAGGGCTGTCTGGTCAATCGTATCCAGCACAGCGCCCGTCTCGTCCACCTGCACCGTGCCCGCCAGCGTCATAATCAAGCTGACGACACACAGCGCAATCGCAATCATCGCGGGCAGCCACGCCACGAAGTACATCAGGTTCATGCGGCACAGCCCGCTCATGCGCGTGCGGAGCATCTCCATGAACAGCTGCCAGCGGTTCTTCGGCAGGTCGTCGGGCGTGTAGTCGCCCTTGCCGCTCTTGCCGTAGTAGTAGGAATTCATCAGCTTGTCAAACACAGTTTCGTCCTCCTCGTCAGGCGAATGTCATCCCCGATTTTCCACCTGCATCGAGGGATGATAAACCAGTTTCTTATTATACCATATTCCGCGCAAAAAGCAAAGAAAAACATGCTCTTCGCGAAAAATGTTACGAAATCGTCACAAAGTGACACAAAACCCCAGCCGTTTTCTTGCTGACCGGGGCAAAAAAATCCGTATTACTGGCGTCCGCGCTTGCTGCGGCCGTAGATTTGCGCTTTCGCGTCCTCCATGGCATCGCCGTCTTCCGCCATATCGTCCGCGGTAAAGACCTGCTGCGCCTCGGCGCTTGCGGGCTTTTCGTTTGCTGCCACGTCGTCCGCCGTCTGCACCGCGTCCGCCGTTTCTGCCGTTTCAGGCTTTTCCTCGGCTTCCGGCGCATTCTCGCTTTCGTCCGCAATCATCACGCGCTCGTCTTCCGGCACTTCCTCGGTGTAGTTGCGGCGTTCGCTGAGCTGCAGCTGCTCCTGCCCATCCTTCGGGCGATTCATCACGCGCCCGGCGATGCTTGCTGCCAGCAGCACGGCAGAAATCACCGCCAGCACCGCAAAGATGTAGTACAGCGTCGTCAGCACACCTTGGAAGGTCGTCACGGCGGCAGGCAAGGTGTCCTCCGTGGGCAGCTCCTCCGCCACAAAGGGCTGCGGCGTGGTGACAGGCACCTGCGTCGGCGCGCTCGTCGGCGCTGCCTGCTGCACCTGAATGATGTTGCCCTCAAAGGTCGTCGCTTCGCCCAGTTCGTTGCTGAGCGTCGCGTCGAAGCGGAATTTGCCCACCATGTTCACCTGCACGTCGCGCATCGTCGTGAAGGACTCGCCGGGCGCAAGCAGGGCAATGCTCGCCAGCGTCACGCCCGAAGACGAGACGGTGATTTTCTTCGCGTCATAATTGCCGGTGTTGGTCACGGTGGTGGTAAAGCGGATGACCGACGGCAGGGTGAACACAACATCCGTGCTGGCAGTCGTTTCCACCGTCAGACTGGGGGCTTTCGCCGGGTCGATGGCGGTCAGCGGCAGGCGGCCCGTCGCCGTTTCAATGCCGGTCGTTCCCTCCATGCCCGTCACGGTGAACTGATATTCCGCCGTTTCGGTCATGGTGATGGTCTTTTCCAGCTTGACCGTCTTGCCCGCGTCCACCGTCACATCGGTAAACACCGTGTTCAGCGTCGGGTCAGTGACGGTGATGCCCGTGATGTTCTTCTTGCCCGTATTTTTGAGCGTCAGCGTCAGCTTGACTTCATCGCCGACATTGCCGCCCTTGCGATCGGCGGTCAGCGTTGCGGTCAGGTTGACCGTGCCGTACTTGATGGCCGCATCCGCCACCTTCTCGGTGTAGCTCTTGCCGCCCGCGGAGTAGGTGACGGTCGCGTTGGACGTGATGTTCTTCGTACCCATCGTCACGGTAAAGGTATGCGACTTCTTCTCGCCCGCCGGAATCGCGCCGATGCTCGCCGTGTTCGACGAAACAGCGGAGGATTCCTTGATGCGCACGCCCGTCACATCCACTGTACCGACGTTGCGGATTTCGTACACCACGCTCACTTCCTGTCCCTTGCGGGCGATACCGGGCGTGATGGTGCGGCTGACCTGAATTTCCGGTTCTGCCTGCACCTGCGAAATGCGCTTGACAAAGTTGTTGCTCGCGTTGGAAACGATGCCGTTTTCATCCTTGCGGGGATAACGCACGCGGAACGCCAGCTGTCCGGCGTTCAAATCCGCCTGCGTCACGTTCCACGCAATCGTGCAGCTCTGGCTCGCGCCCGCGTCCAGCAGCGGCGTGCCGAACGCCTCGATGATGCTGCCGTTGGGGTCAAGCACCGACACGGGGGACGTGAACTTCTCGTCCGTTACGTTCGTCACGCGAATCGTGACGGTAATTTCCTCCGGTGCGGTAAACTGGTACTTGGAGAAATCCAGTTCCACCTTAATCGGCAGTGTGCTGGCGGTGCTTTCCGCCCCGGCAATGCTCACCAGTCCCGTCAGCATCAGCAGAGCACAGAAAAGCGCAAAAATCCGTTTCTTCATCATATCCCCATCGGGCAGCGCACAGCCGCCCTTCCTCCTTCCGCGCCATGCGCCGGAAAAGGCGGACGCATCGAGCAGAAATCATGCCTGTCCACTTCCCTTGGAAATGGAACCACATACCCTATCCTATTTTACTCGTTAACAGCCCCTTCTGTCAAGGTGCACGCCCCTTGGAAATGTAAAATGTTCATCGAAAAGACGGTTTCTGTGGCGAAATTTTCGTTTTTTCCCGCCGAACGGTTGTTTTTTTCGCACGTCCACCTTGAAAAATCGGGCGGAGAACGGTATAATAAAGACAGCTAACCGAACGTGTCCCGCAGATTTTTTCGCTGCGGACGCGAAAAAATAAGGAGGCAGTACCCCTATGGACGTCAAGACCGCTTATGAACAATGGCTGCATGATTTTGCCGCCGATGCCGATACGATTGCCGATTTGAAGGCAATTGCGAATGACCCCGCGGAAATCGAAGACCGCTTCTATACCGAGCTTTCCTTCGGCACAGCGGGGATGCGCGGCGTACTGGGCGCAGGCATGAACCGCATGAACCGCTACAACGTCCGCCGGGCAACGAAGGGCTTGGCAAAGTACCTGCTGCAGAATCCGCAGGAAGCGCAGCGCGGCGTGGTAATTGCGTATGACAGCCGCCGCTTCTCCGCTGAGTTTGCCCGCGATGCGGCGCTCGTGCTGGCGCAGGAGGGCGTTCCGGCGTATCTGTTTGACGCGCTTCGCCCTGTCCCGATTCTGTCCTACGCGGTTCGCCACCTCCACGCCATCGCCGGCATCGTCATCACCGCCAGCCACAATCCGCCGCAGTACAACGGCTATAAGGTCTACGCCGAGGACGGCGCGCAGGTCGGCCCGGAAGCCGCGGACGGAATCACCGCGTTTATCCGTTCTACCCCCTACACCGACTGCAAGCTGATGGATGAAGAAGAAGCCAAGGCGAAGGGGCTGCTGAAAATCATCGGCAACAAGGAAGTCGATGACGACTACATTGCGCAGGTCAAGACGCTGTGCATCCAGCCGGAGCTGCTCGCCGAGGAAGGCAGCAAGCTCTCCATCGTCTACACGCCCATCCACGGTTCGGGAAACGTGCCGGTTCGCCGCATCCTGCGCGAAGTCGGCATCAGCAACGTCTCCGTCGTCAAGGAGCAGGAGCTGCCTGACCCGAATTTCTCCACCGTCAAGGTGCCGAACCCGGAAGACCCCGGCGCGTTCGTCCTTGCCATCAAGCTGGCGGATGAAGTCGGCGCGAAGGTCATTTTCGCCACTGACCCCGACTGCGACCGTCTGGGCGTCGCCGTCAAGACCGGCAATGGCGACTGGCAGCTGCTGACCGGCAACCAGATCGGCTGTGTGCTGCTGCACTACATTCTCTCCACCAAGCAGAAGCAGGGAACGCTGCCCAAGAACGGTGCGGCGGTGAAGTCCATCGTGTCCACGTCGCTGGCGAACAAGATTGCCGCCTCCTTCGGCGTGGAGATGTTCGAGACGCTGACGGGCTTCAAGTTTATCGGCGAGAAGATTCAGCAGTTCCAGGACACCGGCTCTCACACGTTCCTCTTCGGCTTCGAGGAGAGCTACGGCTTCCTGTCCAGCACGTTCGTGCGCGACAAGGACGGCGTGAACGCCTCTCTGCTGATTGCCGAGGTCGCCTGTGCCTGCGCCGCGCAGGGCATCACGCTCTATGATTATGTGCAGTCCATCTTCCGCGAATACGGCTATTTCGTGGAAAAGGTCGTCAGCAAGACGCTGCCCGGCAAAGACGGCTTGACCCGCATGAAGGAAATCATGAAGGACCTGCGCGAGAATCCCCCGAAGGAACTCTGCGGCATGAAGGTCACGGCGGTTCGCGACTATTTGAAGGGCACGCGCACTGCGGACGGAAAGGTCGAACCGACGGGTCTGCCGAAGTCCGACGTGCTGTACTTCGAGCTGGAGAAGGGCAACTGGGTCTGCGTGCGCCCGTCCGGCACGGAGCCGAAAATCAAGCTGTACGTCAACACCAACGCGAGCGACAAGGCGGACGCGGAGAAGCTGAATGCGGATCTGCGCGTTGCATCCGAAGCGCTGCTGGACTAAGGGCTTTGCAACGGAATAGGCAATAACGGCGCGGGTCGTGCTTCCTGATATGGGAGGCACGACCCGCGGTTTTTTATGCAATTGATGGATGAACAGCCGAGTATCACTTCAATTCCAGCACCTTCTGCACCACATTGCCTTCCAAATCCAGCACCGTGATATTGCAATGCTCATCCGTTGCAAAGATGTGTTCGCCGCCAAAGTAATACAGCCCCGAAAAAATGCTGTCACTCACTTTTTCAGTCGTTTGGGTTGCTAAATTGATGCGGTACGTTCCTTCAATTTCATCATTCTCATACCGCTGCGGAAGAATATTGTACTTGTATCCCTGATAGCGCTTCACAGAGAGGAACGCATCATCCCCCACAACCGTCGCTGCGCTATGAGAAAACTCACACGGCACGTCCATCAGGCAGACAACCTCATCGGCTGAACGAACAAGATACAGCAGCTTGGAAAACCTGTCATCATGCACAAGAATGCCCTGACTGCAAGGGAATACCGATCTGTTCCGCATATACGGCAGTTCGATTTTCTGCTCCTGCGCATTCGCGTCTGACACGATGAGTTCCACAGCACCAGCAGAATCTTGCTTACGCAGATAATAGCTGACTTCGCCGCTGCTGTACTGTGCCTGTTCGTCCGTGTAGGAAACGAGCTTTCCGTCGCGCACATGAACAAAATCCTGCGGTCTATCTGACGGAATATAGAGTGAGCCGTCTTCTGCAAACACAACCGCATAGGACAGGCTGCTGTTCGCCGTGGCAATCATTTCTTCCTGATCCGTCTCTATATCGTAGCTGTAAAGTTCGTTATCTGAAACGTGCCAATAATAGAGGAATCGACCGTCAAAACCAGCAATTTTCTCATGAGCATTGTCGGAGCGGTCAAGTTTTCTTATCTTGACGATTCCTTCCGGCGTCAGTGCGCACAGCCAGCCGTTGTATTCCGTTTCACTCGTCGAACGGCTGCACCGCGGCCAAATATAGAGCTGCCCATTATTTACGCCGAGCCAAATGGCAGCTTCCTGCTGGAAATTATTCGGAACATACTGACCGTCTTCCAACTCTCCCTCATAGGGCTGATAGCTGAACGTTCTGCTCTGCGTGCAGGCGATGCCAATCAGCAGAAGCACCAGAAACAGCAGCGCGGCGGCCAGTATGCGTGTGCGTTTCACTTCTTTTGTTCCCTCCTTGCGTTAAATTTCTTGACACAGTTCGAGATACGCATCCACCGCCTCCCGAAAATCCACTTCCAGTGCTTCGCGTGTCTCTCCTTCATAGAAATCAAGCTGCGAACGCCTGCACTTTGCCAAGGGCACGCCGTCCTCGTCGGAAAATTTCACCGAACCGACACAGCCTTTGTCCGTCATCGTTTGCTTCAATTTGTCCATTGCCTGATTACTCCGCCCAAAACACCGCCGCATCGTGCTTCCCCAGCGTCGCCGTCACCCCGTCCGCCAAATGCAGTTTCTCCCCCGTCCACAATTCGCTTGCTTCCGAGTACGTCCCTTCCAGCATTTCGCCTGTCACGCGAACCGTCCGCGTCTCTTCCGACAGATTGAACAGCGCCACATACAGCCCCGTGCCGTCCCTGCGCGGCGCAATCCACGCGCTTTCATCCTCCGTCGTCCACAGCGGATGGGCGCACGCGCTCGTCTTTTCAATCGCCAGCACATCCCGGTTCGTCAGCAGCTTCAGCGTGAAGTCGTCATTCTTCGTCAGTTCCCCACCTATCATCAGCGGCGAACGCATCATGCACCACAGCGTCATCATCGTCCGCTGCTCCGCCTGTGTGAAGTTCGTCCAGCCGTTCGGGTCGTAGCACTGCCGCAATGCGCCGACGGGCAGCATATCTGCATCCGGCCAATGCCCCGGCGCGGCATGGACGCACCATTTTTCCGCCCGCTCAAACATCCCCTTGAGCAGCCGCCACTCGTCCCAGAAGTCGTCCGTGATGCGCCACATGTTCGCGTATTTTTTCAAATGCTCCGCCTGTTCCAGCGGCGCAGGGCCGGGCGACAAAGACAGCACAATGTCCCGCCCGCAGGCGCGGCAGGCAGCGGAAATGACCTCGATTTCCCGCTTGCAGTGCGGATATTCGCGCGCGATGTCGTCGCACTTGACGAAATCCACGCCCCATTCGGCGTACATGTGGAAGATGCTGTCATAGTACGCGCGCGCTTCGGGCATATCGCACCGCAAGCCGTACATATCGGGATTCCACGTGCAGATGCTGTTCGGATTCGCGACCTCGTGGCAGCCCTTCCCGCACCCAAGAATCGGCAAGTGCCGATGCGCCGCCATCCGCGGCATCCCGCGCATGATGTGGATGCCGAATTTCAGCCCCAGCGAATGCACATAATCCGCCAGCGGCTTGAATCCTTTTCCGCCTGCCGATGACGGGAACCGCCCCGGCGCGGGCTGCAAGCGCCCGTATTCATCCATCGTCAGTTCGGCAAACGGCTCGTAGGCGTGGCTCGTCGCGGTCGGCTGATACCACTGAATATCCACAACGACGTACTCCCAGCCGAACACCTGCAAGTGCTCCGCCATGTACGCCGCGTTTTGCCGCACGGTCGGCTCGTCCACCGCCGCGCCGTAGCAGTCCCAGCTGTTCCATCCCATCGGGGGCGTCTGTGCAATCATGATATTTTCCTCCTACCTATATTATGAAATCGTGATTTGATGTCTGCTATTTTTTCAGCTCCAGATACACATTTCGATACTGGCTTGGCGTACACCCTTTCTGCGTCCGGAACACGCGGTTGAATGTCGCAATCGACCCAAAGCCAACGCGCAGCGCAACCTGCGTCACGGGCAGGTCGCTCTGGCTGAGCATCTCCGCCGCCATATCCACCCGCCGCGCATTCAGGTACTGGATGAACGTCGCGCCTGTGTGCCGGCTGAACATGCGGCTGAGCGTGTAGCGGCTGAACCCCGCGTAGTCCGCCAGCACATCCAGCGTGATGTTTTCGGCGTAGTTTTTATTCAGGTAATCCAGCGCACGGTTGAAAGCGTCCTCGCCGGATAATCGCCGGTGGATGTCATTCATCTCCGCGCTGTTGGCGACATTGGGCAGATACAATTCCCCCAGCGTGGCGAATACGTCCATCAGCAGCGCATAGCACCGCAAATTCCGCAGCGGCGTGTACGCCTCGTAAGCGTCCACCAGCTGCATCAGCGTTTTGCGAACGATGGGCGTCGCTTCACTTTCCGCCGTGAGATAAATCGGCTGGCGCAGCATCGGGCGCAGCGCAGCAAATTCCTTCATTGTAAATGCAGCATTGTGTTCAAAGATGATGAGGTAGCGCTCGCTGCCTGCCGCCATGCGCAGGGCGTGCGTCGCGTCGGAGGGAACAAACAGCACCTCCCCCGCCTGCACATGATATACCTTCCCACTTACCGCTACCTCGCATCCGCCCAGCAGCGGCACGCAGACTTCTATGGCCGAATGAAAGTGCGGCGCATAGCTGTCCGGGTTCGGCTGATGCCATACGCGGATGGTTACGTCCCGCTGGTAGGTGATAAACTCCCGCTCGCCCTTCATCACGCGGAAGCCGGATGCCGTCAATGGTCGTTCGTGTTCCGTAATGAGCCTTCGGTTATTCATAATTTCTTCACAAACCTTTCGTGCAAATTTGCGCATTTTGCCTTGTCTTTTTTTCCATCATACCACAAAGCGCAACACATTTCAAGCAAATTATAACCAAAGACGGGCAAATTTTAAGAAGTTTTTTTCTCTCGTTGAATTTATAATATGGTTGAAAGCAAACCGTTTTTATTCATTTGCAACGCATCGAAATTGGTTCAATTCCAGTTTGAAGGAGGCACGGAAACATGGAGCGTTCCTTTGGCAGCAAATACGGGAAGTGGATTGCCCTGACGGCGGTCGTTCTGGCGCTGGTGCTGTGGTTCGTTCTGTCCGGCGGCGTGGAGAACTACCGGGCAAAATACGAGGGTTATGACCTCTCGCAGCAGATTGGCGACATCGGGCGCAGCAGCACCTATTCGCTGTATTTGCGCGCGCATGAAGGCGCTCCGGACGCATCTTCGGACGTTTCCATTCCGCTGGTGACGGTGGATTCGGACGGCGTGACTGCACAGAAGGATGGTCTGCTGATGCAAAGCGGCTCTTCCGCAACGTTCGCCGTCACCGTACCGGAAACCGGTTTCTACAACATTCGCCTGACCTACCGCACCGAGGCGGCACGCGGCGTGGACTTGGAGCGCGAACTGCGCATCAACGGCGAAGTACCCTTCGATGGCGCGGATACGCTGACCTTCACCCGCCTGTGGCACGACGGCGGCGAAGTGCGGCAGGACTCGCAGGGCAATGACATCCGTCCGACGCAGGTGGAGGTGTTCGGCGAACAGACCGCCTGCTGCCGCGACGCGATGGGCTACATCACCGAGCCGTACCGCTTTTATTTCGAGGCAGGGGAAAGCACCGTCACCCTGATTGCGACCAGCGAGCCGATGCTCCTGACCGCGCTTTCGCTCACCGCCCCCGAAAAAATGCCGGATTACGCCGCTTATGCCGCCGCGCAGCCACAGGAGAACAGCGTTCCTGCTGACTTCGCCCTCGTGCTGGAAGGCGAAAGCAGCACCCTGCGTTCCTCCCCGTCGCTGTACGCACGTTATGACCGTTCTTCCCCCGCCACCTCTCCCTGCGACGTGCGCCGGACGGTGCTGAACTACATCGGCGGCGATGCTTGGCGCGACGCGGGGCAGTGGATTGAGTGGGATTTCGACGTGCCGGAAAGCGGCTGGTACAACATCACCATCAAAGGCCGTCAGACCTACAACCGCGGCAGCGTGTCCAGCCGTATCCTCTATCTGGACGGCAAAATTCCCTTCTCCGGTATGGAGAACGTCTCCTTCCCCTACACCACGGCATGGGAAATGAACACATTGTCGGATGATTCCGGCACGCCCTACCGCTTCTACCTTTCCGCTGGGCATCACACGCTTCGTCTGGAAGCGACGCTGGGTGACATGGGGCAGATTCTCTCCGACATGGAGGAAAGCATCTACCGCCTGAACCAGATGTACCGCCGTGTGCTGGTGCTGACAGGCGTGAACCCCGACCGCTACCGCGATTACCACTTGGAGCAGGTGTATCCGGAGGTCATCGAAGCGATGGCGCAGGAAAGCCGCCTGCTCTATAAGCTCGTCGATGAGACCGTTGCCATCACCGGGCAGAAATCCGACCGCATTGCCGTCGCGCAGACGCTGGCGGTGCAGCTGGAATCCTTCGTCGAAGATCCGGCGAAGATTACCGAAGCCTTCACGAATTTCAAGGATAACATCACCTCCCTCGGCACGTCAATGCAAAACATGCGGCAGGTCAAGCTGGATATTGACCTGATTGCCATCACCGCGGACGGCGTGACCATGCCGCAGCCGTCGGAGAATTTTCTCGACCGCGCGCTGCATGAGCTGAAATCCTGCGTCACGTCGTATTTCGTGGATTACAATGCCTTGGGCGATGTGTACGATGCCAGCGAGGACGTGCTGGAAGTGTGGATTCTGACCGGCCGCGACCAGTCCACCGTCCTCAAAACCATGGTTGATGACACCTTCACACCGTCTACCGGCATTCCAGTCAACGTCATGCTGGTTGACCCGAACGCGCTGCTGAACGCCGTCGTCGCAGGCAACGGCCCGGATGTCGTCATTTCAACCGACAGCTGGAACCCCGTCAACTACGCGCTTCGCCACGCGGTGGAGGATTTGACGCAGTTCGATGATTTGCAGGAAGTCCTCGACCAATTCTACCCCAGCGCCTACGCCGCGTTCAGCTTCAACGGCGGTCTGTACGCGCTGCCGGAGACGCAGCTGTGCTCGATTCTCTTCTACCGCAGCGACATTCTGGAAGAATACGGGCTGTCCGTCCCGGAAACGTGGGATGATTTGATTGCCATGCTGCCCACCATTCAGGGGGCGAACATGTCCGTCGGCATCCCCTACCCCGACATTGCCGCCCCGAATCTCTCTTCTTATTACGCCATGCTCTACCAGCTTGGCGGCGCGCTCTACAACGATTCGGCAACCCACACCACCATCAACAGCGAAGCGGGTGTGCAGGCGTTTGAGCGCTACACCAGCCTCTACAATGACTACGGTCTGCCGACCATCTTCGACTTTGTGAGCCGCTTCCGCTCCGGCGAAATGCCGCTTGGCATCTTCGATTACACGACGTTCAACACCCTGACCGTCTCCGCGCCGGAAATCCGCGGTCTGTGGGACATTGCGATTCTCCCCGGCACTTCCCGCACAGCAGAGGACGGCAGCACCTATGTGGATCACTCCGGGCATTCGCAGGGCGCCTGCTGCATGATGATTGCCACCGACAGCGAAACGACAAAACAGAATGCGTGGCAGTTCATGAAGTGGTGGACGTCCACCGACGCGCAGGTGCGTTTCGGACGCGAGATTGAAGCCGTCCTGGGTTCGTCCGCACGCTACGCCACCGCGAATATCGCCGCCATCGAGCAGCTTTCCTGGTCGGAAGCTCAGCTGAAAGTCATTCGCGAGCAGATGACGTGGGCAGTCGGCTTCCGCGAAGTCGCCGGCGGCTACTACACCACGCGCCACATGACCAACGCCGTGCGCAAAGTGACCAACGACAAGACCGACCCGCGCGAAACCCTGCTGGATTACGCGCGCACCATCAACGAGGAAATCAATAAGAAGCGCTTGGAGTTCGGTCTGCCGATCGACGAAGAGACGCCCTGAGCGAAAGGAGGAAGCATTCGTCATGACCGCGTTCTGGAAAAAGTACTTTGCGCTGAGACAGCGCAATGCGCGCATCGCGTGGGACAGAGCGAAGCACATGAAGTTCTGCTATGCGTTTCTGGCGCCCTACGCCCTGCTGTTTCTGACCTTCTACATCCTCCCGATGCTCATCTCCATCTACTACTCCTTCACCTACAACAACATTCTGGAGCCCGCGCGCTTCATCGGGATGGACAACTACATCACCCTGATTTTGAAGGATGATGTTTTCCTGACTGCCGTCAAAAACACGTTCCTGCTGGCGGTGATTACAGGGCCTGTGGGCTACATCATGTCATTCTGCTTCGCGTGGCTCATCAACGAATTGCCGCGCTGGGTTCGCACGATTGCCGTCGTCATCTTCTACGCGCCGTCCATTGCGGGCAATGCCTACTACATCTTCTCCATCATCTTCCGCGGCGACGCGTACGGCTACCTGAACGCCATCCTGATGAAGCTGGGCATTCTCAACGCCCCGATTCTCTGGCTGACGACGCCGGATTACATCATGCCGGTCATCATCATCGTCACACTGTGGATGAGCATGTCCACGGGTTTCCTTTCCTTCGTCGCAGGTTTGCAGGGCGTTGACCGCTCGCAGTACGAGGCGGGCTATGTGGATGGCATCCGCAACCGCTGGCAGGAGCTGTACTACATCACCCTGCCGAACATGAAGCCGATGCTGATGTTCGGCGCGGTCATGTCCATCACGTCCGCGTTCGGCGTGTGCGATGTGCCGATGGCGCTGGCGGGCTTCCCCTCCACCGATTACGCCGCGCACACCGTCGTCACCCACCTGTTCGACTATGGCTTCACCCGCTTTGAAATGGGCTATGCCTCCGCCATCGCCACCTTGCTGTTCCTGGTGATGATTCTGTGCAACAAGCTGATTCAGAGCGCTCTGAGGAGGATTGGCACATGAGTACCATCAATGTCCGCAGCTACAAAGGTCCAGTCAGACCGGACGGCACGCCGATTGAGCTGCCGCAGAAGGTACTGAAGCTGACGAAGAAGTCGAACATGCGCCACAAGAAGCCGAACCGCTCCCGCGTGGGCGACTTTCTGGTGGGGCTGCTGCTGTTCCTCGTCGCGTGTGCAATGGCGTTTCCGCTGGTGTTCGCCATTTCGTCCTCGCTGAAACCGCTGGATGAGCTGTTCCGCTTCCCGCCGACGCTCTTCCCGCGCCACCCCACCATCGACAACTTCTCTGACCTTCTCGTCACGATGGGGCAGAGCTGGGTTCCCTTCTCGCGCTACATCACCAACACCGTCGTCATCACCCTCGTGGGTACATTGGGGCATCTGCTGATTGCGTCCCTCGCGGCGTATGTGCTGGCGAAGTACGATTTCCCGCTCGGCAAGCAGTTTTTCGCCCTCGTCGTGACGGCACTGATGTTCAACGGCTACGTCACCGCGATACCGAACTACCTGACCATGACGCGCCTGAACCTTGTCGACACGCACTGGGCGGTCATCCTGCCCGCGTTCGCCGCGCCGATTGGGCTGTTCCTGATGAAGCAGTTCATGGAAGGGCTGCCCATGTCGCTGATTGAGTCCGCAAAAATTGACGGTGCAAAGGAATTCCGCATTTTCTGGACGATTGTCATGCCCAACGTCAAGCCCGCGTGGCTGACGCTCATCATCTTCTCCGTCCAGAACCTCTGGAACGCCAAGGCGTCCGCCGTCATCTACTCCGAGGCGCAGAAGACGCTCGTCTACGCGCTCCAGCAGATTCAGGCAGGCGGCATTGCCCGCACGGGTCAGGCGGCGGCGGTTACGGTCGTCGTCATGGCTGTGCCGATACTGATTTTCATCCTCAGCCAGAGCCAGATTCTCGAAACGATGGCGACATCCGGTCTGAAAGATTAAGAGAGGAGGACGCCGATGAACCGCATGGTTTCCCGTCTCTGCGCCTGTCTGGTTGCGTTCTCCCTCTTCGCCGCACTCTGCGGCGGGATGGTCGCGCGCGCCGCAGACGGCTTTGACTACAATTACACCTACACCTACGATTACTGGGGCGACGAACGCCAGTCGCCGGATGCTTACCGCACCAGCGCCATGCTGTCCAGCGTCTCCCTTGGGCTGGAAACGCCGATGCGCACCCCGCGCGGGCTGACCGTCTCCGGCAATGACATCTACATCGTCGATACGGGCAACAACCGCATTCTGCAAGTCGCCCGCGACGGCGAAAACTTCACGCTGACCCGCGTGATTTCCGAAATTTCCGGCGACATCACCCCGAATACGCTCTCCGCCCCGCAGGATGTGTTCGTCATGGCGGACGGCACACTGTTCATCGCCGACACGAACAACAACCGCATCCTGAAAGTAGACCGGAATTTGAATCTGCTGAGCGTCTTCACCCGCCCGACGGACGCGACCTTCGACCAGTCGATGGCGTTTCTGCCGACGAAACTCGTCTGCGACACGACTGGGCGCGTGTTCTGCCTCGCGCAGAACGTCAACCGAGGTCTCATGAAGTACGAGGCGGACGGCACGTTCACCGGCTTCATCGGCGCAAGCGAAGTGAAGTACACATGGTACGAGCTGGTGTGGCGGCTGCTCTCCACGAAGGAGCAGCGCGCGCAGCAGGCATCCTTCGTTCCGACGGAATACAACAACATTGCGCTGGATTCGGAAGGCTTCTTCTTCGTCACCACGCAGACTTTCAATTCCAACGAGCTGACCTCCGGCGCGGCGAAACCCGTCCGCCGCCTGAATGCCATCGGCACGAACATCCTGATTGAAAACGGCACGAGCCACGTCATCGGCGACCTGCAGTGGGCGCGCGGCGACACGAACATCACCAACTCCGGCCCCTCGAAGTTCGTGGATGTGACCGTGCTGGACAACGACATCTATTCCGTCATGGACAAGACGCACAACCGCATCTTCACCTACGACAAGCAAGGCAACCTGCTCTGGGCGTTCGGCGGTGTGGGCAACATGGACGGATACTTCCTGAATCCCGTCGCTTTGGAGCATCAGGGCTATGACCTGCTGGTGCTGGACAGTCAGGACTGCTGCGTGACCGTGCTGACCCCGACAGAATACGGCAAGCTGGTCTACAAGGCAACCGAGCAGTACCACGCGGGCGAATACGCCGCTTCTGCCGACACTTGGCGCGAGGTCATGAAGCGCAACGGCAACTATGACCTTGCCTACATCGGCATCGGGCGCGCGCTTTTGCAGCAGAAGCAATTCAAAGAAGCCTGTGACTATTTCGCCATGGCGCGCGACAGCCGCAATTACTCCGAAGCGTTCCGCTACTACCGCTCCGAGTGGGTAGAGCAGAACATCGGGTGGATTTTCGGCATCGTCGCGGTGCTGCTGGTCGTTCCGATGGTCGTCGGGCACATCCGCAAAATAAAGTGGGAGGTGGACAACGCATGACGCTCGCAGCAAAGCTAACTGACAAGCAGAAGTGGCAGCGCCTGCTGTCCTCCCTGCGCTATTCGCTCTACGTTATCTTCCACCCCTTCGATGGCTTCTGGGATTTGAGCCGCGAACATCATCGTGTTTCTGGTGCTGCTTGTCCGCCTGCTGTCCATGCAGTTCACGCCTTTCCTGTTCATGAACGTCTACTGGCCGAGCGTGAACATCATCCAGCAATGTCTCGCCGTCCTCCTGCCGCTTTTGTTCTTCGTGGCGGGCAACTGGGGGCTGACGACGCTGTTTGAGGGCAAGGGCACGTTCAAGGATGTCTACATCGCCACCTGCTACGCGCTGACGCCCTACGTCATCCTGCAAGCGGCGATGATTCTCCTCGCAAACGTCATTACCGCCAAGGAAGGCGCGTTCTACTACGTTCTGGAGGGGCTGTCGCTGGGCTGGAGCGGCGCTCTCATCATCTGCGGCATGATGCAGACGCATGACTACTCGCTGGGCAAGACGCTGCTGTTCACCATCATGACGCTGCTGGCGATGGTCGTCATCATCTTCCTGCTGCTGCTGTTTTTTTCGCTCGTTGGCGACGGCATCGGCTATTTCGTCTCCCTCTACAAAGAAGTGCTGTTCCGTCTGTACTGACGAAAGGAGAAAGTATCCATGAAACGACGCATCCTTGTGCGGATCGTGCTGGTTCTGATTCTTCTTCTGGCACTTTATCCGCTGACGAAATTCGTCATTCTTCCGCTCTTTGACACCTCCGGCGAGCTGGAAGGGCACGACGTGCCGCTTTACGGCTACTCAGAGCCTGACACGCCAATGGTCATGGAGAATGACGCTCTCCGCTTTGAGCTTGACCCGGCGACGACCCACTTCACCCTCACCGACAAGCGCACCGGGCACGTCTGGCTGTCCTCGCCTGATAACGCGGACAGCGACCCGATTGCCCTGCCGGTGGAAAAGAACAAGCTGAACTCCACCTTGAGCCTCACCTACGCCGCCTCCACCGGCATGACCACCCAGTTCACCTCGCAGGAACACAGCATTTCAAACGGGGTCTACGAAGTGCTGATGCAGGAGGATGGCAGCGTCCGCGTGAACTACTCCGTCGGACGCGTGCAGCGGTCTTTCCTCATGCCGACTGCCATTGGCGACGCGCGAATGCAGCAGTTCATGGAGAAAATGACCTCCAAGCAGAAGAAGGACATCAAGGAATACTACCGTGAATACAATATTGACAAGCTCCGCAAGACTGACGACAAGGCTGCTTTGCTCGCCGCCTACCCCGATTTGGCGGAAGCACGTCTGGGTGCTGCGCGACGGCACAAAGGATCACCTGAAGCAGCGCTGCGAAAGCATCTTTGCCGAAGTGGGCTACACGGCGGAGGATCTGGCATACGACAACAGCCGCATCGTGCAGGCGGGCAGCACCATCGCCAAGGCCGTTTTCAACGTCTCGATGGTGTTCCGTTTAGACGGCAGCGACCTTGTTGTCGAAGTACCGCTGGATGACCTTGCTTACGACGTGGATTACCCGCTGACGAGCCTGACGCTGCTTCCGGCTTTCGGCGCGGGCGGTACGGCGGATAACGGCTTCCTGTTCGTCCCCGACGGCAGCGGCGCGATTATCCGCTTCAACAACGGCCGCGTTTCCCAGCGCGCCTACTACGCCAACCTCTACGGCTGGGACTGGGCGTCCATCCGCACGCAGGTGACGCTCGAAACGCGCATCAACTTCCCGGTTTTCGGCGTTTCGGGCGACAGCGGGTCATTCATCTGCATTCTGGAGGACGGCGCGTCGTGGGCGGGCATCGGCGCGGACATTGCCGGCCGCCTGACCTCCTACAACACCGTCAACGCAACGTACACCATCGTCCACGGCGACGCCTACGACGTTTCCGAGCGCACGAACAACGCCGTCTACATGTTTGAAACGGCGCACCCGACGGGCTTCATCCGCCAGCGCTACCGTTTTCTGCCCGAATCGGGCTACATGGACATGGCGGCGTCCTACCGCGACTACCTGACCGCAAAGTACCCGAATTTCGCCGAGCAGACGGTGGATGCGGACGCGCCGCTGAGCATCGAGCTGATTGGCGCAATTGACAAGGTGCAGCAGGTGGCGGGCGTGCCCACCAGCGTCCCGATTGCCATGACGACTTATGCGGAAGCGAAAGAGCTCCTGCGCGAGCTTGTCACCCGCAATCTGGCGCAGAACATGTCGATTCGCTACGCCGGATGGATGAACGGCGGCATGAATCAGCAGCTGCTGTCCTCCGTCCGCCTGATTCGGCAGCTGGGAACGCAGGAGGAGCTGTTCTCCTTCGCACAGAATGCCGCGATTGCGGGTGTGCCGCTCTATCTGGACGGTTTGACGGCTTTCGCGCGCGACAGTGGTCTGCTGGAGGGCTTCATCGCCTTCCGCGACGCTGCCCGCTTCACCACGCGGGAAGAAGCGGAAATCCCCGAATACAGCCCAATCTGGTACGGCGCGAACGACGACCGCGACACCTACTACCTCGTCAAGCCCGCCATCGCCATGCGCAGCGTCAACACCTTGGTGGACGCGGCGGCTTCCTACGGCGCAGGCGTTTCCTTCCGCGACATCGGGTACATGCTCTCCGCTGATTACGACAGCAAAAACCACACGACCCGCGAAGCCGTGCTGCATCAGCAGGCGGAAAAGCTCGCTGAACTCAAGGCATCCGGGCGCGACGTGATGATTCGTCAGGGCAACGACTACGCCGCGGTTCAGGCGACGCTCATCACCGACATGGACTTCGACGGCGGACAGTATTCCATCATCGACGAGTACGTCCCCTTCTACCCGCTGGCGCTGCACAGCCGCGTATCCTACACGGGCGCATCACTGAATCTGGCGGATGACGCGGAGGAAGTCCTCCTGCGCAGCGCGGAAGTGGGCGCGGGTCTGCAATACACGCTGACCGCCCAGAGCGCGCGCGTTTTGCAGGATTCCACCTACTCCGAGTTCTACGGCGCGGACGCGTCGCTCGTGCTGGATGACATCACCGCACAGGTCGCGCAGTACCGTCAGACGCTTTCGGGCATCTTCAATCAGGAAATGACAGGCCATGAACGCGTCGGGAACGTCACCATCACGACTTACGCAAACGGCACACGCGTCTACGTCAACTTCGGCTATACCGACGCGGCGGTGGATGGCATCACCGTTCCCGCCCGCAGCTATGCAGCGCAACAGGAGGTGAGCAAATGAGCGGCAAACGCATTTCCATTCGTGCGCGCCGAGCAGTATCCGGCTATCTGTTCATTCTGCCCTTCATCATCGGCTTCCTGTGCTTCATGCTGCTGCCGCTGGTGGATTCCTTCTGGATGAGCCTGTGCCGCGTGGACGTGACCGCCGGGCAGGGCTTCCAGACGACCTTCATCGGGCTGGACAACTACATCCGCGCCTTCACCATTGACCCGGAGTTCAACAAGCTGCTCAGCGAAGAAATCGGCGTGATGGTCACGCACACCATTGCGATTCTCGTCGTGTCCTTCGTCATTGCCATCGTACTGAATCAGGAATTCAAAGGGCGCGCGTTCGTCCGCGCCATCTTCTTCCTGCCCGTTATCCTCTCCAGCGGCGTTCTCATCGGCTTGGAGACGGACAACACCCTGATGGCGGGAATGCAGCAGATGATGGCGGAGTCCTCCCCGTTCACGCTGTCCGAGTCGCTGATGAAGATTCTCAAACTCACGGGCATCGGCAGCGACGTGCTGGACATCGTCTTTTCCCTGATTGACGAAGTATACGACATTGTGATGGCAAGCGGCATCCAGATTGTCGTTTTCCTCTCCGGTCTGCAGAACGTTCCGCGCAGCCTGTACGAAGCGGCGGATGTCGAGGGCTGCTCGAAGTGGGAAGCCTTCTGGACGATTACCTTCCCGATGGTCTCCCCCCTGCTGATTGTCAACATCATCTACACCATCATCGACTTCTTCATGAAGACAGACAGCGAAGTCATGAAGAAAATCAATGAAGAAATGACGCTGAAATACAACTACGGCTTCTCCTCCGCAATGGCTTGGGTGTATTTCGCCATCACGATTGTCCTCATCGGCGCAAGTGCCCTGATGCTGAAAGGAGTGGTGAGCAGCGATGAGTAAGCAGACCGCGACCCATGCTCATCCCAGCGGCAGCTTCTGGGCGCGCAACCGCAAGTCCGGCGGATATCTGCTCCGCAAGACGGTGCGGCGCAAGGGCTATCAACTGATTCGCTTCCTGCTGCTGTTCGGGCTTTGCTTCATGATTATCCAGCCCCTGCTGGACAAGCTGAGCGTCTCGTTCATGGCGGAGCGCGACCTGTACGACTCCACGGTCATCTCGATTCCGCGCCACCTGACGACGGCGAACTACTCCCTCGCCGCCAGCAAAATCCTGCTGAATTACGGCACGACGTTCCTGAACACGCTGATCGTCTCCCTCGCGGTGTCGGTGCTGCAAATTGCCGCCTGCACGCTCGTGGGCTACGGCTTTGCGCGTTTCGAGTTTCCGTTCAAGAAGTTCTGGTTCGCGGCGGTCATCATCACCGTCATCATTCCGCCGCAGACGATTTCGTCCTCGCTTTACCTGCACTTCAACTTCTTCGACATTTTCGGCATTTTCAAGGCGACGACGGGCAGCAGCCTGAATCTGCGCGGTTCGCCCATCCCCTACGCGCTCATGTCCGCAACGTGCATGGGGCTGAAGAACGGGCTGTACATCTACATGATTCGCCAGTTCTTCACCGGCATTCCGAAGTCGCTGGAGGAAGCGGCATATGTGGACGGATGCAGCATCTTCAAGACGTTCTGGCGGGTGATTCTGCCCGACGCCGTGCCGATTCTGGTCTCCTGCTTTCTGTTCTCCTTCGTCTGGCAGTGGACGGACACGTTCTACTCCAAGCTGTTCTTGGGGAACATCAAGCTCCTGAGTCTTGAAGCCTCTACCGTCGCCGACCGCCTGAACAGCTACGTTTCCATTCAGCTGGGGCTTTCCGGCGGCGCGTCGATGGGCTATCAGCAGCAGATGGTTTCGACCGCCACGCTGATGCTCGTCGCCCCCCTGCTCGTCCTCTACCTCTTCGCCCAGCGTTCCTTCGTCGAATCCATCGCCGCGAGCGGCATCAAGGGGTGACAAGGGAGAATGAAACGGGACGAAGTCCCCTCCCTTGACCCTTCCGCGCGATTGAGTTGGTGACACTCTCATACAGTGTCC